>VFQT010000317.1_pt1 | contig 74100 bp, 62 predicted proteins | sample 3512381 | NCBI WGS metagenome assembly VFQT01 (sample SAMN10412376, study PRJNA504923) | tailings metagenome | isolation source: Relicate 2 Philex TSF3 active mining site | place: Philippines: Tuba, Benguet | collected 2017-08-29
AAGCCCATGCTCCCGCGAGCTTCCCTGCGAGCGCAGGACCGATCCCGCGGAGCCCTCACCCGCGACCCAGCCCCCATCGCCAGACCCGCAACCCAACCTCACACCCAAAAACCTCAACCAGTCCCCTACAACGTAAACCCAGGCGTCAGCCCCAAAAAAGGACCGGCAGATAGCCAACCACCACGCACGCACCGGCGGCAGCGGGATCGGGCCGGAGCGAGCATTGGAAGCGATCACCTCTATCCCTCGCGCGCAGCGCGAAAGCCCATGCTCCCGCGAGCTTCCCTGCGAGCGCAGGACCGATCCCGCGGAGCCCCCACCCACGACCCAGCCCCGATCGCCAGACCCGCAACGCACCCCACACCGCACATCCAACCGATCGCCTCGGCGACCTACTTTAAACCATGACGCATCCGATCCGCTTCGGGTACTGTACCGGAAGTGATCCCCCGAGTCCTGACCCAGTTCCTTGCAGGCATCCCCGCCATCGTGCGGACCCTCGCAATCGTGCTGGCCCTCGGCTCCGACCGCGCCCGAGTCCACGCTGCCGTCCGGCCTCCCGACAACGCCCGCGAACATTGGGCCTTCCAGCCCGTGCGTCCCGTCACGATCCCCGACACCGGCAGCACCGGATCGGCACAGAATCCCATCGACCGCTTCGTCCTCGCCCGGCTCGAAACCGCCGGAATCCACCCCGCCCCGCCTGCCGACCCACGCACCCTCATCCGCCGCCTCAGCCTCGATCTCACAGGCCTTCCCCCCGAACCCGCCGACGTCGACCGCTTCATCACCGACACCGCCCACGACCGCACTGGCGCGACCGGCCGACTCATCGACCGCCTGCTCAACTCCCCCCGGTACGGCGAACGCTGGGGACGACACTGGCTCGATGTCGCCCGCTACTCCGACACCAAGGGCTACGTCTACGCACGCGAAGAAGCTCGCTTCGTCCACGCACCCGCCTACCGCGACTGGGTCATCCACGCCCTCAACACCGACCTGCCCTACGACCGATTCCTGATGCTGCAACTGGCGGCTGATCAACTGGTTCCGGCCGATTCCCCCGACCTCGCCGCCCTCGGCTTCGTCACCGGCGGCCGCCGCTTCCTCGGCGTGACCCACGACATCATCGACGACCGCATCGACGTCATCACCCGCGGCACCCTGGGACTCACCGTCGCCTGTGCCCGTTGCCACGATCACAAATACGACCCCATCCCGACGGCCGACTACTACTCCCTCTACGGCGTGCTCCGGGGCAACGACGACCAACTGGTCACCTTCCACGAACCACCGGACTCCGAACTCGCCGCCCTGCGAAAGAAATTCTCCGACCAGATGCGCCTGCGCCGTTCCGAGGCCAACGCCCGACTGCGCGAACGGGCGGGCGACTACCTCGCAGCGCAGTTGAACCCCAAGGACTACCCCGAAGAGGGCTTCGATCAGATCCTCACCGCCGCGGACATCATCCCCATGGCCGTGCGCCGGTGGCGGGATTTCCTGAAAGTGTCGGCCACCCCCGATCACCCGATCTTCGGCCCTTGGCGGATCCTCATCGCAGACCTCAAAGACGTCCCCGATCCCGAGTGGCCCGCCGCCGCCTCCAGGGCGCTCACCACATCCCGGGACCTCGCTCGCGGATGGAACTTGAAGATAGCCGCGGCCTTTGCCCTGGCACCGACCTCCCGAATCGAGGTCACCCGGCGCTACAGCGAACTCTTCTCCCGCGTCGAGACCGACGCCAAGGCCTTGATGGAGGCCTCAAAAAAGGCCTCAAAACCAATCGACCCAAAGGCCGGTACCCCCGACCCGACCGACCCGATCGCCCTACCCGACCCGCCCTCCGAGGCCCTTCGCCGCTTCCTCCACGACCCCGCCTCGCCCACCACCGTGCCCGACACCGGCATGGTGAACACCGAATACCTCTACCCGACCCAGGTCACCGAAGAACTCTGGCAACTCCAGGGCGCGGTGGACCGCCGCCTCATCGCCCTGGGCGCACAGGCGGCCCTCGTGCTCGCCGAGCGGCCCCCGGAGCCGCAGCCCGTGGTGTTCCGCCGCGGCAGCCCGTCTCAGCCCGGGCCCGAGGTCCCACGCCGATTCCTCGAAGTGCTCTCCGGTCCCGATCGCCGACCCTTCCAGGAGGGCAACGGCCGCCTCGAACTGGCACGGGCCATCGCCTCGCCCAGCAACCCGCTCACCGCCCGCGTCCTGGTCAATCGCGTCTGGCAACACCACTTCGGCACGGGCCTGGTCAAGACCCCCAGCGACTTCGGCCTGCGCGCCGAGGCCCCGAGCCATCCCGAGTTGCTCGACTGGCTGGCCCTGCGCTTCGTCGAATCCGGCTGGAGCCTCAAGGCCCTCCACCGGCTCATCGTCTCCAGCGAGGCCTACCAAAGGGCCTCGGCCGGACAGGACCCGTGGCCCGACGACGAGCGGGCCCGACTTCGCCGGATCGATCCCGACAACCGCCTGCTCGCCTCGTTCCCGCTGCGACGCCTCGACTTTGAGCAACTGCGCGACGCCCAGCTGGCCGTCACCGGCGAGCTCGAGTCCCGGATCGGCGGATCGCCGTCGGGCCTGCTGGAGCCGTCCAACCAACGCCGCTCGGTGTACGGCCTGGTGGACCGCCAGTTTCTACCCGGAGTCCTGCGCACCTTCGACTTCGCCAACCCCGACCTTCACGTGGCGGTGCGGCATAAAACCACCGTGCCCCAGCAGGGGCTCTTCTTCCTCAATGGGCCGTTCGCCGCCAACCGGGCTCGGATGCTGGCCCGGGCCGTCTCCGGGCTGTCACCCGAGGACCGCATCCAACATCTGCACCGGCGGCTCTTCCAGCGCGCGGCCCGACCCGACGAGATCGCCGCCGGGCTGCAGTTCGTGGCCGAGGCCGAACGCGCCCCCGACCGTGCGGTCCGGCCCGAAGTCGGCCCGCCGGAGCCCCGGCTGGAACCTTGGGAGCAGTACGCCCACGTCCTGCTCCTCACCAACGAGTTCGCCTTCGCCGACTGACCCCCTCCCGCCATGTCTTCCCGGCCCTCCCCTTGGAACCCACATCGACCGACCCTGAGCCGCCGGGACTTCCTCACCCGCACCGGCCTCGGCCTCGGCGCCCTGTCGCTGCAGACCCTTGGCGACCCAGCCGCGGCCACCGGCACACTCGACGGCCTGTCCAGCCCGGCCAGCCTGTCCCCGATGGCCGCCAAGCCTCCCCACTTCGCGCCGCGGGCCCGCCGCATCGTGCATTTTTTCCTCAATGGCGGGCCGTCGCAGGTGGACACCTTCGACCCCAAGCCGGCCCTCGCGAAATACGCCGGCCAACCCCTGCCCGGCCAATACCTCCGCACCGAGCGCAAGACCGGCGCAGCCCTGCCCTCGCCCTTCAAGTTCTCTCGCTACGGTCAGAGCGGCCTCGAGATCAGCGAGGTCTTCGCGCGCACCGCCGCGCATGCCGACGACATCGCCGTCATCCGCTCCATGCACGCGCAGGTGCCCAATCACGAGCCCTCGCTCATGCTCATGAACTGCGGCGATAGCGTGCAGCCGAGGCCCAGCTTCGGATCCTGGGCGCTGTACGGGCTCGGCACCGAGAACCAGAACTTGCCGGGTTTCGTCTCGCTGTGCCCCGGCGGCTTGCCCATCAAGGACTCCGAGAACTGGCAATCGGCCTTCCTGCCCGGCGTGTTCCAGGGAACGTTCGTGGATCCGCAGCACCGCGAGGTCGATCGGCTCATCGAGAACATCCGCAGCCCGCACGCCACCCGCGACATGCAGCGCCGGCAACTCGACCTGCTCGCCTCACTGAACGACGCCCACCGGCGCGACCATGCCTCGGATCCCCGGCTCGAAGCACGCATCGAGTCGTTCGAGCTCGCCTTCCGCATGCAAATGGAAGCCAGCGACGCCTTCGACTTGTCCGGCGAGCCGGAGTCCGTCCGGGCGATGTACGGCGACACCGTGCACGGCCGACAGACCCTCATCGCACGGCGGCTGCTCGAGCGCGGAGTCCGCGTGGTTCAGCTCTGGCACGGGGCCGGACAACCCTGGGACCACCACGACAACATCGAGTCGAATGTCCGCAAGCAGGCCGCCGAGATCGACGGCCCCATCGCCGCCTTCATGACCGACCTCAAGCAACGCGGTCTCTTCGACGACACGCTCATTCTCTGGGGCGGTGAGTTCGGACGCACGCCCTCGGTGGAACTGGGCGACAGCGGCAAGTCCAAGCTCGGCCGCGACCACAATCACTACGGGTTCAGCGTCTGGTTGGCGGGCGGCGGTGTCCGGGGCGGCGTAGCTCATGGAGCCACCGACGAGTTCGGCTTTCGTGCGGTCGAGAACCCCGTGAGCGTCCACGACTTGCACGCCACGATGCTGCACCTGCTCGGCTTCGATCACGAGCGCCTCACCTACCGCCACGCCGGCCGCGACTTCCGCCTCACCGATGTATCGGGCGAAGTGGTGCGCCCGGTGGTGGCCTAACCGGATCGGCTCAGTGGGGACGCTGCGCCTCGCGCAGCTTCTGCACCTTCCGGATGAGCTGGATCTTGTTGTAGGCGTTCAAGGCCGCGATCTTGTAGCACTCGGCCAGCGTCGGGTAGTTGAAGACGCTGTTGATGAAGTAGTCGAGTCCGCCTCCGAGCAACATCACCGCCTGTCCGATGTGCACCAACTCGGTGGCCCCGGAGCCGATGCAATGCACCCCCAAGAGCTTCTCGGTGTCGCGGTGGAAGATCATTTTGAACATGCCCGAGTGGTCACCCAGAATCTGACCCCGTGCCGTCTCGTTGTAGCGGGCGATGCCCGTTTCGTAGGGCACCTTCTTGGCCGTGAGCCCCTCCTCGGTCTCGCCCATCATGGAGATCTCCGGGATGGAGTAGATGCCGATGGGAAAGCGGTCGCCCAACGGCGCGGTCTCCTCGCCGAACATGTGCAGCGCCGCCAACCGCCCCTGCTCGCTGGAGGTCGCCGCCAATGACGGATAGCCGATGACATCGCCCGCCGCGTAGATGTGCGGCACCGCCGTCTGGAAATGCGCATCGGTCTTGATGCGCCCCCGCTCGTCGGCCGTGAGCCCGACCGTTTCCAGACCGAGGCCCTCGGTGCACCCCACGCGCCCGGTCGAGATGAGCACCATCTCGGCGATGAGGTACTTGCCGCTCTCCAGCTCCAGCAACGCCTGCTTCCGATCGCCTTCGGTGATCTCCAGGCTCTTGAGTCCGTCACCGCAACGGAACGTCACGTCCACCTTGCGCAATTGGTGGATGAGTTCATCGACGATCTCATGGTCGAGGAACTCCAGAGGTCGCGGCCGCTTGTCCACCACGGTCACCTTGAGCCCCAGAGCCGCGAACATGGACGCGTACTCGATGCCGATGACGCCGGCTCCCACCACCACCACCGAGCGCGGCAGGCGCTTGAGGTTGAGCAGGCTGTCGGAGGTGACCGCGATCTCGCCATCCAGGGTCACCCCGCGGGCATCGGCCGGCCGGGTGCCCACGGCGATGAGGAACCGCTTGGCCTTGAGGGTTTCATCGCCGTTGAACCCGCTGACCAGCAACTCGTTCGGACCGACGAACCGGGCGGCCCCCTGGAACACCTTGATGTCATTGCGCGCCAAGGAGTCGTGGACGACTTGCGATTCGCGACTCACCACACCCGAAACCTGACGCATCAACCGCTCCATGGTGGGCCGCACCGCACCGGCATGCGATGCCCCCGATTCGGAGTGATCCTGCGCATAGAGGCGTCGAACCGCTTCGCGGAACGTCTTCGAGGGGATGGTGCCCGTCTCGATGCACACGCCACCCACGCAGGCCTGCTTCTCGATGACAGCCACCCGCTTGCCCAACTTGGAGGCCTGGACGGCGGCCCGCTGGCCAGCGGGACCACTGCCGATGCAAATGAGATCGAATTCGTGCATGGAGGAGGATTGGGAGATTGCCGACGAGACCGAGGGCTTCAGGACTTTCTGAAAACGGAAACGACCCGCCGCCCCGAAGGAGACTGCGACCGTTTTTCAGACCGATTAAGCGGGAGTTTGGCGATCCGCAGCGGGCACCCCGCACAAAACCACCCCGGCCGCCGCCCGGACGTGGGAATCCCGGGTGGGTGCCCGGAGCCGATCGTCGATCCGATGGCAGTCGATCCGATGACAGTTGCCTCCGGCGGTGCAGACCGTTAGCCAAGGCGGATGACGACGACGGCTGGCACGCTCAGGCATCGAATCCACCTCGGGATGTTGGCCCTGTGCTGGGCCCTGTGTGGGACATTCGACGCGGTTGCGCAGGCGAACTGGCCCCAGTTCCGCGGAGCCGAAAGCCGCGGCATCGGCACCTCGGATCGGCTGCCGCTGGTCTGGGGCACTGAAACCAATGTGGCCTGGCGGGCCGAGGTGCCGGGGCGCGGATGGTCCTCGCCGATCGTCTGGGGAAAACGGGTGTTCCTCACCACGGCGGTGAGCGAAGGCGAACTGGAGGCTCCGAAGAAGGGCCTGTATTTCGGCGGCGACCGGCCAAATCCCCCGAAGCAGCGCCAACGCTGGATGGCCCTGTGCCTCGACCGCAATTCCGGCAAGACCCTCTGGAGCACCGAGCTTCACGGAGCGGTCCCGACCACGCCCATCCACCTCAAGAACAGCTACGCCTCCGAGACGCCGGTCACCGACGGCAAACACCTGTATGTGCTGTTCGGGTCCGTGGGCCTGTTCTGCCTCGATCTCCACGGCAAGGTCGTCTGGTCGCAGCCGATGCAACCCCGCACGATGCGCTACGGCTGGGGAACCTCTTCCTCGCCGGTCCTGCACCGGTGCCGGGTCTACGTGGTGAACGACAACGAGGAGACCTCGACGCTGACCGCCTTCGACGCCAAGACCGGCAAGATCGTGTGGCAAGTCCCGCGCGATGAACCGAGCAACTTCAGCACCCCCTACCTCTGGAAGCACGCCCAGCGCAGCGAACTGGTGGTACCGGGGCGGAATCAGATCCGCAGCTACGACCTGGAGGGCCGGGTGCTGTGGCGACTGCAAGGGCCCTCGACGATCGTCATCCCCACCCCGTTCGAGGCTGAGGGATTGCTGTACGTCGGCGCCGGGTACGTGGGTGACAACCTGAAGGTCAACAAGCCCATCTACGCCATCCGGCCCGGTGGTGCCGGCGATCTCACCCTGCCCGAGGGAACCAGAGAGAGCGCCCAGATCGCCTGGATGGAGGTCAACGCAGCCCCGTACAACCCGTCGCCCTTGGCGTACGATGGCCGATTCTACGTGCTGTGGGATTTCGGTTTCCTCAGCTGCCGCGATGCGCGCACCGGTCGCGAACTCTACGGCAAGCAGCGCCTGAAAGCCGATGGGACTGCCGGATTCACCGCGTCGCCCTGGGCCTACCGCGGGCGGATCTTCTGCCTCAGCGAGGACGGCGACACCTATGTGGTCGGCGGCAGCGATCCCTATCGGTTGGAGCGGGTCAACGCCCTGGGCGAACTGTGCATGGCCACCCCCGCCATCGCCGGCGACCGGCTCTTCATCCGCACCGCCTCACGCCTGTACTGCCTGCGCGAAAATCGCTAGTCGGAGCCGCAAGATCCCCCTTGGCCAACGGCGTCTCCCGGTTAGCCTCGGGCCATGCATCGTCTTGGGTGTTCACTGCGGCTGGGAGTGTTGCTCCTAGGCGGAATCCTTTCCGGATCGGCCCATGACGGCGACCCGGGCAAGGCCGCGCCCGACGACGCCAAGACGGTGGATCCGGGGCACTCGATGCACGGCCAGGCCTTCAACGAAGGCCCCCGCCAACATGCCCGGCTGATGTCGGGAATGCCGGAGATCCGCTTCGACATCACCACCACCAACGCCGTGTCCCGGAAGTTCTTCCTGCAGGGGGTGGGGCAGTTGCACGGGTTCTGGTACCTCGAGGCCGAGCGTTCCTTCCGAGAGTCGGCCTTCCACGACACGAACTGCGCCATGGCCTATTGGGGCATGGCCATGGCCAACGCCAACAACGCCACCCGCGCGGCCGTGTTCATCCAGGAGGCCGACCGCCGCAAGGGCCCGGTCACCCGCAGGGAACGGCTGTGGATCGAGTCGCTGGCCGAATTCCACAAGGACCCGAAGCGCGACGAGAAGGATCGCCGCCGCGACTACACCCGCGCGCTCGAGAACCTCATCTTCGAGTTCCCCGACGACGTGGAAGCCAAGGCCTTCCTGGCGGTCCACCTGTGGGACAGCGGCTACAAGGGTTGGCCCATCGGCAGCGCCCAGGCGGTCGAATCCATCCTCAAGGAGATCTTCGCGCAGCAACCGATGCACCCGGCTCACCACTACCGCATCCACCTCTGGGACGGTGAGAAGGACGAGTCGGCCATCCGGGCGGTGCCCTCGGCCTCCAAATCCGGTCAAAGCTCCCCGGGCGTGGCCCATCAGTGGCACATGGCCGGGCACACCTTCAACAAGCTCAAGCGCTACGCCGACATGGCCTGGCAGCAGGAGGCCTCGGTCCGCGTCGACAACAGCCAGTTGATGGCCGACCGCCTGTTGCCCGATCAGATCCACAACTACGCGCACAACAGCGAGTGGCTGGTGCAGACCTACAACTACCTGGGGCAGGCGAGGAAGGCCGTGGACCTGTCGGCCAACATGATCGAGATGCCCCGGCATCCGGGCTTCAACACACTCGACAAGCAGACCAACGGCATCGCCTACGACAAGCGGGGCACCGGGTCCCACGGGCGCCGCCGCCTGATGGAGACGCTGCTGCGCTGGGAGTTGTGGGACGAGACCCTGCGCTTGTCCCAAACGCCCTACCTGGAACCCACAGCTTTGGCTGAGGAGCAGGGCCGTCGCGCCCGACTGCTCGGGCTGGCCCACCTCGGCAAAGGCGACCGCGTGGCCGTGTCAGGGCAGATCGAAGCCATCGAAGCGGCCATCGCCCGGTTGCGCGACGAGCGCCGAGCCCACGTCGATGCCGCCGAGGCCAAGGCCAAGGCTGACAAGAAGGGTCGCGGCGAAATCGATGCGGCCATCGCCGACGCCGTGAAGCGCACCACCGAGCCCATGGAGAACCTGGAGAACTTCATCGAGGAACTGCGCGTGGGTCTGGAGGTGCACGCCGGGGAAACCAATGACCTGCCCAAGCGCCTGGAGGCCCTGAAGACCGTTTCCAAGGAACGCCTGGCCGGTCTGTGGTTCCAAGTCGGTGATCGCGACAAGGCCCTGAAGTTGGCGAAGGAGGCCGTGGACGGCGGCGCCCAACAGGTGCACCCCCTGGCCGTGTTGACCGAGCTTCAATGGAAGGCCGGAAAGACCAACGAAGCCCTCGCCACCTTCGCGACCCTGCGCGGGCTCGCCGCCTGGATGGACACCGATCTGCCCCTCGTGAAGCGTCTGGCCCCGGTCATTGCGGCGTCGGGAGCCCTGTCGTCGTCGAAGGACTGGCGCACCGCACCGACCTACCCGGCCGACTCCGGCACCCGACCGGCGCTCGACACCCTCGGCTCGTTCCACTGGAAGCCGCAGCCGGCCCCGCCGCTCGCGGTCACCGGCTCGGACGGCAAGCCCGTCCGCTTGGCCGATTACCACGGACGCCCGGTGCTGCTGGTCTTCTATCTGGGCGGTGGCTGCCTGCATTGCGTCGAGCAACTCCGCCTGCTGGCCCCGCGGACCGAGGAGTTCAAGAAGGCGGGCATCGACATCCTGGCCATCAGCACCGAGACCGTGGAGGGCTTGGCCAAGACCCGGGAGAAGGCCGGCAAGGACGGGCGGATCTCATTCCCTCTGGCGGCCGATCCGACGCTGGCGGCCTTCAAGCAGTGGCATGCCCACGACGACTTCGAGGGCACCGCCCTGCACGGGGTCTTCCTCATCGATGGTGAGGGCCGGGTCCGCTGGCAGGACATCGGCTTCGAGCCCTTCACCGACTTCCATTTCCTGCTCCCCGAAGCCCGCCGCCTGTTGAGCTTCCAGCAGGAGTGATATCGACGCCGGGGGCCACGACGCGATCACTCGCCCCGGATCCACGCAAGCAGGTCGGCCAAGGCCTGGGGGTTCAGGGCCGACTCGAAGCCTTCGGGCATCAGTGACCGGGACTGGGGCGTGATGCTGCGGATGGCGGAGCGGAGGACGGGCTGCTCGCTGGTGCCGGCATACCGCATCACCAGATTGTTGGCCGTCTCGGCCGCGATGAGGCCGGTGACCGATTCCCCGTCGGTGAGTTGCAGCGTCCACGCCCGATAGCGCGCCTCGACGGCCTGACTGGGATCGAGGATGGCCATGAGCATCCAATCGGCGGGTTTGCCCGCCACCATGTCGAGGTCGGGGCCGACCTCCCGCCCCTCGCCGCGCAGGCGATGGCATCCGGCACACAGGGTCGTGAAGTGGGCCTGGCCCTGCCGGGAATCCCCCTTCAGGCCCTTCAGGCTGGCCGTAGCTTGGGCGATCACCTTGGCCCGGTCGGCCGAACTCGGCTTCAAAGCCGGCGTCTCGGCCGGCCGCACGACCTTCTGGCCCGAATTCAATTCGGTGAAGAGCGGGCTGTCCGCTCGCAACGAGGTCAGGATGGCGGTGCGAATGAGTTCATCGCCGGCGTCGCGGACCGCCAACTCGCGCAGCACCGGCTCGGCGCGCTCGGCAGGCCATTGCCCCAGCGTGAAGGCCGCCTGCAACCGCACCGGCGCCTCCGGATCCCGGGCCAGCGCCGCCACGGCCGGGAAGACCTCGGCATGATGGGCCGCCAGACGCTCCGATTGCTCCAAGGCCTGTCGGCGGACTCCGGGATGCGGATCACCCAAGGCCGCGATCACCGTCGCCGCATCCAGGGCGCCGCGCAGCAACCCCAGAGTGGCCAGGGCCTGCACCCGCACCTGCGGACGGTGGCGGAGCGTCATGAGGCCGCGAAGGCCGGCCGCCACCACCGGATCCCGCCGCTGGACCAACAACCTCTGGGCCAGGTCGCGTTGCCAGCCGTTGGGGGAATCGAGCGCGGCCACCAGAGCGGCCGGCTCGAAGGAGGCCGCTCTGGGCATGGGGCGCCGCGGCGACCCGCGCGGGGAGATCCGGTAGATGCGACCCTTGTCGTCGCCGGCCCTGAGGTTCACCCGCGCCTGCATCTCCGGTGAGATCCACTCCGGGTGTTCGAGCACGAAGCGGTACATGTCGGCCACATACAAGGCGCCGTCGGGCCCGATCCGCAGGGTCGTCGGCCGGAACCAGGAGTCGGTGCTGGCCAGGAATTCGGACTGCTCCTCCCCGGCGGCCCGCTGGCTGTGCAGGGCGCTGCCCCGGGTGCTGAGCACTTCGCGGTGGATCACGTTGTGCACCGGTTCGCTGATGAAGACCGATTCGGCGAACTCGGGCCCGAAGAGGTCATCACGGTACGGAGTGGGGCTGCACCCGCTGGTCACGTGGTTCAACGACCACGGCTGATTGGGCCGTACCATCGGCGCGGAGATCGGAAAGGTGCGCGTGGCATCCGCGCGCTGGGCGAGCATCCGGCTCACCCGTTTGACCGCCACCTTCGGATTCCGACGCAGATAATGCTCGGGCATCGTGACCTGCCAGAGCCAGGTGGGGTTGTTGTTGCCGAACCAGTTGCCCCAGTCGTCGCGGCGACGGCCGAACTGGGTCTGGGCCGAGACGGTCTCCATCTCACCGGTGTCCGGATTGAGCCGCAGATCGCGCCCGTTGATCGACAGGGTCTTGCCGGTATCGAGCGATTTCACCGTGCCGCCGCTGTCGCCGTTGGCGAGGTGGAGCCATCCGTCGAGGCCCCATTCGAACCCGTTGAAGCGGTGCTGCTGATTGCCCTCGGTGAAACCCGTGAAGAGCACCCGGGTCTGGTCGGCCCGTCCATCGCCATCGAAATCCTCGGCGTACAGCAGGTCGGGAGCCGCGGCGATGAGCACCCCTTTGCGATAGGGCAACACACTCGTGGGAAACGGGAGGTCGGTGAGGAACGGCACCGACCGATCCATGCGGCCATCGCCATTGTCATCGTGGAGCACGGTCACCCGACCGCCCGGCTTGCCCTTGCCGTCGAGACCCAGCGGATAATCGCGCATCTCGACCACCCACAGCAGCCCTTGGGCATCCCAGTCGAAATGGACCGGATCGATCACCAGCGGCTCGGCGGCCACCAACTCGATCTGAAACCCCTCCCGCAGGCGCATGGAGGCCAGGGCCTCCTCCGGGGATTTCGGTGGAGGCATCGGAACGGCGATGAGTTCCCGGGTGCTGAACCGTTGGGTTCGAGCAGCTGAAGCGCCCGATCCCGGAGTCTCGACGATCAACACTCCGTCGACCACGCGCACCGTCGTGCCGACCAGTGACGGCGGCTCATCGGCCGCGCCGGTCCGCCGACCCGACCGCACGACATGCGACCAACCCGGGGTCCAACCCAGTTCGGCGCGGACATGACGGTTCCAAAGATGGATGGCGTAGCCCTCGGGATGGGACTGGATGAGGTCGTCGAACCCGTCGCCATTGAGATCGACCCAGCGCAGCCCGGAATCCTTCCCCTGGGCATCGAGCACCGAAACCCCCTCGGGCCATTGGAAGTCCGCGGGCTGGCCATCGGGTTTCTGCAAGCGGGTTCGGCCCGGCTGGTTCACCAGGGTCTCGGGCACCCCGTCGTGGTTGAAATCCACGGCGTCAGCCGCGAGGCCGGGCACGCTCAGACCGAGGACGCACAGCAGGCCGGCCGCTCCGGCCATCGAAGCGGCTCGCCGTCGCAGGGTTCCCAATCGAAACAGGCTCATTTTCCCAGCCGGTCGAGGAGGTTGCGGGTGATGCGCTCCACCACCGGATCGCGGCCGCGGAGCCCGTGGGACCAATCGGTGGAACCACAGGTGAACACCGTTCCACCGCGGGTGTAGACACCCAAGACGGCGTGCCCCTTGCGACCGGGTTGCCAGCGTTCGTACCACTCGCAGTCATCCGGATGCCACTGGGCCGGGGCCGTGGCCAGCACTTCGAAATTCGCGGGCGTGCCGTCGCGATGGGTGGGCTTGGGAATACCGCCCTTCCATTCCAATTCGCAGCCGTCGCACTCGTAGCCCACGATGGTGTCCTTCGACCCGAACTGCTCGCCAACCTTCAGAGAGGTACCGGCGAAGACCCAGTGGTCGGGGCGGTGCACATCGAACCCGCCCGAGGCGTCCATGAGCTGGCCGTGGCTCTTGTGATAGCCGCCCCACAGGAAGCCCACGCCGGTCAACTGGTTCTCGGGCCGTAGGACGAGGTGATGGCTCCACAGCGTCGACAGCGTGGCCTGACTGCCCCGCGCCACGAACACCGGATCCTGTTGGACGTTCTGCTTCCAGCACGTGAGGGCCGAACCGTTGTCTTCGGCACGCACCTGCCAGCAGCAGGTGTTGCCACTGAAGAAGGCCACGTTGCCGCCCTCTCCGATAAACTTCTCGAGGTGATCGCGCATGGGCGCCGACCAGTACTCGTCGTGGCCCACGCTCAGGACGAGCTTGTAGGCCTTGAGGATCTCGGGATGCGACTCGAGGTCGCAATTGGCTGCGTACTCGAGGACGTAGCCCTGCGACTCGGCCCATTCGACAAAGGCCTGTTCCCAGTTGGAGAAGAGCGATCCGGGCGGACGCAGGAACGACACCCGGTGACCCTGATTGCCACCGCGCCCATTGTAGGCGTAGAGACTGAATCCGCCCCAGTTGTTGTAGGCGTTGTAGGTGTTGGTGGAGAACTGCAGGAGGATCTTCGAATCCCGTCCCGGTTGGGCGGCCCGGACGATGAAGAAGCAGGTCGACTCCGAGACTCGACGGTTGCGGCGAACGAAATCACCGCCGCGGTCCTCGACTCGGAACTGCACCTGGTAGTAGCCCGACTTCCACTCGGATCCGATGGGCACTTTGACCGCTACCGGCCAGCCGCAGCCCTGCGACGAGGCATTGGCCGGGACCGGATGGATCGCCCCGGTGTCCGGCGTCCCCTTCCAGACCACCTCCCGCTGGGCTCCCATCCGCGTGATTTCCACCGAGAACCGCCGCTGGCTGGAGGAGACGTGCAGCGTGAGTTCCCCTCCCTGCGGATAGCTCACTTGCCCGGCATACCCCTCGATGTGCAGGTCGGGGGCGGTGTCCTCGGCTTGGGCCGTGTTCCCGGCGGCGGTGGCCAGGCAGGCCAGGCCGGTCATACGGAGGAAGGGCCGGCGACGGAGGGATGAGGAGTTCATGGGCTCTCGGTGTTCCGGAATGGGGACTTTGGAATCAGGGCTTGGGCCAGCGCAGGTGACGGTGCAGGAAGTCGAAGGTGCCTTGGCCATGGATGGTGTGAGGCCCATCGAAGAATTCGATCTCGGTGCGGTCGCCCAAGCCCAGCTTCACGTATTGACGTCGGGTCTTGGCGAACTCGTAGGCCACCCACTCGTCGGGCGCGACCCCGTCGTCATGACCCCGCTCCACCATGAAGGGCCTGGGAATCTTGAGCCAGCTGAGCTCGGCGTAGTTGAAGGTGTTGCCGAGGTTGAACTCCGGCATGTCGTACTCGCCCCAGTACAGGTAGCTGTAGGACGACCGCGCCGAGACGTTCTTCCAGATCCACTCGTTGTAGTCGGCCGAGCAGATGCTGAGGCAATAGCGGTCGATGACCTGCGGGATGCGCATGGCCGTCTTGCCGCCATAGCTCAGCCCGTAGAAGGCCATGCGCGACGGGTCGACAAACTCCTGGGCCGCCAGCCAGTCGAGGATGACTTCGTGCTGCCGATGAATGAACGACCAGAGGGTGAGCTTCAGCGGTTGGGCCTTGCGCAGCACCTGACGGAAGCGGTTCTCGCCGATGTAGCAATTCTGCGGTGCGAAGGTCACGAACCCGCGCTCGGCCAATCGCCACGCGTAGGTGTGATACGCCCCGGCGTCGATGCGCGGATCGGCCACGTCCGTCGGCCGGCCCTCGAGCCCGTGTTGGCACACCACCACCGGACGCTTCTCGCCGGGCTTGAGTCCGCGGGGCACCACCAGGATGCCGTAGGCCACCACATCCGGATGCACGTCGAGCATCACTTCGTAGGCGGTGATGCCATTGGTCTCGATGAGTTTCCGGGTCCGCGGCGAGGGCGGCAGCGAGGCCGGCGGAATGGGGCCGATGACCTCCTTCAGCAAATGATCCCGATAGGAGAGCGCGCTCCGGGCGAAGGTGTCGGCATTCTTGCGGTCGGCCTTTTTCCAGAACTCGGCCCGCGTGAACTCGGCCTCGCGCATGAGCCACTGGGTGTCCTCGAGGATCTGCGAATACTGGCGCAACTGACGCGCGCCGTTGTCCGGCAGGGTCCCGGTGATCGAGACCGGGGTCGACGTGGAGGAGGAACCCGGAAGTTCGAGGCGATCACCGAAGGCTTCCAAGGCCTCGTCGTTGAACACCTCCTCGGGTTGGGCCGCGATGAGCTTCCATTGGTCGACTCCCGGAACCCCGTTCAACCAGGCCCCCGCCTGCTCCAACACCTGGCGGGACACCTCGGGATCCGGGCGTCCCAGCTTGCCGGGCGCGGCCCCGTTGTGGGGCTGACCGGGCTTCGCCGGGTACTGGGTCTCGGGGAAACGCCCTCGCACCCAGACCAGACCGCGCGGCGCGATGAGGCCGGCGATCTCGCCGGCACCGAACTGGTCGGTCAGCGACCAGACATTGCGGTAGATCGGCTCGTCGTGGAGGCGCGGGTTCACCTGGTATCCGCTGACGGCCGTGACCTCGATCCGCGGATCCAGGGCTCCGGCCATGCAGGCGATCAGGCCGCCCTCGCCATAACCGATCACGCCCACCGGAGTACGCCCACCCGAGGCCGGCTTCTGCGACTCCAGCCAATCGACCGCCGCCAAGACCTTCTGGATCTCGTAGCCCTGGACGGTGCGCCCCATCTCGTAGGCCGCCCGCCACAGCACCTCGCGCTGCGACTGCTTAAGCTTGCGGACGCCGGGCAGTCCGCTGTGGGTGTCGGAACGATCGACCAACGCCGGGATGAGCACGCGGCAGCCGCGCTCGGCCAGGCGGCGGGCGAACTGGTCCGACTCGGGCAGGCCCGGCTGAAGCCCGACGATCTGCTCGGGTGTCTGGTCGGCATCGGGCAGGGCCACCACCGAGGCTCTGGGCTCGCCCTCGGGCACCAACATCAACCCCTCGGCCTCGACCCCGCGGAAGACGGTCCAGGTCACCGAAAGCGCCCGGAACCCTCGGCCACGCCCCACCTCGGCGGGATTGCCTGAAACGCCGCCGGACACCGGGGCCGAGACCTTGAGCAAGGCCGGCGCACGAGGGTCCACCACGCCGAGGATGCGGGCCAGCTGCTGGCGGTTGGTCTCGATGGACCGCACATAGGCCTCGGGCGAGCTGAGATCCCGGTGCCAATGCCGGGCCCTGGCCTCGGGCGCGGCCTCCAGAACACGGTCGAGATAGCGGTCGATGCCCCCGACCAGGGCGTGAGCCAGGTCTCCGGTCTGGGTCAACGGCCGGGTGCCGGGCATGACCTCCGGCGCCGTATCGGCCGCCTGCACCGCGGCGACGAGCAAGAGCAACAGCAGGCGGGACCACCGCATCGAGGGAAGGGTCTTCATGAGTGAGTGGGCTTCAACGGCGCGGCCAAGACACAGGGGCGGACGACATTCAGGGAGATGATCCGGTTACCTTGACGCTCCGGTGCCAGGAACTTCAAGCCGCCGTTCCCAAGCCCATTCCCAAGACGAAGTGCTTCGCCGCCGCCACGCCGCCCCGATTCAATGAATCTGTCCACCCGCGTCGGCCCGGGTGGACAAGATGCTCTGGCGCTTCCGGATTTGTGGGCCCAAACTGCACCTCAACGCTCCCATGAACTCCACCACGACCTCCCTGCTGCTGCTCTGCGCCGGATTGGCCTGGCTGCCGTCGACACTCGGGCCCGCCTATGCTGCCGAAACCCCCGCAGCAACCGCGGCCGCGGCCAATGCCCGCGCCGTCACAGCGGCCCGGGCCTTCCTGGACACGCTCGACGCTCCGATGCGTCAGGCGGCGGTCTTCGCCTTCCGGGACGAAGCCCAGCGTCAGCGATGGTCCAACCTCCCCAGCGGTCTGTACTCCCGCAAGGGTCTCCGTCTGGGCGACCTGAAGGGCCCCCAGCGTAAGGCCGCCATGGACCTGCTGGGCGCCGCGCTCAGTCCGGAAGGCTATCAGAAGGTCGTGGGCATTCTGGAAGGCGACGAAACCCTGCGCGGGGGCGGGCCGGGCGGGCGCCTGATCTTCGGACGGGACGAATACTTCGTCTCCTTCCTCGGGCAGCCCTCGACCACCGAGCCCTGGAGCCTGCAATTCGGCGGCCATCATCTGGCCCTGAACCTCACCTGGGTCGGCGACCGGGGCACGCTGGCCCCGAGCCACACCGCCACCCAACCCGCCCGATTCACCCTCGATGGCAAGACCGTGCGACCTTTGGGCAAAGAGACCGACCTGGGCTTCGAGCTCATCAACGCCCTCGACGAATCGGCCCGCAAGAAAGCGATTCTCGGAGCGCAATTCCGGGACCTGGTGCTGGGCCCCGGTCAGGAGTATCGCACCCTGGTGCCCGAAGGCGTCCCCGCCTCGAATCTCACCGAACCGCAACAAAAACTGCTGCTGGATCTCATCCACCAGTGGGTGGGCATCCTGCCCGAGGCCGCCGCAGCCGCGCGCATGGCCGAGATCCGTGCTACGCTCAAAGACACCTGGTTCGCCTGGAGCGGCCCCACCCGCCCCGGATCGGTCGCCTACTTCCGCATCCAGGGTCCGGCCGTGTTCATCGAATTGGCTCCGCAGAATCTCGGAGGCGACCCCACCCAGCATCTGCACACCATCTACCGCGACCCCGCCAACGAGTACGGCCGGAAGTGGTGGAAACCATGAGCGGATCGGGCCAGACCCAATCCCGGACCCAATCCCGGTTTCGATTCCCGATGGCTCCGCGGCTGGGGCACGCGCTGTTGCTGCTGGGCCTGCTGTGCGGGCTCCTCCCGCGCGTGTCGGCCCACCGTCTCGAAGAAGTGCTTCAGGGAGCGTTGATCCGCATCGAACCCGATCGGATCCATCTCGAACTGGACCTGACACCTGCGGTGGCGACGGTGCATCGCCTCGAACGCGACCTGAACCCCAACCGGGATGACCTGATCTCCGATCCGGAGACCGCGGCCTTTTCCAGAACCGTGGCCCGGCAACTGCGACTGCGAGTCGACGGGCGATCGATCGCCCTGCGGAGGGTCCATGAAGCCGTTCCCGCACTCGACGCACTGCGCGACGGCGACGGCGTGGTCCACCTGGTGTTCGAAGCCCCTCTGCCGCGATTGGAACCCGGAGAACATCGCCTGGAGTGGCGCAACGGCTACCGTCCGGGACCGAGCGTGTACCTGACCCATGCGGTGATGCCCGAGTCTCCCGAGATCCGGATCCGGCATCAGGAACGCAGTCGCGACCAACGCAGGCACCGGATTCGGTTCAGCGTCTCGGAGGCCAAGACCGGCCCACAACCGGGGCCAGCGTCCCCACGCTGAACGCCCACCGCTTCCAGCGCCCGTCCATCAGAAGCGGGTTGCGCGCGGAGCCATTCCGGCTATCCGTCCCTCATGCGACGTTGGATTGCCACCCTGTCTTTGATGACCGCCTGGCTGGCGTTGTCCGGAATCCGGACCTCGGCCGCGGACAGCGCTCCCGCAGCGGCGAAGGAGCGGGCCTTCTCTTCGCCCCCCTCGACCCTGCGCCCCAAGAAACCCGCCATGACTCCGAACTCCCCGACCCAGTCCTCGGCCCCGTCCACGATCCCCGCTGGCGGATCCGACCAGGCCTCGTCGACGAACGCCACGACCGGCAACGCCGGCACCCCGTCCCTCGAGACCGTCTACCTGGCCGGCGGCTGCTTCTGGGGCATGGAGGAGATCCTGCGCAAGATCCCCGGCGTCCGGGAAACCCAGGCGGGATACACCGGCGGATGGCTGCCCAATCCGAAGTACGACGACACCCACGACAGCAAGTCGGGCCACGCCGAGTCGGTGAAGGTGGTGTTCGATCCCAAAGTGCTGCCGTTCGAGGAACTGCTCGAGAAGTGGTTCTTCCGCATGCACGACCCCACCACCCTCAACCGCCAGGGCAATGACGTGGGCAGCCAATACCGCTCGGCCATCTTCACCTTCAACGAGACCCAGAAGAAGACGGCCGAGACGGTCAAGGCGCGGGTCAACGCCTCCGGCAAGTGGCGACGCCCGGTGGTCACCGAAATCACCACCGCCTCCATCTGGTATCCGGCCGAGGGCTACCATCAGAAGTACCTGCTCAAGAATCCCGGCGGCTACACTTGCCACTTCCTGCGGGATTGATGCGCGACCGGATGGGGCCGATCCTCCGAAGGTCGTTCGCCTCCACGAGCGACCTCGCATGAACCGCCTCTTCACTCCCTTCACCGCCGGCGATCTCGCATTGCCCAACCGCATGGTCATGGCCCCCCTCACCCGGGGTCGTACCGGTCCCGACCGGGTTCCCAACGACCTCATGGTCGAATACTACCGTCAGCGGGCGACGGCGGGATTGATCATCAGCGAAGCGACGATCATCTCGGAGCAGGCGGCCGGTTGGGTGAACACCCCGGGCCTCTACCGCGACGATCAGGTGCAGGGGTGGAAGCGCGTGACCGACGCCGTCCACGCGGCCGGCGGCAAGATCATGGTTCAACTTTGGCACATGGGCCGCTCGTCCCATCCGGATTTCCAACCCGGGGGGGCTCTGCCGGTGGCCCCGTCGGCCATCGCCCTCCGCGGTGATGGCATTCACACCCCCTCGGGCAAGAAACCCTATCCGACTCCCCGGGCGCTCGAGACCCATGAGATCCCGGGCATCGTGGCCGACTACGCCCGGGCGACACGCCTGGCCCAAAAGGCCGGATTCGACGGGGTCGAAATCCATGGAGCGAACGGCTACCTCATCGATCAATTTCTCCGCGACGGCACCAATCATCGGACCGACCGCTACGGCGGTAGCGTGGAGAACCGGGCACGCTTTCTCCTCGAGGCGACGGAAGCGGTGGTGGGTGCGTGGCAACCGGGACGTGTGGGCGTTCGACTGTCACCGACCGGTGCCTTCGGTGACATGAGCGACAGCGACCCGGCGTCGATCTTCAGCCATGCCGCCCGGGAATTGAACCGCTTCGGATTGAGTTTCCTCCACATCATGGAGGCGTTGCCGGGACATCCGCTGGCGAGCCCGGGCCCGCGCGTGTCGCCGCTGCTGCGCCAGGCCTTCAAGGGACCCCTGATGCTCAATGGCGGCTACGATGCCGCTTTGGGCGATCGGGCCATCGCGGATGGGGAGGGCGATCTCATCGCCTACGGCGTGCCGTTCCTGGCCAACCCCGACCTGGTGGAGCGCTTCCGCATCGGGGCTCCTCTGAACGCACCCGATTACTCGAGCCTGTATAGCGGCGGTGCCCAAGGCTACACCGACTATCCGACACTGACCGCCACGCGCTAAGCCAGCTGAGCCAGGCGTACCGATTGCAACCCTCCGGGCGGTTACGCCGGCCCGGAGCCGGCCCGTTGTTCGTCCAGCAGTCGCCGGATGAACGCCGTCATGGCCCGCACCGCCGCACCGGCCCGACCGGTGGCCACCGCCGGGCCATCGGGGTCGGCACCGACGGACAACGCGGCCGACGCGGCGGTCCCCGGACGGCGCTTGAGTCGATGAGCCGCCACGATGCGCAAATCGATCGGCTCGCACTCGGGATGCCAGGATTCCTGCGCCCAGAGTTGGACTGCAAAATCGCCCCAACCCACCAGCCGATCCCCTGGCTTGAGGAAGCGGTTCCAGGCCGACGTCGCTTCGGCGACCGAGAGTCCTCCGAGCAACGCTTCCCGAGGCACCTCGAGGTGTTGATGAGCCCTCGGAGCCAACGGTCGGCGCGGAGCCAGAAACGCCTCGAACACCTCGCCCGTCGCCGGCCGCAGGGCCACGCAGTGCAGGAGCTCGGGAGATCCCGGAACCGGGCTGTCACGCCGATGGGCATTGGCTTCGCCGGCGACCACCACGAGGTTCGGCCACAGCCCCAGGAGGTCGGGCATGGAAGGGCTTTCCCACCAGGGATCAGCACCTTTCAAGCGACGCCGAGGCGGCCCCGTGCGGGCTACGGTGGCAGCGATTTGACGATCCACCATCGCATCAAAGGCCCGGATCAAAGCCTCGAACCGCCGCTCGTCCCCTTCCCAGGCGCTGAGCACTTCGACCACCGCCTCCACGGTGGCGACACAGTGCACGTCGGGTTCCCGGCGGATGCGGTAGTTGCCCGGCTTGCGCGGCATGAACCCGATGCGCGGCAAGGCCCGCAGGGCCGGATTCAGCGCCACCATCTTGCGCGCCTGAGGCCAGGTACCGTCGATGATGATCAACGTCTCGGGCGGGTGCTCGAGCGCATCGGGTGCCACCGCTCCGGGGCCGGGAAACAACAGGGCCGTGCCCGGTCGGGCCAGGAGCGCCTCGAGGCGCGGGTGACCGGCGAATTCGACGCCCTCATGGAGTTCGCTGTGCGTCAGCCCCAGGTGGGCGATGCGGGCCGTGCCGATGGCCACCCGGGACTCGCGCGGATGCTGCAGGAACACCACCCGGGTCGCCGTGTCGACCGGCGTCAACTCGGCACACCAGCAGGCGGTGGCCGGACGCCGACAACGCGAACAGGTGGGACGGGCTGTAGGGGCTTCAAAGGGGACAGGCATGGCAGCCCGGTGGCCCCGGAACGGGTCGGCGGCCACCAGAGGGCGAACGGAACCACGCGCCGGGGGTCCGGGGCAAGGAGGCCCTCACCACCCGGTCACCGAGTGACGGTTAGACCTGCACCCCGCCACGGATTCTCCGCGGGGACTCCGAGGCCACTCGACACGCGACACCGCGAAAGCTCCGACGATCCGACCGGGGTCTCAGGGTCCCAAAGTCGAGGAGTTTGACGGGTTCCGACTCGCCACCGACCCGTCTTCATTTCAGACTGAGCAAATGATTCCCCGCATGCTGCTCCTGATCGTCGCGATGACGTTGTCGGTGTTCGCCGCAGATTCCAACCGGCTCCGGGTCCTGCTCATCGACGGCCAGAACAACCACGATTGGCGCTCATCCACGCCGCACCTCAAGGCGGTCCTCGAGGCCTCGGGGCGTTTCACGGTCGAAGTGCTGACGCTGCCCGGCAAGGGCGGCGACATGGCCGCCGTGAAGCCCCAACTCGACGGCGTGGCGGTGGTGCTCTCCAACTACAACGGAGAACTCTGGCCCGAGGTCCTGCGCACCGCATTCGTCGACTTCGTCCGCAAGGGCGGCGGGTTCGTCTCGGTGCACGCCGCCAACAACGCCTTCGCCCAATGGCCCGAGTACAACGAGATGATCGGCGTCGGCGGTTGGGAGGGGCGCAATGAGAAGTCCGGACCGTGGCTTTATTGGGAAGGCAAGATCGTACGGGACGCCTCGCCGGGCCCGGGCGGCAGTCATGGCAGCCAACATGCCTTCCAGATGACCACCCGCGAACCGAAGCACCCCATCATGGAGGGACTCCCGCTGGAATGGATGCATGCCAAGGACGAACTCTACGATCGCCTGCGCGGACCGGCCAAAAATCTGACGGTGTTGGCCACGGCCTTTTCGGACCCCAAGACCCGCGGGACCGGCAAACATGAGCCCCTGCTCTTCACCATCGCCTTCGGCCAAGGTCGGGTCTTCCACACGGCCCTCGGCCACAACAACGGCCCGGACCTCACCTCCCAGAAGTGCGTGGGTTTCATCACCACCCTCCTGCGTGGCACCGAGTGGGCGGCCACCGGTCGGGTCACCCTGCCCATCCCGACCGACTTCCCTTCAGCCACCGAAGTCCGCAGTCGGGAGTAAGACACCCTCACGCTGGATTCGCCACAACCCACCTTTGTCCATGAGTCCAACGCAAAGTCTCCGCACGGCATTACCGTTGGTGATCGGACTGGCCGTGGGTGGGCTGGGTGTCGGCCTGTTCCAACACAGCAGACCGGGCGAGGCGGGCTCTCCCGAGAAGCAAATCCAGCACTTGGAGTCCGAGTTGCAGCAGGCACGCACCCGCATCGCGGCCCTCGAGGAAACCCGACCCCGTTCGTCACGTTCGCCCGCGCAAACCGCCTATGACCGGGGCCGCGAAATCGCCCAGCGTCTGCGCGAGGGGCGCACGGTCAGTTCCGACGATCTCTTCCGCGCCGCCCAACCCCTGCTCCGCGATCTGTCACCGCTGTTCGAGCGCATCGCCGAACAGAAGTTCAAGCAGCAAGCCGACAGCCTCATCGGCGAACTGGCCCGCAAGTACGACCTGAACCCCAACCAACAAGATACCCTGCAGCAGTGGTTCTCCGAAAAATCCCGGGCGGATCGGAAAAAGTGGAATGATCTCATTTCCAGCGACGACACCACCTACTTGCAGCTGGTGAAGTCGATGCGCAATGACCGCACCGATGACGGACTGGACCCGGTGATGGAAGGCCTGCTCCAAGGCCCTCAATTGGAGGCATTTAAAGCCGAGCGTCTGGAAGAAAGGTCACAGCGGGTTCAGCAGTACGCCGACAGGCAGGTGCAGCGGATCAACAACATCGTCCGGCTCGACCCGGCGCAAACGGATCGACTCTTCGGCATCATGGCCCAGTCGTCTCCCGACTATGACGCGTCGATCCGGCTCGAGGGAGTGACGGGGGAGATCGCGCCCGCCAACATGCATCCGCGCGACGCCCTCCGATCGGTGCTGCGGCCGGACCAACTGGCCGAATACGAGGCGGATCGCGAACGACGATTCCTGGAAGCGTCGCGGGAGATGAACAAGTTGGGCGTGCAACTGCCTGCTGACTGGGATGAATTCGAATTCGGCCCATGAAAACTCGCCGCCGGGTGGCCCGGTCGATGGACTCGGACCGAGGGGCCGCGTCGCGGTGGACATCCGATCACTGCGGGTCGATTACGGCGATTTCGTCGCGGTCGACGACCTGACCTTGGCGGTACCGCCGGGCGAGATCCTGGGCATCGTGGGACCCAATGGCGCGGGCAAGACGAGCACCTTCCGGGTGCTGGCCACGCTCATGGAACCCACCCACGGCGATGTCTTCTTCGACGGTATCGACATCGCCGAAAACCCCCGCCAAGCCCGCCGGTTGATGGGCTACATGCCCGATCTGGCTCCGGTCCCCAGTGATCTCAAGGTGTGGGAGTTCCTCGACTTCTACGCCGCCGCCTACGGGCTGCGCGATGCACAACAACGACGCCAACGCGCCGACCGATGCCTGGAAACCGTCGGCTTGTCCAACCTGCGAAACAACGGTTGTCGTGAATTGTCGAGAGGTCAGACGCAACGGGTGGTCTTGGCCAAGACCCTCCTGCATGAACCCCGAGTGCTGATTCTCGACGAACCGGCCAGCGGGCTGGATCCGCTGGCCCGACGGGATCTCCGCGCAGCCCTGCAACGCCTCGCCGCCACCGGAGCAACCATCCTCATCAGCTCCCACATCCTCAGCGAGTTGAGCGAGATGTGCACCTCGTTGTGCATCCTCAACCGAGGCCGACTGTTGGCCCACGGGAGCGTGAATGAAGTACGATCCCAACTCGGTAACACACGCCGCCGGCTCACCCTAGGCCTGCTCTCGTCGCCGTCCGAAGCCGCCGATTGGCTCGCCCAACAGCCCACGATCAGTGAACTGCGCGTCGAATCCGCGCGGATCTCCTTCGAGTTCACCGGAGACGACGAAGCCCAGGCGGAGCTGTTGGAGACTTTGGTTCGGCGCAAGGTACGCCTGAGGACCTTCGAGGAACGACGCTCCTCGCTGGAGGAGCTCCTCGTCGACATCGCCACCCCGCCTCTTCTGCCATGAACGCCGACCGGATGGACTCCAACCACAATGAGGTCTCCGCCTGGCGGCTCTGGGACAACCCCGTGCTGCGACGCTACGTGCGGTCCCGGCTTCGATCGCGTGATCTGGCTCTGGGCCTGTGCATCACGTTGGTGCTGTCGGCGTTCATCGTCGGCATCTCCTACTCACTCGGTATTCGCACCGAGTCCGATCCGGTCAGCGCCGCCCGCTCGGCCATTATCCCGCTGTTGGTCCTGCAGGCCTTCATCTTGTTTGTCATGGGCACCGCCCAGGTCTCGGGCGGCATGATCACCGAACGGGACGAAGGCAGCGTCGACTACCAACGGCTCGTCCCCATGGCACCACTGACCAAGGTATTGGGATACCTCTTCGGCCTGCCCTTGCGCGAATACCTGTTGGCCGCCTCCATCCTCCCGTTCACGGCCTGGGCCATGGCTCGGGGGCATGTTCCCGCTTCGGCCTGGGCTCCGCTGTATTGGATCCTCTTCACCACCGCGGTCACTTACCACGCCACCGGACTCCTGACCGGCACCGTTGTCCGGAACCGCCGATGGGCCTTCCTCATTTCCATCGGAATGGTGTTCTCGCTCTACACCGTCATCCCCCAGTTGGCCAAATTCGGTCTCGTTTTCTTCAAGTACCTGACCATCACACCGGTCTTCTACGAGAGCCTTCCGGATCTCCTTCCCGAACGTTCTGGAGCGGCGCTGCGCATCGGTCAGAATTTCTTTCCAACGCCTCGGTTCTTCAATCTGGGGCTGCCCGAGGTGGTCTTCACCACGATTTCCCAAGCCTGTCTGATCGGCCTGTTCGTGGTGATGCTCTGCCGCAAGTGGCGGCAGGAAGAGGCCCATTTGCTCAGCCAATTCTGGGCGGTGGGCGCCTTTATTGCGGTGCAAGTGGTGCTGCTCGGGCATGCGCTGCCGCTCATTGATCCGGGAGACTTGTTCCCGTCCCGAAACTTCCGATGGTTCACGAGTCAAGCCCTCGACTGGAAGCCCGACGACAACGAGGCACTAGCCATGATCGCGGTGTACGGCCTGTTCACCACCGGCTTGGCCTGTGTCCTGGCCGGGATCATCACGCCGGACCGGGAGCGGCAAATCCGGGGTTGGCGGCGTGCCCTCAAGAACGGAGAGGATCGTCTGCCCGCCTTCGGCGACACCGATTCGGCCACCCTCAGCACCGGGATCCTTTCACTCTGCGGCGGGATCGGCTGGCACCTCTTCACCCGAGGCCTGCTCGAATCGCACTGGTTTCCGGGCCATCACGCGGGCCTTCAAATCCTGATCGTTCAGTGCCTGATCCTGTTCGCGGTGACCGGATCGCTGCAGGCCTTGTTGGATGCCGAAGGGGGCCGAGCCGTCGGCATGGGCCTGCTCTTCATCGGCGTGCTGCCGCTCATGGCCGGAGCGATCATCGGCAGCATCGACAACGACTACCTGCACCTAGGGATTTGGATCGCGGGCGTCTCGCCACTCTCGTTGCCTGCATCGGCCCCGGTGGCCCTGTTGTCGCTCGCCGATTCCGAAACGATGGCCGTGCGCCCGATCCAGGGCGTTGCCCGATTCGGATGGCTCGTCTGGGGGCTCGTCAGCCTCTGGATGATCCAACGGTCGAGAACCCATCGACAAACCCTCAAACAGCGCATTCTGGGAGACCGGTCATCAACGCATCCCACGCGTTGACGGGCGCTCACGAGTGGTTCACCGGTGATCACCGATGGCTGAAGCGGGCCGCGGTCGTGATGGCGACTCTCTGCGGTCTTCGCCTGACCGGCCAACCGGCTGGCGAGGTGGATTTCATCCGGTGCATCCAGCCCCTTTTCCTGGCACAGCCGATTTCCAAAAAAAACCGAACGCCGACTCCAGCGAAAAACAAGTTGGAGGTGGGATTCATGGCGGAACATGCTGGTTCCGATGTCCACCCTCCGCCCAGCCCTGCAGGCATTCTGGCGCTCATGCGCTCGGATGGCTGTTTTGGCCGTATTGTCCTTGGCGTGGTTGGCTCTGGCGGACGACACCGTTGGCGCTCGGTTACGGGTTCAACCCACTCGGATGGCTTTGCGGGGCGCCGCTGACGTGCACGGAATTCTGGTCTCGGCACCCGCGGGTTCCCGCTCAGGGCTCACCAACCGCTTTCGAGACGTCACGCAAGAGGCACACTTCAGCAGCACGGATGAGCGAATACTGACAGTCACTTCCAACGGCCTGGTCCATGCCGTGGGTGATGGCACGGCCCAGGTCCTGGTCCGTTTCGGCGGACAGACCCACCCTGTCGCCGTGGTGGTGCAAGAGGCCGCTCACCGGATCCCACCGTCGTTCCGGCAAGAAATGGAACCGCTGCTCACCCGCTTGGGGTGCAACATGGGCGCATGCCATGGCAAGCTGGCCGGTCAAAATGGCTTCAAGCTGTCATTGCGGGGTTACGCACCGGAACTCGACTACAGCTGGGTTGCGAATGATGTCAGTGGGCGCCGAATCAACCCCGCCTTTCCTGAAGAATCTCTGCTCATCGCCAAACCGCTGGGACGGGTTCCGCATGAAGGCAAAGCACGTTTTGCCGAAGGCTCCCGCTATCACCGCACCTTGTCGGAGTGGATCGCTGCCCGAGCACCGGGCCCCAAGCCAGCACAGGAGGAAACCGACGCCAGCCAATTGGAGATCCTCGCCGGAGTTCCCGAACCATCTGCTCCGAAACAATCGGGCGCTCTGGCCGTAGACCGGGCGGTGTTGAGCCGCATTCTGGCACCCGGTGAGACCCAGCAACTACTGACACGGGCCCACTGGCCGGACGGACACGTCCGGGACGTCACCTGGCTTTCCCAGTTTTTTTCCAACGACCAGAACATCGCCACCGTCACTCCGGAAGGCCGGATCCAGGCGGTCCGTCCCGGTGAGACCGCCATCCGGATCCATTTTCAGGGACTCGTTGAAATCGTGCGGGTGACCATTCCGTTCACCAACGTGGTCGAGGGGTGGAAGTTCACCCGCGGTCAGAACCCGGTGGATGTTCCCGTCTTCGCCAAGTTGCAGTCGTTGAACCTGCCCCCATCGCCCCGATGCGATGACGCGACCTTCTTGCGTCGGGCCATGCTCGACACTCTCGGAACACTGCCCACACCGGAAGAAGTTCGGGCATTCCAAGCCGACCGTTCCCCTGGAAAGCGGGCTGCTCTGACCGACTCTCTGTTCCAGCGCCCTGAGTTCGCCGATTACTGGACACTCCAACTTGCCGATTTGTTCCAGAACCGGAAAGAACGCGATCATGACGTCCGCGGTGCAAAGAATGTCCGCGCCTTCCACGGATGGCTGCGGGATCAGGTGGCCGCTCATCGCCCGTGGGATGCTCTGGTGCGCGACGTCCTGACAGCGAGCGGCGATTCGGTCCAACACCCGGAGATTGGTTACTACGTGTATCTGGTCGGTGAGAAGCGTTCCACCGAGAGCGAAGCGCCGGATGCCGTCGCGCAGGCCTTCATGGGCACGCGCATCGGTTGTGCCCGATGCCACAACCATCCGTTGGAGAAATACACCCAGGACGATTTCTACCATTTTGCCGCCTTCTTCGATCGCGTGACACTCGACCGGAAGGGGCCCGCCGACGGCGCCACCACCTTGCTCACCATGAGTCGCGACGCACGCGAACGCAGCCAGCGTTTGGAGGAGGCACAGACCAAACTGAAGGACGCGGAGACCAAGCTGCTGGCATTGGGCTATGACGGCGGAACGGCCACTCCCACGACCGGACCCGAATGGGCGAAGCAACTCGAAGCCGCCCAAAACGAATTCCGCGATCGGAAACGCGAGTTCATTGCCAAAAAGCGCGAACTGGCCGAAAGCCGCAACCGGATCCCCCACGCCTGGCAACCCCGCACCCAGCGCGACGTCGAGGCGCGTCCTCTCGACCGTCAACCGATGGAGTTCAGTGCCGACACCGATCCGCGGGCCCAGTTGGCCGATTGGCTGACCGCAACCAACAACACCTACTTCGCCGGAGCGATGATCAACCGTCTCTGGAAGCACTTTCTGGGAACCGGTCTGGTGGAGCCTGTGGACGACCTCCGCGCCAGCAATCCGCCTTCCAATCCGGAACTGTGGGCCTTGCTCAGTAGGGAGTTTGTCGGCAGCGGCTACGACCTGCAGCACGTGATGCGGCTCATCCTCAATTCGCGAACGTATCAACTCAGCGCACGCACCGTGCGCGCCAACGAAACCGACACCCGTTTCTACTCGCACTACTACGCACGCCGACTGCCTGCGGAAGTCATCGCCGATGCGATCAGCGCGGCCACCGGTGTGCCCGATCGGTTCGATGGATTCCCGCTGGGATTGCGCGCCGTGCAAGTACCCGAACCCACCGTCAGCAGCTACTTCCTCACACTCTTCGGCCGCAGCGAACGGGTGACGGCATGCGCCTGCGAACGCAGCGGCGATGTGACTTTGCCACAGTTGCTGCACCTCCAAAACGGCGAGGAAATGACCCAGAAAATTCAGCACCCCGAAGGTCGACTGAAGGAACTCATCGCTTCAGCCAAGACCTCCACCGACTGGCAACGACGGGTCGAAGAACTGTACCTCATCACCGTCGGACGCCGCCCCAATGCCGTGGAGTTGGAACAGGTGCTCGCGCAATTCACCGGCACCCCTCCGGAAGAAGTGCTGCCCGATTTGTTCTGGGCCCTGCTCAACACGAAGGAGTTCGCCTTCAACCACTGAACGGAAGCGATTCACGCCATGATCGACATCTCCCTCGCCTCCCGGCCTGCAACCCAATGCAACGGCCTCTCGCGACGCGGCTTCTTGCGCCTGGGGGCACTGGCTCCGCTCGGACTGTCACTGCCCAGCGTGCTTTCTTGGGAACGCGCACTAGCTGGTTCGGCCAATGGGTTGATTCGCAAGGCTCCCCGGGCCAAGTCGGTGCTGCTGGTTTACCTCGGAGGTGGCTTGTCGCATCACGATTCCTTCGACCTGAAGCCGGGAGCCATCGAGGAAATCCGCGGCAAGTACACCGAGATCCCCACCAACGTCACCGGCCTCAAGGTGGGCAGCCTCCTGCCCAAGATGGCGCAGACGATGGACAAGGTTTGCCTGGTCCGCTCGTGCGCGCATGACAACGACCACCACGAGACCGCGACCAACTGGGTCCTTTCAGGGAAATTTGGCACACCGTTCGGGGATCATCCGGCGATGGGCGCCATCGTTGCGCACGAGACAGGGTTCGTCGGAAAAGTGCCTCCTTACATCGCTGTCCCCAAGAACCCCAGTTTCACCTGGGAGCTGGGAAAGAGCGCATGGCTGGGAGGCCGCTACGAATCCTTCAAGGCAGGGAATCCCAACGACAAGTCTTGGAAGGTCCGGGATCTGGCCTGCCCGGCCCAACTGACACCGAAAGTCCTGGAACGACGGCGCACCTTGCTTCAGGCGGTGGACACCCTCTCGACCCACATCCGCGGCAATGACCAGATGGCCACCTACGATGAGTTCGCTCAGAAGGCCACCGACATGATCTTGTCGCCCGACGCCCAGAACGCCTTCGCCCTCGAGAAGGAATCCGAGGCCCTGCGCGACGCCTACGGTCGGAGCGAGTTTGGACAAAGCTGCCTGCTGGCCCGACGTCTGGTGGAAAGCGGCGTGCGCTTCGTCACCGTGAACTACGGAGGCTGGGACCATCATGCAAAGATCTTCGAGAGCCTCGACAAGAAGCTGCCCGAGTTCGATCGGGGCTTGAGTGCGCTGATCAACGACTTGCATCAGCGCGGGACGCTGAAGGAAACGCTCGTCGTGGTGATGGGTGAATTCGGCCGCACTCCCAAGGTCAACAAGGACGCTGGACGCGATCATTGGGGACAGGCTGCTTCCATGCTGTTCGCCGGTGCCGGAGTGCAAGGCGGCCACGTCCTCGGCGCAACCGACAAGAACGGCGCCTTCGTCACCGATCGCCCCGTGCGACCGGCCGATGTGTGCTGGACGGTCTACGATGCCCTGGGCATCGATCCGGGTAAGACCATCGTCACACCGGAAGGTCGACCCACCTTGATTCTCGACGAAGGCAGCGTGGTCCAGGAGCTCTATGGTTGAGCCGAAGACAAACGCGGACATTCCCGGCCTCTGGGCCACCGGGCTGCGTCTTTTGTGTTTCTATGCCGCGGCTCTGTGGACTGTCCAAGGCTTGGCTGAGGACCAGAAACCCGAACCCAAAAAGCCGGAACCCCCGGCCATCGCCGTGGTGCTGCCGCTCGGAGTGGAAGCCGGCTCCAGGCAGAAGCTGACCTTGCGCGGCCTGAACGTGACCAATGCCACAACCGTCCGGCTGACAGGCCTGACTCCGACCCTGACGGCCGAAATCAAAGAGCGTGGAGCGGCCCCAAAGATCGACGGCTTCGACTCCAAACGCGTCGGAGACCAACGCTTGGAAGTCCAATTATCGCTGCCAGCGAACACTCCGATCGGCACGAACATCGCGTTGGTGGTGGTTTCGCCCGACGGTGACTCCAAACCCTTCCCGCTGCTCGTCGCGGCGGCGGGCCAACTCATCGGCGAACAGGAGCCGAACAATGGGTTTCGCGAGGCAAGGGCCTTGGATTTCGGAAAGATGATGCGCGGTGCGCTGGAGACCTTGACCGATGTCGACGTGTTCCGCTGCGACCTGCAAGCCGGTCAAACCCTCCGTGCCGAAGTGCTGGCCGAGCGACTCGGTGCCACCCTCGACGCCACCCTTTCTCTTTACGACGCCCAAGGGAGACTGCTCACCAGCAACGACGACGCCCAGGGCTTAGGCCGGGATCCGCTGCTCGAATTCAAAGTCCCTTCGGCCGGACGCTACTTGCTCGCGGTCAGTGGTGTGACCGAGAAGGCCGGAGCGGCCTCCGTTTATCTGCTGACCGTCACCACAACCCCCTGATTCCGCCCCGGTCCCGACCTTCCGGCCCAGCGATCCATCCGCTCAGGCCACCGCACAGCTCACTTCACCGCTTCCGGGAGGACAACCGGGGGCTTCCTGCGGCGGACGGTTCTCGTTCAACGGGAGGCCGATCCAGCAGACACCTGGCAAATCATCGGTTGGTGGGAGGTTGGTCATTGGCGTCGGATCACACGCTCAGTACGGTCAACCACCATCAACCCACACGTCCCAGTTTCAATCCCGGGCGCTGGGCCACTGCACCGAATCCGGGTGCTGTTGGCTGCGGTTTTCTGCATCGCTGTGACCGCCGGCCGTGCTGCGGAGAAAACCCCTGCGAAGGACTTGTCGTGGTGGTCGCTCCAGCCTGTCCAACGGCCCGCCGTACCCGGGGGAGACCTCGGGAAGGATCACCCGATCGACCGCTTCCTGTCGGTCGGACGCGGCGGCCCGTCGAATCCTCCAGCAGACCGCCTCGCCCTGCTGCGCCGTGTGCACCTCGACCTGACCGGGCTCGCACCCACCCCGGCCGAACAAGAGGCCTTCCTGACCGACACCGCGCCAGATGCCTACGAGAAGGTCGTCGACCGCCTGCTGGCCGATGAACAGCACGCCGTCCGCTACGCCCGTCACTGGCTGGATGTGCTGCGGTATGCCGATGCCGACGAGCGCATGACGGCCGCTCCGGGCATCCACCTGTGGCGGGATTGGGTCATCCAGGCCCTCCATGACGATCTTCCCTACGACCAGTTCGTGCAGGTCCAACTCACCGGACGCCGCTCCACCGAGCGGACCCAGATGTCGGCCACCGGCCACCGATCCCGCCGCGATCCGCGCCCCGGCGATGGGTTCGCCCTGGGATTTCTGGCGCGAGGCGCCGGTGCCGACCCGCAGGAGCTGGCCATGAACGCGGTGGACACCGTCTCCAGCGCGTTCCTGGGCATGACCATCGCCTGCGCCAAGTGTCACGACCATGTCTACGATCCGGTGTCGCAGGCCGACTACTACTCGATGAAGGCGCTCTTCGACCCGCTGGTCCTGCGCAAGGTGACGCTGGCTTCGGCCGCGGAACTCATGGCCGCGGGCAAGGCACAGGCCGAACTCGAACGCCTGCGCGCCCCGCTCGAAGCCGAACGCGACGCCCTGCTGGAGCCCTTCCGGCGCAGGCTCCGCGACGACCGCATCGCCATGCTCCCGCCCGAGGTCCAGGTCGTCATCCGCAAGCCCGAGCGCGCGCGCAGCGTCGAGGAACAGAAGATCGCCGACGATTACTTCCCCATTCTGCGGATCGATGGCGACAAGGTCGACGAGGTGCTCACCGAAGACCTCCGCAAGAAGACCCGCGATCTCGGGCGTCGGATCGACGAACTCACCAACGGATTCAAGCGCACGAACGCCCCCGTCATCCCCGTGTTCCACACCGTCGAGCCCGACGCGGACCGCGCCCGCGAGGGGCGCTACGTGTTGACGAGCGCCGACCCCACCCGGCCCGACAAGAGCCGCCCGGTCACTCCCGGATGGCCGTTCGTGCGCGGCGCCATCGACTTCCGCGAAGGGCACCTCGAGGCCTTCGTGGACTGGCTCACGTCGCCCGACCATCCGCTCTTCGCCCGAGTGGCGGTCAACCGACTCTGGCAATGGCACTTCGGCGAAGGGCTTCACCGCCAGCCCAGCGATTTCGGTCATCCCGCAGGCCGACCCACCCACCCGGAGCTTCTCGACTGGCTGGCTTCCGAATTCGTGCGCAGCGGTTTCAGCCAACGTCACCTGCACCGTCTCATCGTCACATCGGCCACCTACCGGATGGCGTCGGAGTCCGCAGAGGCCGTGAAGCCCGGATCGCCCGAAGCCGCCCACCACGAGCGCGACCCGGACAACCGCTGGCTGTGGAGACACCCCGTGCGCCGCCTCGAGGCCGAGGCCGTGTGGGACAACCTGCACCTGGCCGCGGGCCTGCTCGACGTGCACGTCGGCGGACCGTCGTTCGAACCGGGTGAACGAGCAGGCACGGGCCAGGGATCGGCTGCGGCTCCGACGAAGCGCCGTCGGGGTGCGTACATGACCCGCGGCTTCTCCACGAGCCGCGAGGCCACGCCCGAATTCCTGCGGACCTTCGATGCCGAGGATGGCCGGGAGCCCTGCCCCCAGCGCACACGGACGGTCACAGCCCCGCAGGCGTTGTTCCTGATGAACAGCCCGGAAGTCGGACGCGCTGCGGAGGCCCTGGCGGCACGGCTGCGCTCCGAAGCGGGCGACGACCTGCCGCGCGCGGTGGACCTGGCCTATCGGCGGGTGCTTTCACGCCCGCCGACGGGGAAGGAACGGGAGCGTTCGTTGACCTACCTCGAGAACGATCCCCAGCGGCTCGCCCGCTTCGCCTGGCTGCTCTTCAACCTCGACGAATTCATCCATGTCCCCTGACTCGCTGACACGGGTTCCAATCGACGGCTCCGCCCTCGACCGGAGGCGGTTCCTGTTCCGGGCCGGAGGCGGCTTCCTCGGCGTCGCCCTGGGTGGGCTGTGGGCCGAGGCCGGTGAAATCCCCGGCGCGATCCTGAGGCCGCACTTCCGACCCAAGGCGCGCTCGGTGATTTTCCTCTTCATGTGCGGCGGGGTCAGCCACATCGACACCTTCGACCCCAAGGACAACGCCCATGCCGGCCAACTGATCGATGCCATCGGCTTCGGCGACAACCTCGCCGCCATGAAGCGCCCGGTGATCCCCTGCCACCGCACCTTCACCCGGCACGGCCGATCCGGCACTCCGGTGTCGGACTGGTTTCCGCATGTCGGCGGGGTCATCGACGAGATCGCGGTGGTACGCTCCATGTGGTGCCACGAGGGCAACCACTTCCCGGCGGTCATCGAAACCTGCACCGGTCATCGGGGGCGCCAGTTCGATCACCCCTCCTTCGGTGCCTGGATTTCGCACGCGCTGGGCTCGGAGAACCGCAACCTGCCGACCTTCGTCAACATCGGCCGGCCTTCCTCACCGGTGCAGCTCACCGGCGGGTACCTCGGCGCGGGCGTCTCGGCCACCCCGTTCCAAGCGGGCCCCACCCCGGTGCCGAACCTGCATCCACCTGCGGGACTGAGCGCCGGCGAACGCGACCGGCAGATGGAACTCCTGGAATCGATGAACGCCGAATTCCGGGCGCGGCATGCGCTGCAATCGGCCATCCAGGCCCGCACCCGCGCCTATGAGTTGGCCGCTCGGATGCAACTCTCGGCACCCGAAGCGGTGGACTTTTCCTCCGAGCCCGCCGACATCCGCTCGCTGTACGGCCTCGACGATCGGCACACCGAGGAGTTCGGAAAGCAGTTGCTGCTCGCACGACGGCTCTCGGAGCGCGGTGTCCGCTTCATCCAGGTCTGTCATGCCGGCGGGGGCAACGGCGGCTGGGACAGCCACGGCGACATGAAGACCCACGAGCCCCTCTGCCGCGCCACCGACCGGCCCATCGCGGGCCTCATCCGCGATCTCAAGCAGCGCGGGATGCTCGACGACACCCTGGTGGTGTGGACGAGTGAATTCGGGCGCACGCCCTGGTCGCAGAACACCACCGGCCGGGACCACAACCCCAAGGGCTACACCTCCTGGCTGGCCGGCGGTGGTGTGCAAGGTGGCCTGGTGCATGGGGCCACCGACGATGTCGGATACCGTGCGGTCGAGAACCCGCACTACTACAGCGACCTTAACGCCACCATCCTGCACCTGCTCGGCCTCGACCACACCCGCATGGAACACCCCGCCCTCGGGCCCGTGTCGCGATTGGTCGAGCGCGGCGGCCCCATCCGCGAAATCCTGGCCTGATCACTCCCTGAGATTGAGTTCAGGCTACGGTGTCTGAAAACCGTTCAGTTCTTCTGAAGAAATCGCGAATACACTGGCCTGCTAAGGGGCTCCCAGTAGCGTCCAAACGATGATGGATCGAGTCCCTCCTGTGATTGGCGCCGTGTCCAGACTCCGTCGTTTCGCATGGATTTGGGCCGGCATTCTCATCGGAGACCTCGCCGCGGCCGGACTCTTCTTCGCCGTTCAACGTTGGGTCGCTTACACGAACTCTCCGATGGGCGCCTTGCTTGCGGTACCCAACATCCTGCTGGTCCCGGCATTCGGAGGCCTCGTCGCCTCCTGGATCTGGCGGAGACTCAACCTCACGATCTTGGGCAATCTTCTTCACTCGGTCTCGATGACCGCGGTCGGGATCATCGGGGCGGCTGTGTTTCTGGGCGAAGGGGCCGTCTGCCTCGTCATCGCCACACCGGCGCTGTATGCAACCCTGCTGACGGGCATCCTCTTGGGGCGGTTGCTGTTCATGCCCCGGGACAACGGGGTGCGGGTGGTCATGCTGCCCCTGTTGGCGTTCTTCGCCCTTGCCGAGACGCAATTCCGCTCGGACCAGCAGGAAGCAGTCACCGACGAGATCCTGATCCACGCCCCACCCGCCCGGGTTTGGCCTCATGTGCTGGCCTTCCCGCGCATTCAAGAGCCACCCGACTACTGGATTTTCCGGCTCGGTCTGCCGTGCCCCATGGAGACGACCAACAGCGGCAATCAGGTCGGCGCGGACCGCCAGTGCGTCTTCAGTGATGGAGTCGTGATCCACGAGCGGATCTCGGAGTTCATCCCTCAGGAACGCCTGACCTTCGAGGTGTCTGAACAACCGACCCACCCGGAGTCCTACGGTCATGTCACTCTCCATCGGGGCCGGTTCGACTTGCGTGACAACCACGACGGCACGACGACCCTCATCGGCACCAGTTGGTACACCCTCCACGTCCGCCCGCTCTGGTATTTCAATCTCTGGACCGAGGACATGACCCGGCAAGTCCACCTCCGCGTGATGCGCCACATCCAGCGCCTCGCGGAATCCCCGCCCTGAAACGATGTTCCGCTTCACCGTCGACCATCTCGGTTTCCTGGCGAAGGTCCCGGGCCTGCCACAAGTCTTCGATGCCGTGCTGTTGGCGATGACCGCACTGCGTCGCACACCCTGTCTTCGGGTCATGGAGCAGGTGGAGTCGCACGGGCGTTCGTTGCCTGGAATGCGACTGGCACCGCACCGCCTCGGGGGCATCGGGTTCGTGCTGAAAGACCTCGAGATCGCCCACATGCACGGCAACGGATTGCTCGACGTCCGACTCGACGGGCTCGAGCGGGACCGTTGGGTCCGGTCGGGCCGCGTGCAACCCCATCATGTGCTCCGGGAATCCTCCTGGGTGAGCCTCTGGATCGAGAACGCCGAGGATCTGGCGACAGCCTGCGCCTTGTTGGATACCGCAGCCGTGCTGCGCGATGGGAAGCCTGAAGGAGACCCTGTTCCGGCACGTCCGGCACGGTGATGGTGGCAATGACATCTGGGCCGAAGGGCACACCTCACCCATGCCCTGAAAGCACCCGTTCCAAGGCACCATCGGAAACGTCCATGGGGATTGTCCGCCGGCCCAGTGGCCTCATGTCGGAACGAAGGGCTTTGCGCCAGGTTCCTGTTTCGAGGCCATTCTCCCCGAAACCCCGCTGACCCCAAGGCGAACAATATCCCCGTGAGCGATGAGACCGCCCACCGGGTCTCCGATCAACAGCTCGGACCCTCACGGACCTTCACGGACCGCGCCGCAGGATCTTCTCCAGAGGCCACGCCTTGGCCAGTTCATCGACCAGCTTGTCGAGGTATCGGATCTCCCGCATGAGGGGTTCCTCGACCGTTTCGACCCGAACTCCGCAAACCACTCCCCGGATCAGGGTTCGCAGCGGGTTCAGGGCGGGGGCGTTGGCGAAGAACGCCGTGAAGTCGGTCTGGGCCGCCACCTGTTCCTCGAGTCCCGCCTGACTGTAACCGGTCATCCACCGGATCACCTGATCCAACTCCTCGCGAGTGCGCCCCTTCCGCTCGACCTTGGCGAGGTACAAGGGGTACACGCGGGCGAAACTCATCCGATAGATCCGATGTTCTTTCATGGACACTGCCTCCGGGTGGCGGCTCGGCCTTGAACCGAACCCGGACCACGATTCCCGACAGCGGCGGAATGGCCAAGCCTCGAACAAGATCCATACCGACCGGCCGGGCACCTCCCACCGCCCCGAACTCATGGGCGGTTTCGGTCGGGAGTTGAAGCCTTCGAAGCCACGAGCCCACTCCACCGCGTCGTCCCGAGGCGTTGGAACATCGGTCCTTGTGCGGTACCGGGCGGCCAATGGGCTCACTTGGGTTCGGTCGATGGCGGTGCCTGATTCGGCTTCGTTTCCGCATGATCTTCGGCCGTCCGCTCGGAGTGACCTTGATGGGAAGACTCGCCCTGGGAGGAATCCTTGGAGGGACGACGCGTCGCACAGCAATAGGCGGAACCCTCCCCGCACTGGGAGCAGATGTGCTTGATCACCTCGTGCTTGTCCATCCGCTGGCCGGTGATCTCCACGGTGCCTCCACACATGGCACACCCATGCCGGGTACCCGGCGTCAGGAACTCGCGTCCGCGCACTTTTTCCACACGAACCACCGCGATGTTTTTGCACATCGAACAGGCCATCGCGACGGTGTCGCCCGCTTTCAACGCCTTGGCTTGTTCCGGGCGGTTCAGGTGTTGGAGCTGCTCGGCACCTTTCATGGAGTTGAACCGTTTGACCTCATGCTCAGCGCGTGCGGATCCGGTGGTCGCCAGAATGGCGATGAGGGCGAGAGCGAGGCGCATGCTTCGGACGTGGGAAATGGGATAGGGTTTCATGGTGTACTCGGTTGGGACGGCCAACGGGATCAAATCCAGAACGGCAGATCCACATGAGGTCCTGCCCTTCCAGTCGGTGGACTCTAGCCGGCCGATCCCCGGCCTCCGCGAGGCATCTGCCCCTGCTCTCACTGCGGATTCGCACCGAGCCCGAGCTCATGGCGATCCCGGCATTGCTGCAACCGGGCCAGCGCTATCGGGTGTACCACCATCGTGACCGACCCGATCTCTCCATGCTCTCGGCGGGCTTCCATCTCCGATCGGCTTTCCCACTCGGGTTGGCGATGCAGATGATGCTGTTGGGAGGCGAGCTCGTAGCCGAATTGGGGTTGGATGCGAATCCGGGCGACTGGCTGCGGATTCTCTTCGGGTTCAACTCCGCGTTGATCCTGCTGATCCTGCTCATCGGTTCCGATCGGTTCGCTTCCCGAATCACCCGGATCCCCTCCTGAAGGTCGTTCTTGGTCGCAGACGAAGGATTCGGGAACGGAACTTCGCCCATTCTTTCCCGGGGGCTCATCGGTATGTCCCCGTCGCTCGACGACTGCTAGACTGAAAACCGAAAGCGCTTCCATGGCCCTCAAAGCAACCATCCACAAGGCTCAGATCCAACTGTCGGACATGGATCGCAATGTCTACTGCGATCATTCGGTGACCATCGCGCGGCATCCCTCCGAGACCGACGAACGCCTGATGGTCCGCATCTTGGCTTTCGCGCTCAACGCGCCGTCGTCGCCGGACGAGAGCCCGCTGGAACTGGCCAAGGACATGTGGGAGCCCGATGAGCCCAGCCTGTGGCAGAAGGACGCCACCGGCCGCGTCATCCACTGGATCGACCTGGGTCAACCGGACGAGAAGCGATTGCTCCGAACCTCGGCCCGGGTCGACCGACTCTCGGTGTACACCTTCCACTCCAACGCACAGGCCTGGTGGAAGGACCTCGAGAACCGGCTCACCCGCCTGCGCAATCTGACGGTTTGGCACATTCCGGCGGCGCAGAGCCAAAGTCTCGCCGCCTTGGTCGAGCGAACCATGACCCTGCAAATCACGGTTCAAGACGGTTCGGTCTGGGTCGGCGACGACACCCGGTCGGTGGAGATCACGCTCGAACGCCTTCGGGGGCCGACCGAAGACTGAATTCCATATGGATCGGTCCAAGCCGTGTGTGCGCTCCGCCGGCCGTGATTTCCAACACAGCGCAACATCCACGAAGCCCCGTGCAATCCGATTCGGTGCAAAACGCGATCCCCTTTTGAACCACCGGAGGGCGATACCCGTTCCATGGGGCGGGATTTTTAAGATGGGATTGAGCAAGGCTTGGGTGTTGAGCATCGGGCGCGGTTTCGCTTCCATGTTGGGCGTTCCCCTTCCCATGAACTCCCTCTCGATTCTCCGCCTTTCCGCTCTGGCATCCCTGATCACCCTGGCTGGTTCACTGTGGGCCGAGCCCATCCCGGCCGAGTACCGCATCGGCGGGTTCGCCATCGGCTGCCAGGCCTACACCTTCAACCGGTTCACCGCGTTCGAAGCGATCGAGAAAACCGAGGCGGCGGGCGGCAGGGTCATCGAGTTCTACCCCGGACAGGCGCTGAGCCCGGACGACCGGGCCACCAAGGTGGGGCACGAGATGTCGCCCGAGGCCCTCCAGAAGCTTCAGGAGAAGCTCAAGAAGCACGGGCTCAAGGCCGTGAACTACGGCGTGGTGACGATCCCGAAGGACGCCGCAGCGGCCCGGAAACTCTTCCAGTTCGCCAAGGGCCTCGGCCTCTACGCCATCACCACCGAATCGACCGATGCGATCGACACCTTCGAGCCGCTGGTGAAGGAGTTCGACATCCGGGTGGCCTTCCACAACCACGCCCAGCAGCCCAAGAATCCGGCCTACCAGGTTTGGGATCCGAAGTGGGTGGCCGACCTCGTCCGGAACCGCGACTCCCGCATTGGGGCCTGTGCCGACATCGGCCACTGGCAGACCAGCGGCATCAAGGCAGTCGACGGACTCCGGATGCTCGAGGGGCGGGTGATCTCGCTGCATGCCAAGGAGCGCGCACAACTCGGCCACGGGCAGCGCGACATGATCTTCGGGACCGGCTCGACCGACATGGGTGCCGTGCTCGCCGAACTGCGCCGCCAGAAGTTCGACGGCAACATCAGCTGCGAGTACGAGTTCAACTGGGATCACTCCGTGCCCGATGTGGCCCAGTGCATCGGCTTCGTCCGCGGCTGGACCGCCGCCCACCGGTGACGGGGTGACGGATCAGCGCCCAGAAACCCCACCGGTTTCCCCATGAATTGGCTCATTCGGCTGCTGCTTGCATTCCAGCTGACCGCCCTCGGCACACGAGCCGATGCGCTCGGCGATGAAGTGGCGAGCCTAAAACTCAATCTTCGGCAATTCCGTCCTCTGTCCTCGAACGAACTTCGCTTGGTCGTGGAATTGGCGCACCGCGCGGGGCTCAAGCGGGTAGCCACGATTGAAGCGGCAGAAAGTCAGTTGGCCCAATCCCACGGATCCCTCGTGGTTGGATCCGACGAAATCGTCAGCGGGCGGCGAATTTCCCAATATACGGTCGAAGTCCGCGCTGAACCCTTTGCCCCTGGAGGAGACCGCGTCGGAAAATTCTCGATCGATAGCAGAGAGAGACCCTACCAGATCCATCACGCAACGTTCACGATCCGTGGAAAGACCATGCGGGTATCTTGCGATTCCGACCTGGATTTGGTGGCTGCTGACCTCGCCTTCTCAGCTTTGGAAGCCGGCCGGATCACCTACTCAACGGATCAGGCCAAGACCAACGCCGCCGCCATGGACTTTGCGACCCCCTTGTCCGTCACCAACAAGGAGGGCAAAGTCAGCATCATCTTCAAGACCAGCGACCGATGGTGCTGGGACTTCATCGATGGCCGGCGCAAAGAGGATCAGTTGGTCATCGAACGGGCCTCCCGCGGATGTTCGTGAACCACCTGCTCTTCCCGCACCGAAATGAGCGACCACAGCGGATGATCCATTGCACGGTGGAGTAGAAAAAGCGACCCGGCTCAGGCACCGGTCACCTTGGGGCGGTACCGGACTCCGGGCTTGCCTGCAAGATGGGCATCCTGCGTCCAAAGCGTCGCGTGATGTTTCCGAGCGATCGCGAAGATCACGGAATCGGCGAAAGCCAACTTCTCTTCGATCCCCACGGAGGCGGCCTCCATCGGCCCGGGTCCAAACCGCCGTCGAGCATCGATGGATTCCGATCGATGACACGGCGACGTCTCGGCAATCGACAACAAACTACTGCGTCCTCGTCGTACGGGATCCGTTCGTTGAGCCAGTGGCGAGGCGGGCTCGGGCTTCGCCCAGATCCTGCACCAGGGCGTTATACTTCTCAGTGAGATCGTTCAATCTGGCGACGGCAGCGTTGCGGCCGGCGGCGACTTCCTGGATCTGGGCGGCGGATTCCCTGAGGCGTTCATCGCGAGCGGTCACGGCGGCGATCCAGTTGGTCAGGCTGGCCTTCAGCTGATCACGTTCGACAGTGAGCATGTGCACATCCCGTTCAAGCGATCGCAGCTTGGCCTCTGTCTCCTTGGCACCGGTTGAAGCAGCCTGCAGCCGGATGCGGAAACCGTCGAGATCGCTGCTGAGGCCGGAGATGGTCCTGGATTGCTCTTCAAGGCGGGCCGTCTGCTCATGGCGAATCCGGGTCAGCGCGGCGGCTTCGAGGTTGACCTGGCGATTGGCCTGCCACTGGACCCCGCAGAGGCCGGAGAGCAGGAGCACGCCCAGCAGGTTGACGATGGGCAGTGTGCGGTTCACGGCTGCTCCGCTCCTTCGCGGATCTCAAAGGCGACCTTCTGGATGCCCGCGGAGCGCACAAGGTCGAGCACGCGGATCACATCACCGTGGCGGGCGTCGCGGTCGCCGCTGATGAAGACGCGCGGATCGGCGTTGGTCTTCTGCAACGCGGTGAGTGCCATCCGGAGCTCGTGGTTCCCGAGCGGTGTCTGGTCGATGTAGGCAAGGCCGGCCTTGTCCACGGAGAGGTTCACGAAGTCCTTCCGCGTGTCGGGTGTGGCTGTGGTCGCGGTGGGCAGGTTCACCTTCACGCTCTTGGGATTCACCAGGCTCAGGCTCACGAGCATGAAGGCCGCAAGCAGGAAGAACATGATGTCGATGAGCGGAACGATCTCGATGCGCGCCTCGTCGTGGGCGGGCGGCAGTTTGGAACCGAGCTTGACCGGCATGGGCGTCAGCGGCTGGGCGTGGAGCCGACGGTGCGGGCACGGGCGAAGCCCTCGAGGTCGTGGCCGTGGTGCTTGGCGGATTCCACCAGCAGCTCGACGTGGTTGATCGTACGTTCGAGCTGGGCGCGGAAGCTGTGCAGACGCCGGTTGAAATAGTTGTAGGGCAGCAGGCAGAGGATCGCGATGCCCAGTCCGCAGGCCGTGGCGATGAGCGCCTCGGCGATGCCACCGCTGACCTTCGTGGCGGCGAGCTGGTCGTCCCCGACGAAATTGAACGAGTGCATGATGCCGGTGACGGTACCGAGCAGGCCGAGCAGCGGGGCGAGCGTGATCAACGTGCCGAGCATCCACTGGCGAGCCTCGCACCGCTCCAATTCGTCGGAGGCTCGCAGTTGCATGGCGCCCAGGAGCGAACTGTGCGCGTGCTGCAATCCCTCATGGACCGTGCCGAGGTGCGGGTCGGTGGCGTCCGCGGTGAGCCGCAGGGCCTGCTCAAACTGGCCGCCGGCGATGGCCTCGAAGCAGCGGTTGAGCTCGCCGGCCCGCGACCGGCGGGAGAGCGACCACCACCAGAGCGAGCGCTCGACCACGACGACGAGCGCCGCGAGCAGGGCGGCGAGGATCGGCCACATGATCGGGCCGCCCTTCACGAAGTAGTTCACGATGGCGTTGGCAAACATGGGAGAAACGGAGGAACCAAGGAGGGGGACGGTCATTTCCGGAGCGAGAAGTGGATGGCGACCTCGCATAGGCGCACGGCGCCAGGGCGGAACCGCCACAGCTCCCGCACGGTGCGAACCGCCTCGTCATTAAGCAGCGGCCACGGGCTGGGCGTCGCGGCGGTAGCGTCGAGCACGCGGCCGTTTTCGCCGACGGAAAAGCGCACCACGACAGTGCCTTCCTGGCCGGCATTGCGGGCCCGCACCGGGTAACGCGGTGCCGGCTGCCTGCCTTCGCCCTGGCCGTAGGTGAGCGACTGCACGCCGGTGGCCGCGGACAGCACCGCGGATTCAGCGGGCGCGGACGAACCGGAATGGCCGGCTTCCGCCAACGGCACGACCCGCGACGGGCCCTCCACCGGCAACGCGAAGGCCACGGCGGCGCTGGGTTCCGCCACGGCGGCCAGCGCAGGCGCGGACGGAGCGGCGGGCATGGGTAGCAGGGGCGGTGGCGTGCTGGCGCCGGCAGGGGAAATGTCGGATGGCGGCAACGGATCGTTGGTCAGCTGAACCTGGAGCACCTCCGCCACCACCGGGGGAGGAATCTTGGCGGGCGCGGCCGGCCGCGGATAGGTCCATACAAGGCCGAACACACCGACGGAGAGGCAGCCGACCCAGAGCACCAACGCGACGATCTGCGAGGGCGACGTCTCGGGGACCGTGCGGTCGGGCGAGCCAATGACCGGCTGATCAGCCGTTTCGGCGACTGGTGAATCGGCTAGGGAAAGGGCTCGGGCACTCATGATTTGAGGGTCACTGCGGCAGTGCTCGGAGCGGGAGCGGCAAGTGGTGCGGCTGCAAAAGCACGCCGCGGAAAGAACCGACGCCATGCCAATGCGAAACCGGTGTATACCAGCACGAGCCCTCCTAGGCAGCCGATCAACGAAAGCGCCTGACCGGCAGGGCCGCCGGCCTCGCCGGTGTGCAAGGTGCGGTTCAACTGGCGCAGGGACCGGCGGACTCCGTGGTCACCGAAAACTTCGCGTTTGAGGACTTCAACCGTATACGGATGCAACTGGAGCTGCAACGGGGCTGGCGACCACGAGCCGGCGACCTTGACCAGTGCGGTGACGGCCTGGCTGCCCCGTCCTTCCCTGCCGCCGCCCTCACCCCGCGTTCGCCGCTCCCGCTGTTCGCCGCCGTCCGCGTTCGGGGTGGCTTCGTCGCGCCCTTGGCCTCTTGCCGTTTCACCGCCGGACCCGCGCATTCCAGGACCACGCTGATGTCCCGTGCCAAAACGGAGCGTGATGGATTCCCATGCAGTAGCCTCCTTGACCGCGGCGGCGACCAAGGCGTCCGGCCCGAGCGGCCGGGTTCCCGGCGCCGGGGCGGTGAACGTGGGCGCGTTCGTGCCGCCACCACCGGGACCTCCCGGGCCACCGGCCTGGGGGCCATACACAAGATTGCCGAGGTCACGGAAGGCCATCATCGCGCCGGTGAAACTTATCACCAGAATCAGCGGTGCGGACCAGAGCCCGACGGCGTTGTGCCAGTTCCAGTCGCGGGCCTTGTCGCGAAGCCTCAGGTTCACGAGCGACGTGGCGCGAAGCGCCTTGAGGCTCCAGGAACGCGGCCACCACAGACAGAGTCCGCTGACGGTCAGGGTGAAGAAGATGATCGCCGACGCTCCTACGACGGTGGACGCGATCTGCCTCGGACCCGTGGGCTGCGGCGGCCTGCTTTCGCCTGCGCCTTCCGCGTTCGCCCGCGGTCCATCGCCGCCGGTTGCGTTGCCTTCCACCCGCGGCGGCGCGTTGACGCCGAGCCAGCGATGCCATTTCAGCATCAGTTGGAAGAACGCCCGCAGCTTCGGTGCTCCCTGGCCCCGAGAATCGCCGGTGTAGGGATTTACATAGACCGTGTTCGTGCGCCCAAGGTTGAGGATCACCGCCGCCGTCGGATCGGCGAAGACCGTGAGGCTCATGGGCCGCGCTTCCGGCTGCGTTTCCCGGAACTTCTGAAGCAGTCCGTCCAACGACAGCTGAGGGCCGGAATCGCCTGGCGGCGGGACGTGACGGAGATCCTTTTCCGCCCAGGCAATGAACTGTTTTTCAAACGCCATAGCGGCGCCGGTAAACGCGGTGATGGCAATGGTCCCGCCGGCGGCGAGGCCGATGACGAGGTGGAGCCAGAAGAGGACTTTGCGGAGGGACTTCATGCTTACATTTCGGCCCAGAGGCGGATCAGGTTGTGATAGACACCCGTGAGCTGCATGACGCTCGGATGCGTCGCGTTTTCGGGGCCGAAGCGCTGGATGGCGATATCCAGGTCGAACAGCAGGGAGCGCTGGTGGTTGTCGCGGATCATGCTCTGGAGCCAGAAGAACGAGCACAGCCGGGTGCCGCGCGTCACCGGCGTGACGTGGTGCAGGCTGGTTGAGGGATAGAGGATCAGGTCGCCGGCGGGCAGCTTCACGGACTTCGTGCCGTAGGTGTCCTCGACCACGAGTTCGCCGCCGTCGTATTCCTCGGGACCGGCGAAAAAGAGCGTGGCGGACAGGTCGGTGCGGAGGCGTTGCCCGTTGGATAACTGCCGCACCGACCCGTCCACATGCGTGCCGAAGTTCTGTCCGCCCGAGTAGCGGTTGAACATCGGCGGCAAGATGTGCAGGGGCAGGGCCGCGGAGATGAACAGCGGGTTTTGGCTCAGGGCGCGCAGGATGAGTTCGCCGACCTGGTGGGCGGCGGGATGTTCCGCGGGAATCTGCTGGTTATCCTTCACCCGGGCGCCCTGATGCCCCGCGGTCACCCGGCCATCCACCCATTCGGCGGCGTCCAGGATCTGGCGGACCTGGGCGAGCTGCTCGGGCGTGAGGACGCGGGGAACGTGGATCATCATGGCGTGACGAGGATTCGGTTCAGAAAGCGAGGTTGGCCGTGAGCAGGAACGAACGCGGCACGCCCGGATAATAGCGGCCGCCGTTGTTGTTCAGGCGGTAGTAGTCCTCGTCGAAGAGGTTGTTGACGTTCAGGCGGAGGCTGAAGTTCCGGCTGAAGTCGTAGCCGAGCATGGCGTTGAACAGCCAGTAGTCCTGCACGCCCGGCAACGAGGTGGCTGTCGCGGTTGGGGGCGTGCCAGCGGTGCTGCGGAGCACGGAATCGGTGTATTGCAGGCCGCCGCCGACGATCAGTCCGAAGGGCAGCTTATAGGAGGTCCAAAGGTTGCCCGACCAGCGCGGGGTGAACCGAAGCGCGGCGCCGTTGTCGCCGGCGCCGGTGGTGCCACCCGGGGCGATGAACTCGCTGTCCGCATAGCCGAAGCCGCCAAACACGAACCAGGATTCCGTGATCCGCCCGGATAAGCCGAATTCCACGCCCTCAACGATGTTCTCCTGGGCCTGGATGAACTCCAGCGTCGTTGTGTCCTGGACGATGTTGTTCAGGTTCTCAGAGCGGTAGAGCGCCAGGCTGGTGGACAGCTTGCCCTGGAAGAGATCCCACTTGGTGCCGACCTCGTAGTTTCGGTTCTCGATCGGATCGAACAGCGCGCCGTTGTTCACGTTGTTTGTGTTGGCCGAGAGCGTGAAGGTCGTGCCCGGCGGCTGGAGCGAGTTGGCCACCGAGAAATACACGCTGCCATTCGGCAGCGGCTTGAAGACCAAGCCGCCCTTCCAGCTCAGCAGGTCACCATCTGTCTCCATCCCGGTCGGGGTGGTGGCTGCGGCGTTGGTCGAGCCGGCGAGCGTCGTGTAATCGGTCTGGTAGTATTCCCAACGGACGCTGCCATTGAGCAGGAGGTATCGGTTCAGCTTCAGCGTGTCGAAGACGTAGGCCCCCGCGGTGTCAATCTGGCCGTCGGCATAGGGACTGTTGGCAGCCTGGAACGGCGTTTGCGCCTCCGTCGCCACCCGATCGTTGTCGGGTGCGTAGATGCTCGTGGCTGGGCCGTTCACCGCGGTCCAAGTGGGCTGGAACTGCGTTTCTCGCGACGCTTCGAGACCGCCGGCAAGGCTGTGCTCAATGAAGCCCGTGTCGACCTTGGCGGTGGCGTTAAGCTGGTTCGACAGGATTTCGTTCTCCGTCTGGTTGCGCAGCCGACGCGGGGTGACGAGGCCGTTGGTCGGGTTGTACATCGCCACCGCGCTGTTCTGGAAAAAGGTCGTCAATGCATCCCGTTCCGTAGAGGTAAAGACCGTCTGGTTTCGCACGGTGACACTGTCGTTCACGTCGTGTTCGACCGTGACGTTGGCTGACCCGCTGGTGACCTCTTCGTAATCCTGGTCACTGATACCGTAGTAGTTCTTTTGGTTGACCGGACCGGTCGGCGGCGATGTTGGCACGCCACCCGGCAACGCGGCGACCGGAAGCCCCGAGTCTGGCAGATTGTCCTGCATAGTGAGGGATCCGCGCACGATCAATCGGGTCGGCGTTCCCAGACCGAGGGCGAACGACGGCGCGGCCGCCCAACTGTTGTTCTCGACGACATCGCGACCGGGAACTCCGCCGTCCTGCCAGAGGCCGTTGAAGCGCACCGAGCTCCCATGCAACCAGTCGCCCTCGTCACCGAGGTACACCGGTTGATTCAGGTCGGCCGTGAACCGCTTCACATCCGCGCTGCCGTAGCTGAAGGAGCCATTGTAGGCCGGCGTGAGACGTGGTTGTTTGGTCACGAGGTTCACGTAGCCGGAGCTGCCACCGCGCCCGTTGTCGGCGCCGGCGGGGCCTTTTGCGATCTCGACCTGCTCAAGGTTGAACACGTCGCGGCTGATGGCCCCCTGGTTGCGCACTCCGTCCACGAAGATGTTGTTCGAGGCATCGAAACCGCGCATGAAGAAGGAGTCACCCGAGGCCACGTTGCCACCCTCGCCCGCGGCGAACGTGATGCCCGGTGTGTTGCGCAATACATCGCTGAGCGTGAAGGCACCCTGCTGCATGAAGACCTCCTTGGGCACGGCCACAATCGTCTGCGGCATGTCTAGGAGCGGCTGCGTGAACTTGGGCGATGAAAGGGTGTCGACCTTGAAAGCCGGCTCCGCGGCATCGCGGACCGTGACGTCCGGCAGTTGCGCCGGCGCATTGGTGGTGCCGGCTGTGGCGGACTGGCCGTGGGCGGCACCTGTCAGGAGCAGGCCAGCCGCACAGGCCGCGTGGAGTGGATTGCAGCCTCCGGGGACGGGTCGCAGCGGAGGGTGTGTTGTCAGTGCATTCACGATCGGATCCACGTGATGATCATTCCACAGTGGATTCAGGCGCTGCTTCTGGCGGGTTGCCAATTCTTGTCGAAGCCTTGTTGTCGATGGATTGCGGTGCTTGTTGGCCAATTGCTGTCCCTCGACGCGGGACCCAGTAACGGATTCACGGGAGGCTTTCCGATACAGCCTCGGATTGGGACTGACGGAACTCGACCAACTCCCCCTTTCCACACCCGGGGACCTCGGATCGCAACGCCCCAGAATGGCAGGATCATCGCTTCCATCGGCCACGATCCTGGAGCGGTTTCACAGAGCGCCTTTTGGGCCGAGTGATGCCATGCTCTCGGCACTGATGTCGCAACGAAGCGTGGGAATCTGGAGTTGGAGGACCCTTTGGGCCGTGTTCGCGATCCTGTTCCATCCGGCGGTTGCGGGCCGCGGTGCCACGGCGCTGCCGGCGCCGCGGATGACCTACTTGGACAATGGCGACGTGCGCATCGGGATGGATCTGGCGCTGGGCGGTGCCGTCACGTTCATCTCCGGTAAGAACCATCCCGGAAACCTCATCAACAGCGCCGACTTGGGACGCCAGATCCAGATGTCCCACTACTCCGGGCCCTGGCCCTACGAGGTCGGCGACAAGAAGCCTCACCCCGCCTGGGTGGGGCTCGGCTGGAATCCCATCCAGACCGGCGACTGCCACCTCAACCCGTCCGAGGTCGTGGAGCACCGCAACAACGGCAAGGAACTCTATATCCGCTGCCTCCCCATGCAGTGGCCGCTCGACCATGTTCGCGGCGATTGCGTGTTCGAGACTTGGACCACCCTCGAAGGTCCGCTCATCCACATGCGCTTCCGTTGCACCAACCGGCGCGCGGACAGAACCCGATATCGTCCCTGTCCCCAGGAGCTGCCGGCGGTATACACCATCTCGAAACTGGGTCGGCTGATGTCCTACACGGGTGATCAACCCTTCACCGGGGCCCCGCTCACCCACATGGCCAACGACTGGCACCAGCCTTGGCCGTGGACCCGCTTCCTGGCGACGGAAGGCTGGGCGGCGCTGGTCGATGACAACGACTGGGGCCTGGGCGTCTTCAAGGCCGATGGATTGGAGTTCCATGGCGGCCTCCATGGGGACGCCCGGTCGGACGATCCGAAACACGGTTCGACCGCCTACGTGGCCCCGATCCATCACGAGCACTTCGACCACAATATCGTCTACGAACACCGGACCGACTTCATGGTGGGCCGGCTTGCGGAGATGCGTCGGCGCTTCAACGCGATGGCCGAATGGAGGCCGCCCGCGTGGCACTTCCGACACGACCGACAACACTGGACCGTCCGAGACGCGAACGATTCGGGCTTCCCGATGTCCGGCGCATGGACCATCCAGCTCGGCGAACGCGTAGCGCGTCTTGAAAGCGGCGGCCGCTGCTGGCGGGCCCAAGAGGCGTCGTCGATGAAGCTGCGCATCGCGTCCACCGGAGGCCCGATGACCGCCCGGATTTACTGGAAGCGGCTGGGCGAAGAATCATTCGACCGTGAGCGGAGCCTGCCGTTGAAGTTGGCCGGCGACGGCAAGGTCCGCAGTCAGGTCGTCCAACTCGGGAGCGCACCCAGCTACAGCGGATTGATCACCGGCCTGGCGATCGAATTGGGCCCACAATCACGATCGGGCCAAACCCTGACCCTCCACTCGATCGAACTCGTGCGAGCGAAGCCGCGGAAGTAAGGCGCATAGTCCGTCGCCACCGAGCCGAATTGGAAAATCGTTTCCTGCCCCATTTTCTTTTTTAGGCAGGTTTTTCTACAGCCCTCCGCGGCCATATAGTGGCTGATTATCATCCATCTTTTGGTTGTTTATACACCGCTTGATGCATCGCTATCTCACCCAGCAACTCTTCCGGGCGATGGCGAACGCAGCGGGCCCGCGATGGGTTCGCGGCGTGGTGCTTTACACCGGCAGTGAGGTCATTCCTTTCGCAGCGAATTTGCACGGACTCCCGCTGTCACAACTGTGGGCAACTCACCCTCAGTAGGCGGCCATTCCAGCCTCCCTTTCCAATGCCAGGCTGGTGTCCAGCACGGACGGAAACGAGGCGAAGCGACACAAATGTACCCAGTGGTGTGGCCATTGAGCCGTGGCCGGAGGCCGATGGAAGGAGACGATGGGATGCAATGCGTCGTGAATCTCCCCGTCACCGCCCACGAAACCGGCTAGACACTCAACCTCGGCCATGAGTCCTGCCCCCTTTTTTCGCCGGGCGGTTGGACGCCGACCTTGTCTCAATCAATAACCGATGTGGGTTCGCGACCGATGGCTTCCACCGGGCAAGCCTCCATGCCTTCGACGGCTCGGGCTTCTTCTTCCGGGGCCGCCGGCTGATGGTGGACTACCGAGTATCCAATGTCGTCATTGCGCCGGTAGATTTCGGGCGCTGCTTCCCGGCAGAGATCGCAGTCATTGCATTCGCTGGTGACGTAGAATGGGCCCGGGACGTTTTCCGAAAGCCGTTCACTGGGTGTGGCCATGTTGGTTCCTGACTCTTTCCGCCGAACCCGTCCGCCGTTTTGGCGAGCATCTGATCCGGCCGACGACAAGAGCATCAAGGGACGAAAGCATTGCGTGAAATGCATTACTCCAATCACTCTCATTCTGAGGCCGCATGAATGACTTCCTCGCCACCGTCCCGTTCGATCTCTACGAGCTGAGCCTGTTCCATCTCGTGGCGGAGCATGGCAGCTTTACCAAGGCCGGACAGAAAGCCCGACTGACCCAAAGCGCGATCACCCGCCAGATCCGCGGCGTGGAGGAGCAGCTGGGCGTCGCGTTGTTCGAGCGAACCACGCGGCATGTCCGCCTCACCGAGGCCGGAAAGCTTCTTTACGCGAAGTCCAAGCCCATTGTCGCGTCGGCCGAAGAGACGCTGAAACAAATCCAACAAGACTTTCATCTCGTGCCCAAGACGCTGCGAGTGGGCGTGGCACGCAGCATCGGACTGGCCTACTACGCGGGCTTTTTCTTCGTGTTTCGACGCCAGCTTCCCGAGGTGCAGCTTCACGTCGTGCAACTGACCAGCCAGGAGATTCTGGAAGCGGTGGAGTCGCGAGCGTTGGATGCCGGGTTGCTGTCACCGCCCCGTCGGCTACCCCAAGCCTTGGCCGTCACGCACCGGTTTGAAGACGAGTTCGTGCTCGTGACGCCGCCGGATCATCCGATGGCCAAAGCCGGTGGAAAGAAGTCGCTGAAATCGCTACGCAAGGCTTTGCTGGCGGAGCGTTGGCTGCTCATCGATCACCGAGGGGAAACCGGGCGCGCATTGCGGTCGTGGCTTGAGGCGCAGGGATTACCCGTCGAGCCGGCCATGGAGCTGGACAGCTTTGATGTCATTGTGAATCTCGTCTCGCTGGGGTTGGGCGTGAGCCTCGTGCCGCACCGGGTTCTTGCCCTGTATGGGGATCGACGCCGGGTGGGACGCCTCCGCCTTCAGCCGCAGTTCATGCGGGAGCTGGCAGTGGTTGTGCGCAAGAACCGGATCCACCCCGAGCCGCTGGCGTCCTTCATCGAGGGCATTCTCTTCTGAGGGGATGGTTGCGGGCGGCTTGATCAGTCCTTGGCGGGGTCGCGAAGGTCAGAACGGAGCCGGTGATGCCTCTATCGCGTTCCCATCGGGTGCCGTCATCCGGCATCGCGCCGGAGCCATGGGCACCGTGCTCGTGTCCGCGAAGTGGCTGGAGTGCACGATTCCATCGCCAGACCGGATGCCTCGTTGACACCGCCACTGGCCGTACCCTTCTTTTGCCCAATGCCGCTCTGGCTCCATGTCGCTGTCGTGCTCTTCGCGGTGGCCATCGTGCATGCCCAGTTCGACAGGCCCTTCAAAGACCGTCCCGACGGTCATCCGGAGAACCGGGCACGCGTCGACCGCATCCATCAGGACGAACTCCGCCAGTTCGCCGGTGACACCAACCTCCTCGTCCTCCCCGGCCTGATCGCCGATCGACGCAAACAACGCGTTGAAGTGCGCGTGGAACGGTCGGCCGTGGGAGCCAATGCCGCCTGCGAGTTCCTTGTCGTGAGCGAGTCGAGCGACCATGGCTACGAGTCCCTGCTCATCGCCTTTGCACGGCCCAGCGACATCCACGCCGCGCTCCGCTTCATCGGAACGGAACCCGGCGAATCGTACCATCCGCCGACCCATCGGTTCTGGGCCAAGGGCGAACGTTTCCTGCTCAGTGTCATCACCACCAACGGCAATGTCCTTCGTGTCGAGAACCTTCTGATGGATCGCCGCTCTGGCTCTGCTCTCCCACCGGAGGGTTTTCTCTTCACCGGCTCTCGGCGAATTCCTGCCCCAGACAATTCAAACCGCCTGGAGTACGTCGCCGACACCTTTCAACCGATGGCGATCGCCTGCCTTTTCAGCACGCCCTACGCGGTCCTCGAAGTACCGAGATCGGTGTCCAAGGAAACGATCTACCGGAACACCACCGTAAACCCCGACTTCAAAATCGCCGAGGGAACACTGCTGACTCTGGCCATCGAACCAGCCCTCCCGCTGGGTTCGAAGAGCGTCCAGGATCTGGTCCTGCAGGTCGACGCGGCTCCCGACACCGGAAAACCGCCGGGGTCCAAGATCGAAGCCTTGGCCAACCTCCGTGTCCAACTCCGGGAAGGTTCAACCGTCTTGAACCCCGATGGATCCTTGGTCTCCGCGGTCGTCGCAATCGCAGCACTCGATCGCCAGAAGCGCATCCCCTTCCTCACGCTCCACTGGTCGCAAGCGATCCGACTCGCGTCCGTCCAAGCACTGGCCGAAATCCTCGGTTCATTGGACAGCGAACAGGGGATCCGAATCGAACCTCCGCGACCCGGGGATCCCTACTACCGCGCGTTCACCCCAGACCGACAACTCCTCAACCGCACCGAACGCCGAGGCCATCCGCCCGAACTGGCCCTGCACCAGAAGGATGGCCGGATCTCCGGCCGTCTGCTGCTTGTCGAATCCGTGCGGAAGGAGGGGGCCTCTGGCTCGGAGCTGGAATGCATCGAACGCCCCCTCTTGGGTGCCGCGGATTTGTGCCGGGAACTGGAGGCCGATCGGGAGAGAAACCAAAGCCCGGATCGTCGGCCCCGCCCCAACGTCTTACTCGCATTCGTGCCACCCGACCTTACCTTGGGTCAGCTGACCACGTTCCTCAAACCTGCCCTGACAAACCAGACAGCGATCCACCTCCTGCTGGACGAGCCCATGCCGCCCGCGCCACCGAAGCCATCCGCCCCATGAAGACACCGATGCCCGCAGCCCTCCGATGCCTTTTGTTGGCTTTGAGCCTCCTTGCAGGTCAAGCGCTGGCCGGAGACGACTCGAAGACCGTGAAGCCCCCGTTGCCCATCGACGTTTCGTTGGGTCACGAGATCCAAAACGCCATCGACCGAGGTCTGACCTCCCTCCTCGCCAGCCAGAACACCAACGGCTGGTGGTCCACTCCAGATCACGTTGCTCCCACAGCCCTGATCCTGACCGCATTCATGGGTGAACCCACCCGACGCTTCCAGACGAACCTCCCCGCATCCCTCTCCAAGGGCTATGCATTCATCCTCGGGTCCGTGAAGCCCGACGGCAGCATCTACCGGACTTCCCTCATCAACTACAACACCTCCCTGTCCATGGTGGCCTTGGCCGCATCGGGCAATCCCGCCCATGACAGGATCCTCGGTCGTGCCCGGACCTTCGTGATCCGCTCGCAGATGGATTTGGGTGAAGCGGGGAAGATGGACTCGCCGTTCGACGGAGGAATCGGATACGGCGACAAGTACGCCCACTCCGACATGAACAACACGCTGACAGCGTTGGAAGCCCTGTACTACACGCGGTATCTCCAGGCGGGCGAATCCACCGTCCCCAGGCAGGATGTGGACTGGAAGGCTGTCCTCCAATTCGTCCAGAACTGCCAGAACCTGCCCAGTCACAACCGCCAACCTTGGGCCTCGGACGACGTCCGCAACCGCGGCGGGTTTGTCTATTATCCCGGGCACAGCATGGCCGGCGACGAGACCAACGCGCTCACCGGACGGGTGGCTTTGCGGTCCTACGGCAGCATCAGTTACGCGGGGTTGCTCAGCTACATCTACGCCGATCTCCAGCGGGAGGATCCGCGGGTGGTCGCCGTGCTCGATTGGCTGCGCTCGAACTATACCCTCGACGAAAACCCCGGCATGGATCTCCAGGGCCTGTACTACTACATGCACCTCATGACCAAGGCCCTGAACACCGCCCGGGTCGACACGCTGGAATTGAAGGACGGCCGGAGGATCAATTGGCGTCGCGAAGTCGCCCTGCGCCTGATCAACCTTCAACGCACGGACGGATCTTGGGCCAACACCAACGCGCGCTGGTGGGAGAAGGATCCCAATCTGGTCACCGCCTATGCGGTCCTTTCGCTCGACATCATCCACCGCGGCATCCGCTGACCAGCGACTCCACCCCTTGTGAAACACTTGCTGCAAACCATCACACTGGCCGCGTTTTTCTTACTGCCGGCGTCCCTCGTTGCGGCGGGCAGGAGTCGCGAATTGAAGATCCCCGATTTCACCCAGGGGGATAAGATCCCCGAGGGAGCCAAGCACGACTGGAACCTCGGAGCCACTGGCCTTCGCGGTTGGATCTTCTGCGACCAACTGGTCACTTCCGATGCCCGACAGATAGCCGTCACACAGGTCGAAAAGGGTTCTCCGGCCGAAGGCGTTCTGGCGATCGGAGACGTGATTCTGGGTGTGGGCGGCAAGCCGTTTTCCCACGACCCACGCACCGAACTCGGCAAGGCCTTGACGCTGGCCGAGTCCGAGGCGGGACAAGGCCAACTCACCCTGACCCGATGGCGCGCGGGCAGTTCCGAAGAGGTAGCTTTGAAACTTCCCGTCCTGGGAACGTACAGCGCCACCGCCCCTTTCGACTGTCCGAAGTCCAAACGCATCCTCGAAGAAGGGTGCCGAGCCCTCGCCCGACGGATGGACGATCCCTCCTACGCCCGAAGTCTCGATGCCATCCCCCGATCGCTCAATGCCCTCGCACTGCTGGCCAGCGGCGACACCCACCATCTTCCGCTGATCCGGAGGGAGGTCGCGTGGGCGTCGCAGTACGAGTCCAACGACATGGCAACATGGTATTTCGGCTACGTCATGTTGCTGCTGTCGGAGTACCAACTGGCAACGGGTGATGCCTCGTTCATGCCGGGGTTGAAACGGCTCGCATTGGAGGCGGCCCGCGGCCAGAGCGCCGTAGGCTCTTGGGGGCACAAGTTCGCCCGGCCCGACGGACGCCTTTACGGCTACGGCATGATGAACTCCCCGGGCGTGCCCCTCACGATCTCTCTGGTGCTGGCACGGAAGGCGGGCGTGCAGGATCCGGCCGTGGACCTCGCCATCGAACGCAGCGCACGCCTGATGCGTTTCTACATCCACAAGGGCGCGATCCCCTACGGAGACCATCATCCGTGGATAGAGACACATGAGGACAACGGTAAATGCGGGATGGCCGCGGTCCTCTTCAACCTGATCGACGAATCCAAAGGCGCGGAGTTCTTCTCGCGGATGAGCGTTGCTTCCCACGGTTCGGAGCGCGATTGCGGGCACACCGGCAACTTCTTCAACCTCCTTTGGGCCATGCCCGGCATTGCTCAGTCCGGACCGAACGCCTCCGGCGCATGGATGGCCGAGTTCGGCAGCTGGTACTTCGACCTGGCCCGACGCTGGGATCACGGCTACCGGCACCAAGGCCCGCCAGAGCCCGAACACGACAGTTATGAAGGCTGGGATGCCACGGGCTCCTACCTCTTGGCCTACGCCATGCCGCTGAAGAAACTCTACCTGACCGGCAAGGTGGAAGGATCGGTGCCGCGGCTCGACACCGCGGCGGCCCAATCGCTGGTCCTCGACGGCCGCGGTTGGAACAACAAGGACCGCAACGGCTTCTACGACGGGCTGAGCATCGCGCAACTCATGGAACGCCTTCAGAGCTGGTCGCCCATCGTGCGCGAGCGGGCAGCCATGGCCCTGGGCCGCCGGAAGGATGTCCCCATCGCACCCTTGGTCGAGATGCAGGGATCTCCCAACCTGGACGCCCGCTACGGTGCCAGCCAGGCCTTGACCTTCCTGCGCGGACGGAGCACCCCCGCCATCGAGGCCCTCGGGAAGTCCCTGTTGCACGAAGACCTCTGGCTCCGCATCAAGGCCGCCGACGCACTTGCAGCCATCGGAAAGCCCGCATCGAACACGGTGCCCCAGCTTCTCGAGATCATGGCGCGCGTGGATACCGCCAAGGACCCTCGCGGCATGCAGCAGCGCTACCTGGCTTTCGCCCTCTTCAACCGGGAAGGCATGCTCGGTCGGTCGTTGGAGAACGTGGATCGCCAAGCGCTCTACAAGGCCGTGAAAGCCGGCCTCAAGAATGAAGATGGACGGGCCCGCAGCAGCATGGGTTCCGTCTACCGCCACCTTTCCCTCGACGAGATCAGGCCTCTCCTGCCCGCCATCCACGAAGCGATCATGCAGCCCGCTCCCAGCGGCGAGATGTTCGCCGACGAAATCCGCCTCGAAGGCCTGCGCGTCCTCGCCAAGCACCACATCGAGGAAGGCGTCGCCGCGTGCGTGAAATACACCCGTGAACAAAATCCTTGGGCGAGCGAACTCCGGACACCGGAGATCATGGAAGTCCTCCTCAGTTACGGAACGCACGCCAAGGTCGCCATTGCGGACCTGACTCGGATCGCCAACTACTTCGAGAACGAGGAACCGGACTTCCCGAAAAAATTGATGCGGCAAAAGGCCAAGACCGTGCGCGAAACGATCGCGGCCATTCAAGCTTCCACTCATTCTCCGATCCTCATCCGGCTCAACTCGGACGCACGATGACGCGGGTTCTCCTCGGGCTCCTTTGCCTGACTTTCCCGATCCAGAGCCCGGCCGACGGAGCGGACAAACGGGGTCCTCGATTCCTGTTGCCGCATGGGTCCGGGCGAAATCGCACGTTTGAGGAAGGCCTCGCGCCCGCCCGCCATCCACCAGGCCATTGGCGAGGAAGTCGATTTTTTGCGCCGTGATGCAAACCCAACGAAACAGGATGACTTGTAAATTTAATCGGAAAAGTTCTATCAGCAATTTTAAGACCAAAATCTACAACCGCTAAATGACAATAAAACCAACTGTCTTTCTGGCTGCAGTATTGATGTTCGCCCTCTCTCCGTACGCCTTGGCCAAGCCCCTGAAGGTGTTCATCCTCGCCGGACAATCAAACATGGAGGGGCATGCCGCAATCAGCACCTTTGACTATATCGGCAAAGATCCAGTCACGGCACCTCTTCTCAAGGAGATGCGCAACTTGGATGGAAGCCCACGCGTCTGTGATCAAGTATGGATGTCTTATTTGACAGGACCTTACGATGGCAGCGCCAATGGCGAAGGGTTGGGAAAATTGACCGCCGGTTTTGGAGCTCGTGGGGATCAACCCACCAAGATGTGTGGCAATATTGGTCCTGAGTTCACCTTCGGAATCTATATTGAAAAAGAGCTCAATGAACCCATTCTGATCATCAAGACCGCCTGGGGCGGCCGGTCGCTCAATACCGAATTCCGCCCGCCGAGCGCCGGGCCCTACAGGCTGCCCAAGGTGATTCAGGAGGAGTGGGACAGGCATCCTCAGGGCGCACATGGGATTCCCAAGCTGGAGGACCGCAAGAAATGGAGAGAAGAAAAGGATGCCGCTTCCGGCGTGTTTTATCGAATGATGATCGACCATGTAAAAATGGTTCTGGCAGATCCCAAACGGGTCTGTCCGGCCTATGACGCGAAGAATGGCTACGAGTTGGCTGGTTTTGTCTGGCTTCAGGGTTTTAACGACTTGGTTGATGGGACCACTTATCCTGGACCCGACAAACCTGGGAAATACGACCTCTATTCGGACCTGCTGGCCCAGTTCATTCGCGACGTTCGAAAAGATCTGTCAGCCCCGAAGATGCCGTTTGTCATCGGCGTGCTGGGAGTCGGTGGGATGGGCGACAATCAAGTTTTCCGCAAAGCCATGGCTGCACCGGCAGACAGGCCCGAGTTCAGGGGCAATGTCGTCGCGGTTGAGACGGCCCCCTTCTGGGATTCTGCCATCGAGGTCGCGGAATCCAAGCAGGGCAAGTACAACGATATCGTTGGCGTCGCGAAAACATTGAAAACCGACGGCACGATCAACAGGGATCGGAAATGGGATGGCTACTGGAAGCCTGTCGGCAAGCCTCTGCCAGAAGAACGGATCTGGCGTTTCGCTTCAGTCGACGCTACCGAGAAGAAGGACCAGCTGAAGAAATATGATGCCAGACGATTCCGTGACGTAACGCTGCCGGTCGGAATAGAGAATTGGTACCTCCCTGAATTCGATGACAGCCAATGGGCCGAAGGGAAGGCTCCCATCGGGAAAGGCTCATGGAAACACAGCGGCATCACTCTCAAGAGCTTTCCCTCAACCTGGGGCGAGGGCGAGTTTCTGCTGATGCGTACCACCTTTGAAGTCGAGGACATCCATTGCCATTCTTATCGCCTCGCGGTGTTGGCAAGACAGGGATTCCAGGTTTATTTAAACGGACAAAAGATACACACCTACATCTGGTGGCAGGACAAGCCGCAATACAGTTCCATCGTCCTCGAGAAGGAAATGATCAAACATTTGAAGAAGGGGAAGAATGTATTGGCAGTTTACGCGAATGATCAATACGACCTTGATTCCCCGGAACATTACGCCGCGCTGGATGTACAACTTGAGGGCATCACCCAAGCGGACCAGGAAAAGCTCGACATCGCCTTGGAGGGGGTCCTTTCTCCCAAAGATCGGGAAGCCCTCAAAGGCGCTTCCAATGGCGGATACCACTATTTTGGCAGCGCAAAGATATTTGCCCAAATGGGCAAGGCGTTTGCGGAAGCAATGGCGAATCTGCTGAAATCCAAATAGACGTCCACACATCGTCCCTAACAACACCGCGGAACAACAAATATTGTCGATTATCATTCTGACTGCGGATCTTTTGGATCGTCGCGTGTTGCGCTGCGTGGAATCTCTATTGTCGATAGACGGCCTTGGATCGATGGAATTACTCTGTCCGTGATGAGTTCATTGACTCGGCAGTTGGCCGCTCTAGCGATTTCCGCTCCCCTGCTGCTCGCGCAGTCCCTCCGGCTCACGGACGGCGGTGTCGAACGGGATTATGTCATCGCGACCGATGAGGTGCACCTCTCGGGGCCAAAGCTGGATCGGGTGGTGCGTGTCGACGAGCTGGGTAACGCCAAGTCATCGCGGGCCCCGGGAACCCGACTGGAAACCGTGGTTTATCCCGCTGGCGAACCGAGATCGAACGGCCGTCGCCGCATCATCACCCGCCGCGTGTCCGCCCAGGTCGCACCCGGTACCGATATCGGCGCTCTGGCCACGCAAGTCCGAGCCGTCTCGTTTGAGACCATGGCCTTCGACGGGAGTCTCGCGGTCTTCCATGCCGGCGAATCCTCCGGCCTTGCTCTGGCCGCCCGTCTCCGGCAGCACCCCGAGGTCCTTCGGGCAGAAGTCATCCTTGGGCGATACCTCACACCCAAGGTCCAACCGAATGACCCGCTCCTCCCGCGGCAGTGGACTCTCAAGAACACCGGTCAATCGGAAGGCACAGCGGGTGCCGATGCGAATGTGTTTCCCGTCTGGGAATCCGGTCGCCATGGCGAGGGTGTGGTGATCTCCATCGTGGACGATGGGGTGGAAAGCGCTCACCCCGACCTCACGGAACGGATCGTTCCTCAAGCCGGCTACGATTACCGGGACCAGGATTCGCAGCCAGAACCCGAGGGAGCCAACGGAGTCGATGCGGAAGGCAAGCCAGCGGCCGACTCCCATGGAACCGCGGTGGCCGGGGTGGCTGCCGCCAGTGGTAACAATGGCATTGGGGTGGCAGGTGCCGCTTACGCAGCACGCCTGGTCCCCATCCGTTTGATTGGAGGCACCGCGGGGGATGATCAGGAAGCCAAAGCCATGGCCCATCGATTGGACCTCGTCCACATCAGCAACAATTCCTGGGGTGCCGACGATGACGGCAAGACCATCAGCGCCCTCGGCCCATTGATGAAGGCGGCTCTGGACACGGCGCTTTCCCAGGGCCGCGGCGGTCTTGGGACCATTTTTGTCTGGTCCGCCGGAAACGGCGGCAACGAGCAGGACAATGCCAACAATGACGGCTACGCCAATCATCCGGGGACGATCGCCGTGGGCGCGCTCAACGATTTGGGACACCGTGCCGACTACAGTGAGCCGGGAGCCTGCCTGATTGTTTCAGCCCCCTCGGGCAACGACAAATCCCGGTCGCCAGGTTCGTTCACCACCGATCTGTTGGGTGAACGCGGGTACAATCGCGCCGACGTGGAATCCGACATCGCTGAAATCGACTACACGAGCACCTTCAACGGCACATCCTCGGCCGCACCGCTTGTTTCCGGAGTCGTGGCGTTGATGCTCCAAGCGAACCCGAAGCTCGGTTGGCGGGATGTCCAGGAAGTCCTCATCCGTTCGGCGGCGATGACTCAGCCTGAAAACCCCGGCTGGTTCACCAATTCTGCCAAGATTCGGTTCAACCACGAATTCGGTGCTGGACGGGTGGACGCAGCCGCCGCGGTGCAACTGGCCTCAGGTTGGCGGAATCTCGGCGCACGCCAGAGTGCCGTGGTCGTGAAAGCAACCAAGGATCTCCCGCCCATTCCCGACGAGGGGATCTTTGAGGGCAGCCTCTTGGTCACAGACGACCTCAGGGTCGAGCAGGTCACCCTTCAGTTGACGCTCACCCATCCGTCGCGCGGGGAACTCGCCATCGACCTGATATCGCCCGCCGGCACAACCAGCCACCTGTTCGTCCCCCACGGAGATACCAACCAAAACATCGAACACCGATTTACCTCGGTTTTCCAATGGGGTGAGTCAGCTCGTGGCGATTGGAAGCTCCGAATCCGGGATACGGTCGGCGGCAACGCTGGGCAGGTGTCGGACTACCGCCTGGAGGTCTTTGGAACCCGATCCGAGGTCGTTGTTCCCGACCTGAAATTGACCGCCTTGGGTGCATCCTCCGAGGGATTCCGACTGCGGTTGCAAGGCCCAGCCGACCGTGCGGTCGTGCTTCAATCCTCGTCGGACCTGATCGAATGGCAAGTGGTCACCTCTGGAACGATCGACGGAGGCGACGTGCAAATCGCGGATCCCACCGCCACCGAGACATCCCGCTTCTATCGCTTGGTTCTGTCGAATCCTTGATGCCGCCGGAGGGGTCGAGGCCCACCTTGACTCGAAGCTCATCGAAAACCGCAGCGGTGCGAATGTCGTCGGTCCCGGACCGCTCAACGACGAGCTCGAATTCATGTCGGGTTTTTGGATCATCGAGGCTCATGATGACGCTACAACCCTCGACCTCGCGAAGCGGGGATCCAAGGCCTGCAACAGGAGGGTCGAACTGCGTCGCTATCTCCGATGAAGTCTCACGATTCAGCGGTCGGCGAGATGTTCAGGGCGATCCGTCGCAATGGCCCGCGGCCAGACGCGACTCGAGAGGACCGAGGTCGCAGTGAGGGCCTTCCATGATGGAGCGCAAGGACAGTGAGTTCGGTGACAAAAAGATGCTGGGCGGCTTGCGCTGAGAGCCTGTCTGAAAATGGGAAGGGGTTCTGTTTGGGAGAGAAGGGTTCGATTGGCAAGGCGCGAGGAGGGAGCAGACCCGCAGCGGTCTGTGACCGACCAGCAACGCCGCCAGCGGGCCCTTCCCTCCCAAACCCTCCGGGCGGCGGGTGAAGTTGCTTCGATAAATCGGAGATGAATGCACGACGGCATCAGCGGGTAGTCCCATCGTTTCTGGCACCTGAAAATCGGACGCAAAAGAGGATCTCGGCCGCGATGGCTTCGGGAACCGAGCCCAGCCCGGCAAAGCAGCGCCGGGAGCCCCCCCCACGACGGCGACGGACAGGATCTTGAAGAGACCGACGGCGAACTTCTTCACTTCTCCGCCGTTCGGGCCATCTCCTGCAACACGGCCAGGTCTGCGGGCTTGCCGGCGGGATCGAAACCGAAGGCGTTCTCTCGGGCGATGAGCACCTGCCGTCGCATTTCGATGCGGGCGCGTTCCCCCGCGTTCGCTGCCGCCACGTAAATCGCCGCGCGGCTGACCCGGTCGCGGATTTCCACGAATCCGCCACGCACTGTGTGCTGCACCTGGGTGACCCCGTCGGCATCCACGCGGAACAGTTCGGCGGGCGCGCTCAGGTAGGCCGGCAGTGGAAACCAAAAAGTGGCCTCCCGCGGCGGGCCGAACTTGAAGACGTGTTCCTCCGGATCCGGAGTGTAGGCCAGGTCGAGCGCAAACAGCAGCGCCCCGCGAGGTCCGGCCACCACATCCAAGTCCCAGTCCGACTGGCCGTTCCGCAACACGCGTTCGTGGCTCGTGGAATCACCTTCCAGCCAATACTCTTCCAACATCCGAATCTCGCGACCGACGCGGGTCATCGGTTCGATCAAATCGGGGAAGGCCACCAGCGAGTGCAGACTCGGGTTGAACCAGTAGAGCGACGTGATGCGACTGGCGAGGGCATGGTAGGCTTGGAGACGGAGTTCATCGGGAGTCGGGGAACCGCGCTTGCGTCCGCCGTAGCCTCTCCAGTCGTGGTGGGGGCCTTGAGACCAATAAGCCACCGGACGGGGGCGGTTCAGTTCGCGCAACGACCGCGACATGTCGCCAATGGTTTCAAGAGGAGCCCCCCAGCGGATGCGTTGGCCACCCCAACGATCGTACTGGCCCCAGGCATCGGGCGATGGCGCGGTGACGCGATAGGCGTCGTAGTGCGGGTAGTCGGATATACCGGCGTAGAAACGCCACACCCGTTCCTCGCTGTGCGTCACCGAGGTCGGCAACCGGGTCGGCGCGTAGGGCGCGAACGCCTTCCAGCAATCCTGCGGCGACACGGGCTTGCCACCACCATACTGCGGCTCACCCAGAAACTCCACGGCATGAATGCGCGGGAGCATCGACTCGGTGTCATACCGTGCCACGGGTTGCAGCCGGTTCATGTATTTGAGCGGATACTTTTGGAAGAGCGGCGTGTCCGAATAGCCGGGCACATGCTCGTGCATGCCGGCGTTGATGTGCATCCGGCTCAGCGTTTTCAAATACGGCTCCGCGTGCAGGGTGTTGCTGGAGCCCAGTCTCGAGGCCACCCAACCACCGCTGATATCGAACACCTCGCGTTTGATGCGTTGGTGGGTCCAGACGGTGAGCGGCTTTCCGCCAGCGTCGGACAAGCGCACTTCCAGCGCCGCATAGGTGAGCGGCAACCGGCCCGTTTCGACTCGCGCTCCGCCGCGTTGGTTCGCCGGGATGAGACCGCCCGTCGGGAAGCGATCCAGTCGGTTGCTGAGCCACGGTTGGGGAATGAGCGCGCGCCACGTGGCGTTGTTCTCCGGCAGCCAGAGGCGGCAGGCTTCGAGTCGCAGCGGGCCCGCTGTGCGATTGACCAGATGAAAGAGCACGGAGTCCGGCTGAGCGTTGGTTCCCGTGCCGAGAAACGTCACGGCTGACAGCCACACGTCGGGACTATCGATGCGCACCTGCATCCGATCGGCCTGGCCCATTCCGGGAAGACCCACCGCCAACTCGGCCTGCGTGTTGGTACCCCACTCCGCACGCTTGCCGTTCCAACTCCAGACAGTCAGGGCCCCCGGCGGCAGGCGGACCGGTTCGCCGCCCCATGCGGACGGCAGGTCATGCCACGCCCATTCGTCGGCCTTCAGCAGTTCCTCGGGCGTGCGACCACACAACCGGATGTCGGCTGAAGCCGGGATGACCACCATTTCGGTGGACGTATTGCGCAGGTAAACCTCGACCCGCGCACCCAGGCTGAAATCGGCCTTCTTGCGATACTGCATCTCGGGGGATTGGAGGTGCGGCACCCCATGAACACCGTCCAACGACAGCGAGCCTGCCCAGGCCCCCATGGGGAGCACGGCCAAAAGGCTCAGGCAACCCAGCAACAGCCTCAACGCACCTGTCGCCATCGTGAAGATCGGGGAATCGGGTCCAGACGTCATGGGGAGTCGTGTTGTCGAGCCGCCGGTCGGACGGGATCTCCAGCAAGAGACATGGGTCAAACAGGTCGATTCCACGGGGCTTTACTCGAGGGGTTTGGGCGCGACCGGGCGAACCCGGCCTCCGGAAGAACGTCCCAGCTCACGAATCGAAATGGACACGTCGGGAACCATGCGCCGGTCTCGTGCGGCGACGAGGAGGAAATGCCGGCCCGGGTTCATCCGCAATGGCAACCGCTTCGGGGACCAGGTTTCCCGCCCCAACCGCAAATCCCACAGCTCCTGGCCATCGAGATAAAACTGGATCTCAAACTTCCCGCCCGGAGCCCCGGAACTCACGGTGACCTCCGCCCAAAGGTCGGCATCGGCTTCCACCGCACACAGGGCATAAGCCCCCACCCACCCTGCCCCGGACTCCCGGGATCCGGAGACGGGGTTCGTCCACTCCAACCGCGCCGTGTTCGTCATGGGCCGCCACAGAAACTCCTCGTTCCCCACGGTGACCGGAGCTTTCAGCTTCCAGGTATTGGGTGCCGTAGTGACGAGAGTGGAAGCCGGCATGGTATCGGCCGGGAAAGGCCCAACCACCAGCCACTCATGAACCGCACCGGTTCCGACCGAGATGGTTTCCAGCCACGACACCACGGACTCCCCGGACTGGACCGTGATTTTCGCCGGAAAGGTATAGGCCCCTCGCGATCCCGCAGGCAGCACCACCGGCAACCGCAGCGTTGTCGGATGACCCGCCGGAGCCTCAAGTGTCGCGCTGCTGCCAGCCTGCCAACCCCGAGGCCACACGGGCTCAACCCGGCATTGGATCTTCTGACTGCCCGCGTTCGAAAACCGCACCCGCACCTCGCTCGAACCGCCGGCACCGGTCTCGAGCAGTCGTTCGAGCGATGCGTCTGGCTGCACGTCCGCCTGGAGCGAGAACAGGACTCGAGCGAGTTCCGCGTGCTGCGGCGGGGGAATGGCCTGAGTCACCAGCGGCGCGACCTGACGTTGGAGTTCTCCGAGAACCGCTTCGGAATCCCCCGATGGACCCGTTTGCACCGCGCGAGTGACGCGGGCGTAGGTCGCGGGCCAGGCCGTGTGCGCCAGACGTCCGCCCACTCCATCGAGGGAGCTCAACCAGTTCCGAACGCGCATGCCCGGTTCCAGCCAGGCATCCCGAATGCCTTCTCCGAGCAGGGGTTCCCGAACTGCGGTCAGCGAGTTCCGACGCATCATGATGCCAGCGGTCCGCCCCCCGATCTCGATGCCCACCGGCGCGTCGGAAATCACATTGTCTTCGATCAGGATATCCTCGGCCCGGAACGGTTTCTGGCTCCCCACCGAAATCAGGATCTTGCCACCTTGGATCCGATTGCCCCGGAGAACGGCGGCATTCATCAGACAGGGAGTCTCGATGTTGCCCAACGAATCCACGTCGCCTCCGCTCAATTCCATGGCGGCGGTCCCGGATTCAAAACGCCTCAAATCCATCCGGTGCGCCACCAATTGGTTGCCCAGCATTTGGGAGAAGAACGACGGCTCCGCCGCCTCCGGACCATCGCTCGTGTGCTGGAAGGCCAAAAATCTCAGCGCGGCCTCGGAACTGCCACCCACCCGTTCCAACCGGTTTTCCGCAAAAACCACCTCGTGGTTGAGCCCGTACATCTGCATCGAATCGCCGTCGGCGATCCGGTTTCCAACCATCAGCCATTGGCGCAGGCTGTGGTTGATGCCCAAGAGCGAGGTCTCATCGAGGAGAACCTCCCAAGGACGATCCAACTCGATGCTCCGGGTGGTTCCGCGGACGACGGCTCGAGCCTGTCCCTTGCCCTTGCCGGCGAGCACAAAAGCGAGATGGCCCTCCGGTTCAAAGGGCCACGATTTGACCGGGCGCTGGAGCTGCAGCTGCGTTCCGCCGCCCGGCACCACACCCCCGTAGTAGACGGGCGAGGCCCCGTCGGATCCGACAATCTCATAATCGGCCGACTGGGCGAAGGCGACGGTGTTGCCGCGGAAATAGACCTGATCGTAATACGGATGCGCCTTGGTGCTCCAGCCGGCCCGCGAGAGGTTGTCGGAACCCAGCATCTGGTTGTCTTCCCAAATCACCTTCCGACCACGCTGCGCCCACACCAGTCCACCCCGCCCGGTCCTCAGCACGTTGTTGCGCACCAGGCTGCCGTCGGACATGAAGGCCAACAACAGCGGGAACCCACCGGAATAGACGTCGCAGTCCTCCACCCGGATGTCGCGTCCGCATAACCAAATCGCCACGCCCTTGCCTGCGGCATCGAGCGATTCAAAGTTCAATTGCCGCGTCAGCTCGAGGGTATCGCTCAACTGGCCCCAGCCAGGTCGCGCTCCATACGGACTCCACCGGATGAACAGTCGTCGCAACCGAATATCGCCCTCCTGCCACCAGGAGGGACGGTTCGCCGTGGAATACAGGCTCTTTCCTTCCACCTCGGCCATGTTCTCGATCCCCCGCTCGGCCCCGACATACCAGATCGTCAGGTCCTCCAATCCGAATTGGGCCTCTCCGTGAATGATCCCGCGGAGGCGTGCGAAATGCCGGTTGCTCCAGTAGAGAAGGGTTTTATCGCGGCTCTCCCCGCGCAACAGCGTCCGGCGCGGCATCCTCAGCGGCCGAGTGAATCGGTATTGCCCGGACGGACAATGGACCGTCCCGCCCCCGGCTTGACCCGCAGCATCCAAGGCGGCCTGCACGGCATCGGTGTCGTCGGCCACGCCGTCCCCCTGCGCACCATACCGGAGGACGTTGTATTCGGTCGCAGGCCAGGGATCCGGCCGCCCCACGCGCAAGGGTTCCAGACACCGCCCCCAGGCCGACGGGCCTCCGCATCCGTTGTGCACCCAGACGGTGTATTCGCCGACGGGCAGGTCTGCAGGCAACGGAGCGCGCGCCGAATAGAGATCCGCATCGGCAACGACCAACTCGGTCGTTCGCGGTCCCTGAAGCACGATGCGTGTCCCCTGATTTTTCGGAGGTTCTCCGGCCAGAGGCTCGTGAACACCCCGCCAACCCAGACCAAGACCGAAGAGCCGCAAATCCTCACCGGGCACGGCCTCCAACCGTTGAGCACCCCGGCCCCACCAAACCTGAGGGGCATTCACCCGAATTCTTTGAGAGTTCGGGGCCGCTCCGACCGTCAGCGCGTAGACACCGGGCGCCTCATCCGGGAGGATGACTTTCAGCGCCCGTTCCCTGGCCTGGATGACCGTCAGAGGCCGGGACTTGAAGTCGGGAACCGCCCCCTTTTCGTCACCGGGCATTCCAGCGGGACCGTCGTCCAACCGTCCTCCGACCACTGGAGCGGCGGCCAGATCATCGCCATAGATCAAGACCGATTGCCCCGGTTTCACCGGTTGCGAATGCCAAAGCACCCGAGGATCACCAGCCATGGACTGCCCGACAAAACCCCAGAGGGCGATGATCCCGACAACGACCCTCAAAGCCGAAACGGCGCAACGCCAGCCGAACTTCCGTCGGGATTTCATGCCCTACGAACCTATGGAAAACGAACGTTCAGGACAACCGAATCGAGGAGTCCTTTTGGGCGTGGCGTTCCACGGCCATCCCAGGGTCTTCTCATCCGGCTTCTTGATGACACCGAAGCGGATGGTCGACGGATGGATACGCTCACCACCGGGCACCGCCCCCACATGGCCGGCCAAGAGACGCTCGGGGCCATTACCTGACTCGACAGCAGCGAGTCGTCGGGGAGCAGGCGGAGTCCTCACGACAACGCATACAGGAGAGATACCACACCACTGCCAAACCATCCCAACAAACCCAGAATCCAAAACACCAACCGGGCTGTCCGTGTCCCCCACTTGGGAGGCCATCGAATGAACTGAAGGATGAGCCCTGCGAGCAGGACACCGCCGGAGTATGGAAACAAGGTCCAAGAAAACCCCAGGGTGCTCGATGAAGCCGGCCGAGCCATCGCCCCGGTAAACGGGCCTGAAAAGGTCATGGCCATCGCCGTGAGATTGCGGTTGCGCTGCCAGTCCGACGTCGACTGCAGCATCAAGATTCCCAAGGTCAATGCACTGAAGACCACGATGACCCCCATGAGAATATCGAAGTGGATTCTTCGGAAGTGATTCACGAAAACGCTCATGAGCCTCCCTCACACTCGCCTGATTCCGGAAGACGATTCAAGCGCATGGATGAACTGCGGAGAGAGTCATCCGTGGGACCCAGTTGGCGGTCGTAGGTCGTCCCTCGTCATGATTGCCGGGGGTGAACTCGCGAAAGTTCTCAACGCGGCGGTTGGATCGACTCGGACCGACTGGCGCGTCACCCGGCACACCCGAACCCCAGAGGGATGAATGCTTCAACGCAAGGCCGCAAAGACGGCGAGCCCAAGAGCCAAAGCGACCGCCGGTATGCTGGCCGCCAGCATCTGGCGTTTCTGCAACGGACCAGCAGCCCGATACTGGCGAACCAAAAACCATCCAGAGAAAAGGGAACAACAAACGAAAACAACAAACTGAGCGACGGCGACCATGGGGCGACCGTAGAAGTCGCATCACTTTTTGCAAACCATCGCACCCATCGCACCCATCGACCGAATTATCGTGGGAGGCCGGCGGAAGTTTTGGCTCGCCCAACAGCACTCGATTGACAGCACCAACCCTCCCGTGGGTGATTTGCCCCCGATCCTTGGGTTCGATTCCGGGGCTGGAAACCAACGAAAACCGGGCCGATCGGGGCGGTGTCGTATGACACTCGTATGACAGTGACCGGGAAAACTGCGAAAATGCTGAGGAAATTGTTGGAGCGGGTGAAGGGAATCGAACCTTCGTTTTTGTAGGAACAGGCCAAATCATCGAAAACAGGCGCAAAAACGCGCGATTTTCTCGGCCACTGGGTACAGACGTATGACACTGTATGACCATAGGCCGACGCGTTTTTTCAGCGCGACCCTGGAGTTTCGAGGCGATTCCAAGGCTGGCTTATCAGCATCCACACAGATCCCAGAGCAGGCAGTCGGCGGATTGTTTTCAGCCTGCTTTCGCCGACCGGTTTCCGACAGAAGGAACCACTCACCACCGGACACCGCCCGCCATTCACCGGCGAGGTGCCGGTCGGGGCCATCACCCCAACGCGAGCCGGATCCGCGCGGCACCAGACTGGATGCCCTCGGGCAAAAACACTGGCCGAACCGTGAGAACTTCGTCCACCGTCACACTCAGCCGGGCCGGGCCCGGCAGATGGTTTGCGGTCGCGTTTACGAGGGCGAAGTCAGGCCCAAGTTGATCGACCGGCAGTCGTTCACCACCCACGTCCAAATGCATCCGCACCCGAGTGGAGACCTGACCTGGAGATGATCTGATGAGTGGAGCGGCCGACATCGAGGAAAGGGTTGTCGCATATTGCCGACAACGGCAACTGGAACGTCTTGGCCCGTTGGGATCAGGCATGCACGGCAACGTGTTCCGGGCAGGCTCGTCGTCTGCAGCAGGGGAAGTGGCTCTCAAGGTCCATCTGCGTCGTGATCCGTTCGAGCAGGAACTGGAAACCTATCTCCGGCTTCGGGAAGCGATGGTCACCCAGGTGCTTGGCTTCAATGTGCCTCAATTACTGGGCTACGATGCGGAGTTATGGGTGTTGGAGCTGACGGTGGTTCAGCAACCCTTCGTCCTGGATTTCGCGGAGGTGCGACTCGATTTCCCGTTGGAGTTTCCGGACGACGTATGGACGACCTGGCTGGAGGAGAAGCGCGAGCAATTCGGCGAACGCTGGCCTGTCGTGGAGCGGGTGCTCGGGGAATTCGAGGCTTTGGATATCTACCTGCTCGACGTGTCGCCCCGAAACATCGCTTTCCGGGACTAGGTCCACTTCATCTCCAAGGCAACCCGGAACGCCGTCGCTGATGCATAGTTGCGAGGTGGGTTCATTGGATATGAGCGGCAATCAGGTCATTGAACCACGGCGGAAAACGGGCGTTGCGACCCAGCCCCGAGAGTCCGCGGGCGGTGATCACTCCACGCCGACGTCCTTCAGTCAGGGCTTGCTCGACAATATCGCGGGAGGTGGATTCCGCGGCCGCCACATCGGCGATGCTGCGGAGAGGGCGAGTCACAGCGAATCCGCGCCGGAGTTCGACGTCCTTTTCGTCGAGATCTGAGCGATGAAGCACCAGCACGTCCGGGGGTTGGGCTCTGCGCCGAAATCCGTTCGGGACGGTCATGTTGAGTTTGCCTGGATTCACATCCGAGAGCTCATGGATGCCAAGCGCGGTTTGGTGTGAATAAACCCCTTCCGGTTCACCCGCTCGGTTGCGTGACCAGAGGGCGTAGATCACCAGTTGTTCTTCGGAAGATTGCGGAAACCGGGTCAGTCGATAGATGCCGCGTTCAGCGCGCACCCAATTCCCTGATTTGACATGATGCGCCTGGCTCCCGGGTTGGTACCCAGCATCGCCTGCCTGTTTGGTCGTGAAATAGCCTTGCTGGCCCTCGGCGATCGTAAAGAGCACATCGGCTGAAGTTTTGGCGTCGTAGGACACTGCACGCTTATACAAGCCGTTTGTATGAATGTGCAAAACTCGAATCGTGAATGATTCCGCTCCATCGCGTGTTCACCTCGCGGAGGACAGCGTCACCTATTCTTTAGGGCTCGACCCGGCAGTCAGTCACCCGACTGCCAGTCGGGAAGACGGCGTCCTCCTAAGGCGACTACTTCCTCAGCTACTTGGAGTATGAATTGAGGTGCCTCGGACGGACGGCAACCGACCTTCAGGAGACCGGGTACGGATCGTAGGCGTCCGGTAATTGTGACGAAAAAAACGTTGCGATTAGTTTTTTACAGACGAATCTGTCTCTGAAAGCCCGATTATCAACAAGGTTTTCGTTGCTATGCTCATTCGTTTCTCCATCGAAAACCATCTGTCGTTCGGTGTTCGGGCGGAATTCTCCACCGTCGCGACCCGAGAGATGCATCATCGGGATCGCACCTACTCGGCGGGTCCAGACGGCCTGCGCTTGCTCCCGGTTTCCGTGCTGTTCGGGCCGAACGCCTCGGGCAAGTCCAACCTGTTCCGCGCCCTCCAATTCCTGAGGGGGCTCGTTGTCGATGGGGTTCGACCCGAGGCTGCGATTCCGGTCGCTCCGTTCCGCCTGGATCCTGCCCAGCGCGCAGCACCCAGCCGATTTGAGATCGAGTTCCTGTCCTCCGGAACTGCCTTCGCCTATGAGGTGACAGTCACTAGTGCCCGAGTGTTGGAAGAGTCGCTGAGTCGGGTCCGTCCGAGTGGCAAGGTGTTGTTGTTTCAACGCAAGGCGGACCCTGATCGGCCGTCGTTCATTTTTGAGAATGAACTCACCGGCGGGGATTCCAAGGAATGGCAGTTCCTAGCTTTCGTGGGGATGGGTACACGCAGCAACGAGCTGTTCCTGCACCAGGCTCTAGACCGGGCGGTCGAGTCGCTCAGGCCGGCCTTCGAATGGTTCAGCAAGATCCTCCTGCTGCTGGATCCACGCTCGGTGTCGCCAGCGATGGGTTTCCAGTTGGCTGCACAGAATGACTTTCGCTCGTTCTTCAATGACTCGGTGCGGCGTATTGGCGCAGGCATCGAATCAATTGAACCCGAAGTGTTGCCGGTCAAGGACTCGACTGTTCCCGCGCACGTGCGCGAGGAAGCCATGAGGCGGTTGACGGACGTCGATGGGGTCCTTATGGGCACGCGCGACGGGCAGCGATTCTCCTTCTCGAAGGTCAACGGTGAAGTCCAGGTGGCTCGCGTGGTGAGTTACCATCCGGGAACGGATGGCGAGCGGGTGCGCTTTGAATTCTCCGAGGAATCCGACGGCACCCAGCGATTCATGGACCTGCTCCCAGCCCTGTACAACCTCGGTCGCCTGAACCATCAGCAGGTCGTCTTTGTGGATGAACTGGACCGAAGCTTGCACAGCGGTCTGACGCGAGCCCTGGTGGAAAGCTACCTCCAAAATTGGCAGCCAGGACAAACCACCCAGTTCCTGTTCACCAGCCACGACGCGACCTTGCTCGACCAGAACCTGTTCCGGCGGGACGAAGTCTGGCTCTTGGAGAAGACCGACCGGGGTGACACGGAGATCCGCAGTCTGGGTGACTACCGGGTGCGCACGGACAAGCGTTTGATGAAGGACTACCTGCAGGGCCGCTTCGGAGCGGTGCCCCGGACTCGTCGCTTGGCTATGCGTCGTCCCGTGTTGGCAACCACGGCCACCAGATCCTGAATCATGGCGAAACGTTCTTTCGGTCCACGTGATTCCGGCTTCCGAGAGCCCAAGACCTTCATCGTAGTGGCCACTGAGGGGCGCATCACCGAGGAGCATTACCTGAGCGCCTTCAAGCCGTCGCGAGACGCCGAGGTCCAACTGACAGTGCTCCCGAACCGGAACAACAAGAGCCACCCCAGAGAGTGCCTGAAACGGCTCCGCCAACATGCCAAGGAAAAGAATCTGGCCGGTGATGACCAGCTCTGGGTGATGATCGACCGGGACCAGTGGTCAGAAGCTGACTTGAACGAGGTGGCCCGGGAGCTGGCGAAGCACCGGAACCACTTCCTGGCCCTCAGCAACCCCTGTGTCGAGTACTGGTTTTTCCTGCATTTCCGAGAGCCCAAATCCTTTGCGGATGGGCAGGCTGTAATGCGGAATTTGAAGCGACACCTTCCGGAGTATTTCAAAGACAACTTCGACCTGGCGAAGCTCAAGGCCGGCGTGCACAAAGCCATCGTGCGAGCCGAACGCCAAGATTAAGACCTGAAGGCACTTTGGCCCAAGAGCACCGGCACCCGGGTGTATCGGTTGATGAAGGTGCTCTTGGGCGAAGTGGCTCAGAAGTCGCGGTGAGGCAAAGGCCGATCAAGCTCAACCGGCTGGATCGGCTTCACCTTCGGCATGGGTAGGTCATTCTCGAAGTCCGCAGTAGGGGCTGCGAATGCAGAAAAGCAATCCGCCCTGAGAAGATGCAGAAGTAGACCCACCGCGCCACTTACGGGGATCAGCGGTGGGCCGGGTTGGGGTATCACTGCCACCGTGAGGCGTCATCATCTAAACCATCGAAATGATCCAGCCAGTAGGAGAAGAACCGCCATTCAATCGCGCGGGCTTCAAACACCGTCGGATGCGCATACTTCAGGAAGCGTGCATACCGGCGAAACCAAAACTTCTGTGCTGTAGGCACCACGGCTTGGCGGCCCCAACAACGGTGAAGCCGAAGAAACCGGGAAACACCCTCCACCCTGCATCCGTCCAACGGACAAGTCGTGGGGGTACCATGTTTTCCCAGCAAAGAATCTGGGAAAGCCCCATCAAAACCCAGGGTTGGGAACAGCGCCTCTGGGTGATCAGCCTTGTTCAACGACAATTATTCCTCCCCCCTGGCGACAATTAGAATTCCCCACTTCGG
>VFQT010000318.1_pt1 | contig 73975 bp, 79 predicted proteins | sample 3512381 | NCBI WGS metagenome assembly VFQT01 (sample SAMN10412376, study PRJNA504923) | tailings metagenome | isolation source: Relicate 2 Philex TSF3 active mining site | place: Philippines: Tuba, Benguet | collected 2017-08-29
ACCGAGGCACCCGCCACCGAGGACCCGGAGCAGGGCGCCTAGCCGATGCCGTGCGGGCGCACCACGCAGCGCCGCAGCTCGCGCTCGCACGCATCGAAGGCCGCGACCGCCTGGTCGATGTCGACGGGCGTGAACGTCACGCGGTCACCGGGGGTGAGCAGGCTGACCAGGTCGAGGTCCGCGCTGATGACGGCCCCGATCACCGGGTAGCCCCCGGTGAGGCCGCCGTCCGGTCCGAGGACGATCCCCTCGCCTCCGGGCGTGACCTGCACCGCCCCCACCACCATCGGACGACTTCCTCCGACGGCGGCGCCACCCGTCGGGAGGCCGGCCAGGCGCGTGCCTGATCGCGCCGTGGTCGTCGTCTCCCATGCATTGCCGGGCTCGGTGAGTCCCGATGCCGTGGTGCCGTGGGCCGGAAGCAGGCGCAGTATCGAGGAGTGCTCGCGGAGCGAGCGGGCGAACGACCCCACCTCCGAGATGTCTGCGTGGCCGTGCATGGCGTGGCCCTCGGCGAGCACCCGTCCGCCGATCCGGCCGAAGGTGTCGGTCGAAGCGGATCCGAGGATGAGCGGCTCCTGCCAGCCGGCCAGGGCGACATAGACCGGACCTCGTCCGATGTGGCGCACGGTCAGCACGCTGCCCGCCGCGAGCGCGAGCGACGTGCCTATCGGTACGTCATCATCGTCGATCGAGACCGACGCGGGCCCGAGCACCGCGGCCGCCGTCGACATCCGGATGCGCAGACCGATCGTGCCAGCAAGGAGCTCCACGGCCGGATGCGTCGGCGCCGGGTCTCGCTTCACGAGAGCCACCGCGACCTCGTAGCGCTCGCGATGCCAGGCCCCCGCGCGCGGCACGCCGATCACGGCCGCCTTGGGTCGGCCGGCATCCTGCACGGTCGCCAGTCCCACCTGCTCGACGGTCGCGAGCACCGGCACGGTCATGCCCGCTCACCCCGTGGCACGAAGTGCACCCGGTCGCCTGGGGCCAGCAGCGCCGGACGAGTGTCGACCGTGACATCGAACATCAGCCGGTCGGTGCGCCCGATGAGGTGCCAGCCACCGGGCATCTGCTGCGGGTACACCGCGCTCATTCCGGCGGCCACGGCCACGCTTCCACCGGGCACAGCCGAGCGCGGGCTGTCGCGGCGCGCCAGCCTCGCCCAGGGCAGCAGGTCGCCACCCACCGGCTCGAGGTAGCCGAAGCCCGGGGCGAAGCCGATCATCGCCACGCGCCACTGCTGCTGGTGATGAGCGCGAATGACGTCGTCGGCGGTCACGGCGAGCAGGGCGGCGACTTCCGCCAGATCGCCTCCTCCGTACACCACCTCGATGATGACGCGGCTCGAACTCGAGTGCTCCTCGACGACGGGTACGGGTGACGTCCTGAGCACCGCCAGCACGCGCTGGAGCAGGTCGGCGGTCGGTCGCGCTGACTCCACGAGCACCTCCCGCAGGCCGCACCGCATCTGCAGCCCCGGAAGTCCCTGCTCCAGCATCACGGTGACGCGCTCGCGCTCGTCACCGTCCGCGACCTCGACGACGACAGCACAGTCGCCGAGCCAGTGCGCCGTCGGGTTCATGCTCGCGGCACGGGCTGGATGCGTACGCCGGCAGCCACGAGAGCGGAACGGATCGCGGTGGCCAGGGCCACGGCCCCGGGGGTGTCACCGTGCAGGCACAGGGTCTCCACGCCCATCGGCAGATCGTCACCCGAGGTCGTCCGCACGCTCCTGCCGAGGGCGATCGACAGCGCCTGGGCGACGACCTCGTCCGCGTCATGGAGCACGGCGCCGGGGATCGAACGATCCACCAGGCGACCATCAGGCAGGTAGGCGCGGTCGGCGAATCCCTCGGCCACGTAGCGGACCCCGTGCCGATCGCACACGGTCCTCAGAACTCCCGTGGGGGGACCCACGACGGCGAGCGGAGCGGCGATCTCGAGTGCTGCGTCCTCGACCGCGACGAGCATGGCCTCCGCGGCAGCTTCGTCAGCCGCGACATCGTGATAGAGGGCACCGTGCGCCTTGACGTGGGTCATCGCGGCTCCCACCTGCGTGCACGCCCGCACCACCTCAAGAAGCTGGTGCCGCACCATCGCCGTCAGCGAGGCGTCGTCGTGATCGGCCAGGCGGGACGTGCGCCCGAATCCGGACCGATCGACATACGACGGATGCGCGCCTATCGCGACACCTCGGGCAGCAGCAGCCCGCACGGTCTCACCGAGCACCGAGCCACCACCGGCATGACCACCAGCGGCGACATTCGCCGTCGTGACGATGCCGAGCATCGCGCGATCGTCGGCGCACTCCTCGCCGAGGTCGGCATTGAGATCGATGGCTGGCACGACGGGAGTGTGGGCGAAGGGGGAATCGCCGCTCAGGGCGCGGGACGCTCGGTGAGCAGCGTGAGGACGGTCGGCTCACGCAGCAGGTCGGTGAGTGCGGCATTGCCCCGGACCACATGGTCGGTACGCATGTGGTCGTCCCAGTCCGCCCGTGACCGGAACTTCTCGAGCATGATCCAGGTCGTGGGATCGTCAGCGGACTCGACGAGCTCCATGTAGATGCACCCGGGCTCGGCATGGGTGCCGGCCATGAGGGCGCGGATCTCCCGCTCGGCCTCCTCGACGCGGTCCATCCGCGGCCGGATGGTCGCGATCAGGTACAGCGGGGCGTCGCTCACGAGGGTCTCCGATTCTCACGGTGCCGATACGGCACGTTACCGCGCACGCTCGTCTGTCGCGCGGATACGCTCCCGGGATGACCACAGGTGACTACACCACAGCGAGCCTGGCTGCCGAGGCCGCAGAACTGGAGCTGGCAACTTTCAGCCCCGCCCAGGCGGTCGCCCTCGGCCTGCTCGCCACCGACAGGGCCATCTCGGAGTCACTGCCCATCGTCATCGAGGTGCACCACCTCGGCCGGCTCGCCTACCGGGCGGTGCTGCCGGGAGCCCTGCCGGACTCAGACGACTGGATCCTGCGCAAGCGCCGCACGGTCGAGCGCTACCACCGCTCGACCCTGGCCACGAAGGTCAAGTACGAGGAGCGCGGCACGACCTTCCACGCATCCACCGGACTGAGCGAGGCCGACTACGCCGCCCACGGCGGGGGCATGCCGATCGTCGTCAGCACCGTCGGCGTCGTGGGTGGCTTCTACGCCTCGGGCCTGCCCGAGGTCGAGGACCACCGGTTCCTCGTCCAGTGCCTGCGTGACCTCCAGGGTTCCTGACCCCCCGCCCGGACCGCCGAGACCCGTGACATGGTCGTGGCCGACCGCCGCTTGCGGCGTGGCCGCGACCATGTCACGGGTCTCGGCGGTCCGGGCCTAGTTGTCCGGGTTCGGCAGGGTGACGTCGCGGACGAAGGACTCCAGATCACTGTTGGCCTGCAGGAACTGGCGCATGGTGCGCACCGTGGCTCCGTAGGACGTGAACTCGGCGGGAGACAGACCGTCCTCGTCGTAGGCCTTCCGGAACTCGGCGAAGTTGTCGTAGAGATCGTCGAGGATCCGTGGGTCGACCGGGTCGTCAAGGCGATGCGAGGGCTCGATCCGGCTGGCATTGAAACGCTTCTGCCAGCCGAACGGCGGTGAGATGACGACGTTCCCGCCGATGAACTGGCTCCAGTGCATGTGGTTGCGAAAGGCTGCGGAGAGCAGTCGAGTGCGGTACCCGCGCTCCTGGTAGATGCGGTAGGCGTTCTTGAACACGGCAACCCCAGCCCACTCCATCACACCGGGATCGACGGTGATCTGCTCCTTTTCCGCGGAGACGCGCATCCAGTCGTCCGTGCGGCCGACCATGATCGTGCACACCGGGCCCATCGTGCTGACATCGAGGCCCTCGGCCTCGCGACGACGCAGCCCGCGCTCGACGGCCTCCGCGACCGCCACCGCCTGCGCCACCGTGAAGGAGACGGTCGCATTGATGCTGACACCCCGGTAGGTGACCTCCTCGAAGGCCGCGACACCTGCAGACGTCACAGGGATCTTGACGATCATGTTGGGGGCGAGGGTGCTGAACTCCACGGCCTGCTCGACCAGGCGCTCGGTATCGCGGTAGAAGCGCGGATCCGTCTGGATCGACAGGCGTCCGTTGACGCCCGAGTAGCGCTCGAATGCAGGGACGAGCAGCGCTGCCGCATCGACGGACAGCCGCCTGACCATCGCCCATCCGATCTCGTCCTCCGTCGCCGCGGGATGCGCTGCGGCGTACTCGGTGATGCGAGCGGACCACATCGGACGGTCCGCCTTCAGTGCCGTCAGCGCGATCACCGGATTGCAGGTCGCTCCGACAGCACCCCAGCCGATGGCCTGGGAGAGCTCCTGAGGGTCGGCCGAGTCGTTCCACAGGACCGTCGGCGTGGTCTCCGTCATCGTCAGCAGAGGAGAGGCCGCTGCGTTGCTCATACGTGCTCCTAGGACTGGGTCGGGAAGCCGAGGTTGATGCCACCATGACTGGGATCCAGCCAGCGGCTCGTCACGACCTTGCCACGCGTGAAGAAGTGCACCCCCTCGACGCCGTGAGCATGACTGTCGCCGAACAGCGATGCCTTCCAGCCACCGAAGGAGTAGTACGCCATGGGCACGGGGATCGGCACGTTGACCCCGATCATCCCCACCTCGATCTCGTTCTGGAACCTGCGTGCGGCACCACCATCGTTGGTGAAGATGGCAGTGCCGTTGCCGTAGGGGTGGTCATTGATGAGCTGCACCCCGGCCTCGTACGACGGCACGCGCACCACGCTCAGCACCGGGCCGAAGATCTCATCCGTGTAGATGCTCATCCCGGGCGTGACATGGTCGAACAGCGTCGGCAGCAGCCAGAACCCGTCCGGGTCACCGTCGACATCACCCACGCGCCCGTCGACGACGATCCGTGCACCCGCGGCCTCACCCGCATCGACGTAGGACCTGACCTTGTCGCGGTGCACACCCGTGACCAGCGGCCCCATGTCGCACGCACGACGGCCGTCACCGACCTTGAGCGAGGGCATCCGCTCGGCGATCTTGGCGACCAGCTCATCGCCGATCGGCTCAACGGCCAGGACGACGGAGATCGCCATGCAGCGCTCTCCGGCCGAGCCGAAGCCCGCATTGACCGCCTGGTCGGCCGCGAGGTCGAGGTCGGCATCCGGCAGGACGAGCATGTGGTTCTTGGCCCCACCGAGGGCCTGGACCCGCTTGCCGTTGCGGGTTCCTGTCTCGTAGATGTACTGGGCTATGGGAGTCGACCCGACGAACGAGATGCTCTTGACATCCCTGTTCTCGAGCAGGCCGTCGACCGCCTCCTTGTCGCCGTGCACGACGTTGAAGACACCGTCGGGCAGCCCCGCCTGCTTCCACAGCTCGGCCACGTACATGATCGCCGACGGATCCTTCTCACTCGGCTTGACGACCACCGTGTTGCCGGCTGCGATCGCGATGGGAAAGAACCACATCGGCACCATCGCCGGGAAGTTGAACGGCGAGATGATGCCCACCACGCCGAGGGGCTGGCGGATCGAGTAGACGTCGACACCGGTCGACACCCCCTCGGAGAAGCCACCCTTCAGCAGATGCGGGATACCGCACGCGAACTCGACGACCTCCAGGCCGCGGGTCACCTCGCCGAGGGCGTCGGACAGCACCTTGCCGTGCTCCTCGGTGATGAGGGAGGCGACCTTCTCCTTGTTCGCATTGAGCAGCTCGCGGAAGCTGAACAGCACCTGAGCGCGCCGGGTGAGCGAGGCGTCACGCCATTCCGGGAACGCGGCCTTGGCCACCGCCACTGCCTCGTCCAGCAGGGCACGGGAGGCGAAGTCGACCTGCTTGGTCACCTTGCCGGTGGCCGGGTCGAAGACATCTCCGGTGCGCTCGGCCGTGCCGTCCCACAGGCGGCCGTTGATCCAGTGCGTGACTCGCGTGCTCATCTTCATTCCTTCGGGTAGTCGGCTTCGTGCGGTGTGTGAGAGACATCGTCGGCGCCAAGTACAGACGCCGGTTCAGCGCAGTGTGCAGCAGTCATGGGGAGCGACGTGCCTGCCAATCATGGAGGGCCCTGATGAGCTCGTCGACCGAGAGGCCGGCGTCGAGGCTTCGACGCACCACGCCGGCTTGACTCTCCGGGGCCAGGCCGCCGATCGGCTGATCTTGATCCAGGTCCGTCGGGAACGGATAGCCCTCCGCGCAGCTGGCGATGACATTCGCGACAGCACGTGCAGACCACCCGCGCGCTACTGCTGCCTGGAGCGACGGATACACCGCAACGCACATGGCGCTGCGGTCGAGTGCCTCCATCGCGCGGCCGAAGGCCGACGAGACCTGCAGCAGGTTGGCCATGCGCTGCACGTCCGGTGTCATGTTGGTTCCCGCAGCATGGATCAGTGCAGGGCTGAAGAACAGCAGATCCCCCTTGGCCAGGGCAAGCTGCACCCTGTGCTGCGCGAAGACCTCCCGCACCTGGGGGGCGCGGTAGTGAGCGTAGGCACCCGAGAACCTCTGCGAATTCGGCAGGAGCATCGTGGTGCCGCTTGCGATCGGCATGTCGCAGTGGGCCACCGCACCCTGAAGCGTGAGCATCGCCGACATCCGGTGCACATGGGCCGGATACGAGGCGACACCCGCATCGGACTGGAACCCCAGGTGGTAGTCGCAATGGGGCTCCTGAGCCACGCCTCCGGGATAGATGAGGTTCACCTGTGAGGTCATCTGGTAGGCCGGGCCCAGCCATGCCTCACTGGCCACGGCGATCCCGTCGTTCGCGAAGTACTCCGCGAAGACATCCGGTGCTGCGAGAGCAAGCTTCTGCTGGGCGTTCCAGATCCGGGCATTCGCACCCGGAGCGCCGAAGTGGTCGCCCTTGTCACCGCCAGCCTCGCGCTCGCGGGCGATGATTGCCATGAACACCTCTGTGGCGTCGTCGATGACCCCTGTGTCCTCGAAGGCAGCCCTGATCGCGAAGACGCCCGGGCCATCCGAGAGCGCAGCCGAGAGCTCACGGCGAAGCGCCTCACGGCGCTCGCCCTCATGACCCAGGCATTCCCGGCCGTCGTAGATCAGAACGCCTGACTCGACTCCAGCGGCGAGGGGGAACTCCGTGACGTCGAAGCCGGCCTCGACGATGGCAGCCAGGGACTCAGGCGGGTCGACGTCAGGTGCCTGCGTTCGCGTCTCGGAGTGGGCGGTCATGCCGATCAGCCTCCCATCGCAGGGGTCAGGCGAACGGGCAGCCCCGTGCGCGCCGACTCGGCTGCCGCCTCGGCCAGCACCACGGACGTCCGCGCCGTCGCCACCGGGACCGGCGACGCGCTCCCGCTCCGCACGCAGTCGACGAAGGCCTGCCACTCCAGGACGTAGGAGTCGAGGTAGCGGTCGAGGAAGAAGTTCTGCAGCGGCTGCGCGACCACTCCCGCCGAGGAGTGGATCGCACCCTCGTGCAGGGTCCGGTTGCCCGACGTCGCCATGCCGAGGGAGCCGAGCACCTCGACCCGCTGGTCGTACCCGTAGGTGGCCCGCCGACTGTTGTCGATCGTGGTGATGGTGCCGTCGTCGTGGGTGAGGACGACCACCCCGGTGTCGACGTCGCCCGCCTCTCCGATGGCGGGGTCGACGCGCACGGCACCGACGGCGTACACCTCGCGCACGGGCGAGTCGACCAGGAAGGTGGCCATGTCGAAGTCGTGGATCATCATGTCGACCCACAGGCCACCGCTGACCCGTACGTACTCCAGGGGCGGCGGCGCAGGATCGCGGCTGGTGATGCGCACGATGTTCGGCTCGCCGACGGCACCGGACAGTACGGCGTCGCGGACGCTGCTGTGACCGGGGTCGAATCGGCGATTGAACCCCATCATGAAGGGGACGCCGGCCGCCTCGACCAGCTCGATGACATGCTCGACGGCCGCCAGGTCCAGGCTGAGCGGCTTCTCGCAGAACACCGCCTTGCCTGCGGCGACGGCCTGCTCCACGACGGCCACGTGCGTGTCGGTGCTGGAGCAGACCGCGACGATGTCGACGTCGGGCGATGCGATGAGGCTCGCGGCGTCATCGCACCGGGCACCGACGGACGCCGCCACGCGCTCGGCCGCAGCTGCGTTGACGTCAGCCACCGCGACCACCTGCGCTCCCTGCACCCGGCTGCTGAGCAGCTGAGCATGCAGCGCGCCGATGCGTCCGGCGCCGACGATCCCGATGCGGATCACCGCGGTCATCAGACTCCTCTCCTCTGCTGCTCCAAGCCCGCATCCATGGACGCCCGGGCGGCGCGCACCGACTCCAGGCCGCTGACCTCGGGCACCCCCACCTGCCAGAAAGCACCGCCCTCCGTCCAGTCGGACTCGCGCACCGGTACGACGATGACGGTCGTGCGCGGCACGGATCGTGCCTGCGCCAGCGCTGTCGTGAATCCGGTGACGTCGGTGGGCGTGAAGACCTCCGCACCCAGTGCGCGCGCATGCGCGGCGAAGTCCACGCGGACGTCGGCACCCGACCCGACGGAGTCGCGCAGCATGTTGTTGTAGGAGTTGCCCCCTTGGCCCCGCTGCAGCCGCTCGATGACCGCATAGCCGGCGTTGTCGCAGACGACGAGCGTGTAGGGATGACCGGACAGCACCGAGGCGTAGATGTCCGAGTTCAGCATCAGATACGAACCGTCGCCGACCATGGCGAACACGTGACCCGCGGGATTGGCGGCATGAGCCAGTGCGGCACCCCATGCCCCCGAGATCTCGTACCCCATGCAGCTGAATCCGTACTCGCAGTCGAAGGTGGCTACGCCCTTGCTGAGCCAGTTGATGTTCAGCTCACCGGGCAGTCCACCGGCGGCGGTCAGGACGTAGTCGTCAGTCGTGGCCTGCGCATGGACGGCCCCCACGAGCTGCGCGTAGCTCGGCGGCCATTCGCCGTCGTCGGCCGTGCGCGATGTCACGAACGTCTCGAGCTCCGTGCGAAGTGCCCGCGCGCGGTCCTGCCAAGACGTCGACGTGCGCGAGTCGCCAAGAGCCCGGGACAGTTCCACGAGCCCTTCAGCGGCATCGCACACGACGGGCAGAGACAGGTGCTTCTGGGCGTCGAACCGCGCCGCGTTGAGCCCGACGATGGTCGCGGCCTCGTCGAAAAGCGTCCAGGAGCCCGTGGTGAAGTCCTCCAGGCGTGTGCCCACGGCCAGGACGACATCTGCCGCGGCCACCACAGCATTCGCGGCCGCGGCACCCGTCACGCCCAGCGGCCCCGCGTAGGCCGGATCGGAGGCCAGCAGGCTCGACTTGCCCGCCACTGTCTCCACCACGGGGATCCCATGGCGGGCCGCGAACTCCGACAGTCCTGCCTCGGCACGGGAGTAGTGCACTCCCCCTCCCGCGATGATCACGGGCCGCTGCGCAGATCGCAGCACGGCCGCAGCGTCAGCGACCTGCTCGGTGTCGGGGCGCGGCCGCGCGATGCGCTGCACCGTCGGCTCGAAGAACCGCGCCGGGTAGTCGTAGGCCTCGGCAGCGGTGTCCTGGGGAAGGCCGATGAATGCCGGGCCGCAGTCGGCGGGATCGAGCATCACCCCGAGGGCCTGAGGCAGCGACGTGATGACCTGAGCGGGGTGCGTGATGCGGTCCCAGTAGCGCACTACGGGGCGGAAGGCGTCGTTGACCGTGATCGACGGTGCACCGAAGTGCTCGACCTGCTGCAGGACGGGGTCAGGAAGGCGATCGGTGAACGTGTCGCCCGCGATGAAGAGGACGGGCAGACGATTCGACATCGCCACACCGGCCGCCGTGACCATGTTCGTGGCACCCGGTCCGACAGACGACGTGCACAGCAGGATCTGCTGGCGGCGCATGCGCTTGGTGAAGGCCGCAGCCGCCAGGCCCATGCCCTGCTCGTTCTGGCCCCGGTACACGGGAATGCGATCGCGGTGCTGCTCAAGCGCATGGCCGAGGCTGACGACATTCCCGTGACCGAAGATGCCGATGGCGGCCGGGAAGAGCGGCCGGATCTCGCCGTCGATCTCGATGCTCTGCGCCACCAGATAGCGGACGATGGCCTCGGCCGCCGTGAGTCGGACCGTCTTCATGGCGCTACGCCTCCCCCGCCAGGTCGCGAACCCGCTCCCAGGTGCGCGACTCCCACGAGTCGATCAGCGCCTGCTGGACGCTGACGATGTCGACCGCCTCCCGGAAGCCCGGCGAGAACGTCGTGCCGGTGGCCAGCGACTGCATGAACGAGTAGTCCTCGATGGCGACGAGGTCCTCGAAGCCGATGGCATTGGCCTGGCCGGGCACGAAGGCCCCGTGGAAGGGGAATCGGTCGCCGCCGAAGATCGTCGTGTAGCCGGTGTTGGCATCGTCGCCGAGGCGGTACAGCCGCAGCTCGTTGAGCTCCTCGAGGTTCCAGGCCAGCGCGCCCTTGGTGCCGTAGATCTCGAAGGCGTTCTGGCTCTCGGGGCCGACGAGGGCGCGGCCGACCTCGAAGGTTCCCGTTGCGCCGCCCTCGAAGGTGCACAGCATCGACGCGAAGTCCTCGTTCTCGACGTCGCCCTTCGGATCCTCGGGTCGTCCTCGCCCGTAGTGGCTCGCGGCTCCCGTCGGCAGGGGGCGCTGCTTGATCGTCGTCTCGCGCATGCCCACGACCTCGGCGATCGGGCCGACGAGGAACTGGGCGAGGGAGACCGAGTGGCTGAGGATGTCGCTCGTCACGCCGTAGCCAGCCTGGTCGAACATGAACCGCCAGGTGAGCAGGCCGAGTTCGTCGCTGCCGTACATCGACAGGAACCGGCCTCGGTAGTGCGTGATGTCGCCGAGCGCGCCGGAGGCGATCAGCTCGCGGGCGTGGAGCACGAGCGGGGCCCACAGGTAGTTGTAGCCCACGCCGGTCGCGACACCCGCCGCCTGCGCGGCGCGGTACGCGGTGACGGCCTGGTCCGGGCGTCCGCCGATCGGCTTCTCGCTGAAGACGGCCTTGCCCGCGGCACAGGCCGCCTCGATCATCGGGATGTGGAGCATGTTCGGCGCAGTGACCCACACGGCGTCGACGTCATCGGCCGTCACCGCCTCATGCCAGTCCTCGACCGCGCGCGCGAATCCGAAGTCGTCGACCGCGCGGCGGCGCCGGCTCTCCTCCACGTCTGCGCACACGACGAGCTCGGGCGTGAACGCGCGGTCGGGGAACAGTGACGGGATGCGCAGGGCCGATCGACTGTGCGCCTGCCCCATCCAGCCGAGCCCGAGTACCGCGATGCCGATGCGTTCCATGCAGGTGTCCTCTCTATCCGCGACCGGTGCGTCCGGCTGCGGTCGTCAGGGGAAGTCGTGGGTCGGGCGCCTGATCGGCCCAGCTGTCGCGGATCCAGTGGTGCGAGGGGTCGTCGCAGAACGCCATCGAGCGATCCTCGGCCGGACCGGCCAGCACGTTCAGGAAGTACATCGGGTACTCCGGGGGTGCGACGGTCGGGCCGTGGTAGCCCTGCGGCACGAGGTAGGAGTCACCGTCGTGCACGGAGACGGTCTCGTCGACCGATCCGTCGACGGTGTAGACGCGGAACAGCCCCGACCCCGTCGGGTCACCGTGCAGCGAGCCCTCGCGCCCCATCCGGAAGTAGTAGATCTCCTCGTTGGTCGTGCCGCAGTCGCCGATGCCGTCGTGGCGATGCGGCGGCCACGAGGACCAGTTGCCGCCCGGAGTGATGACCTCGCACACGTTGATCTTGTGCGCGCCGTGAAAGGAGTCCGGGGTGGCGATGTTGGTGACCTGGCGGCTGGCCAGCCCCGCACCGCGCACCTCCACCGGGACGTCGTCCGCCGCGCGGTGGACGAGGGGATGGTGCTGCGAGGCTCGCGCGGTGCATACGGCGACCTCCCCCGCTGCAGCGTTCAGTCGCACCGTCGAGCCCACGGGCACGTAGACCCAGTCGCTCACCGCCGCGAAGACCCCGTCGCGCCCGGCAAGCACGAGTGACTCGCCATCGACATCCACCTGCACGTCGCGCGCCGACAGGGGCACGATGACCGCCTCCTCCCCGGTGAGGGTGAACGAGGCCGGGCGCTCGGGGGAGAGCGTGTAGACCCGAAGGCCGCTGTACGCCCAGCCCGCCGACTCGGGCGTGATGAGGGTGTCGGCCCCCTCGGCGGCCGTGCTGCCCGCGGGCAGGTACCACGTCATGGTCGATCCCCTCCTCGGTCACCCGACGCGCTGCCGGGCATCTCGTGCGGGTGGACGAACGAGGCGGCATGGCCCACGGCCGCGGCGACGTCGCCGTCCTGCGGATAGAGCAGGGCGCGGCCGGCCACGAGCCCGCGCACGTTCGGCTGCGCCATGGCCGCCTCCCACAGGCCGAACACCTCGGCCGCCCGTGCGCCGGGATCACCGCCGAGCATGAGCACCGGCATCGACGTGGCACCCGCGACGACGTCCATCCGCTCGACGGCGGGGACCTTCAGCCAGGTGTGGGCCGACGACGACCCCAGACCGGAGGCGATCGAGACCACCTTGGCCAGCCGCTCGGTGGAGGGGTCGAGGCGCGCGCGTCCGTCGGCGTCCTTCAGGTACGGCAGGGGCTCGACCAGGCACATGACCTGCGCATCCGCCAGGGACGTCACGACAGCGGCGACGGTCTCGATGGTGCGGGCCACGCCCGGGTCGGTGTCCTCGATGCGCAGCAGCACCTTGCCGCCGTCGAGTCCGAGGGAGACCACATGCTCGGGGTCGTACGCGGTGACGCGGTCGTCCAGCTCCCATTGCGCACCGATGATGCCGCCGCGGTTGATCGTGCCGATGGCGAGCCTGCCGTCGAGCGCGCCGAGGAAGGCCAGCTCCTCGAGGATGTCGGCGCTGGCGAGCACGCCGTCGGCGCCGGCCGCCAGACCGCGCACGAGCCGATCGAGCAGCGAGCGCCGGTCGGCGACGGCCAGGGGGTCGTCGCCGACGGCGATCATCCCGCGGGCGGTGTGGTCGGCGGCGAGGATCAGCAGGTTGCCGTCGTCGCCGACGAGAGGTCGACGAGCGCGGTCGACGAGCGCAGTGCGCAGCGCCTGCGGCCGGCGCAGACGTGCCTCCAGCAGGGCGGTGTAACCGGCGTCCGAGACGCCCTCGTGCAGCGTCATCGCGCTCCCTCCACCTCGTGCGCCACGGAATCCCGCAGGGCCGTCACCTGCTCACGCGTGGGCATCGCATCCGCGCAGGTGAGCTGCTGCACGACGTGAGCCCCAGCGGCGTTGGCGAACTCCCCCACCTCGCGCAGCGGCCAGCCGGCGACCAGGCCCAGCACGAGAGCGCCGCCGAAGGCGTCACCCGCACCGAGGCCGCAGACGACCGGTACCGGCAGGGGGGCGACGCGCACACGCTCGTCGGGCGTCGCCAGGAGAACGCCGTCGGCGCCCATCTTCACCACCGCGAGCGCGAGGCCCAGGTCCAGGAGAGCGTCGGCTGCAGCATCGGCGTCGGCCGTCGCGACGGCCATGTCGCACTCGGCGCGGTTGCCCACCGCGACGGTGCAGTGCTCGAGTGCGGCACGCGCGGCCGCTCGAGCTGCATCGCGACTCGCCCACAGCGCGGGGCGGTAGTCGAGGTCGAGGATCGTGTGGGGTCTGCGACTGCGGGCGGCGAGCCAGGCCATGCAGGCCTCGGCGGTCGAGCCCTGGGCGAGAGCGCCCTGGCTCACCCACAGGGCGCGCGCCGACGTGATCACATCGAGCGGCACGTCACCTGTGTTGATCGTGGTGTCGGGAGCAGCAGCACCGCGGTAGAAGGCGACGGTCGGCTCCTCCGGCGGATCCAGGGCCGCCAGCGCCAGCGGCGTGTTCACGCCGGCGACAGCCCCCACGAAGGACGTGTCGACGCCCCACCCCTGCAGCCTGGCGACCGCGAAGCTTCCGAGTTCGTCGCCACCGACGCGGGTGACGGCGCCCGCGTGCAGGCCCAGCCGCGCAGCGGCCACCGCCACGTTGGTCGGGCTCCCCCCGACCGACTTCGTGAAGGTCTGCGGCTCGGCGAACCCGGCCCCCGGCTCGCGCGCATACAGGTCGACGCTGATGCGCCCGACCGTCAGCACGTCGAACCCAGAGGTCATCCGGCGACCAGCCGTGGCACGACGGAGTCGCGCAGGTAGTCGAGCGAGGTGACGACCTCGGTGATCGGACCCTCGCCCTCGGCGGGAAGCCCGTCGGTCAGCGCGGTGTCCTGCTCGATGATGTACCAGCCCTGGTAGCCGCGGCTCTCGAGCGCTTCGACCACCCCGGCGATGTCGACGTCGCCCTGGCCCAGCGGGGTGAACAGGCCGTCCTGCACCGAGGCCATGATCGAGCGCTCGCGGCGCATCAGCGGGTCGACCTTCGACAGGTCGACGTCCTTAAGGTGCACGTGGCCCACACGATCGAAGGCCTCGACGGCGAAGGCGACGGGGTCGGTGCCGCCGATGGCCAGGTGCCCGGTGTCGAGGCACCAGTGGACGTCGCAGGTGTCGAGCACGCGCTGGACGTCGTCGTCGGTCTCGATCATGGTCTGCACGTGCGAGTGCACGACCTGCTCGAGCCCGTGCTCTCCGCAGATCTCGTCGACGACCGCGAACATCCGGGCCATGTGCGCGAGCTCCTCGGCCGTGGCGGGATGCGGCTCGGCCCAGTCCCAGTCGGTGACGACGGCGGTGATGAACTTCGTGGCCCCTGCGGCCTGGAACAGCTGCGCCACCCGGCGGGCCTCGGCGATGGTCGCCTGCTCCTGGGCGCGGTCATGCAGCACGAGCGGGGTGAACCCGCCCACGAGTGACATCCCGTACTCGGCGAGCTGCGCCTTGACTCCCCCGGGGTCAGCGGGCAGGAAGCCTGGCGCACCGAGCTCGGTGACCGGCATGCCCAGGGAGGACATCTCGGCGAGCACGCGCGGCGTGGGCAGCATGGCGCCCCAGCCGGGCACCTCGCAGATGCCCCAGGAGATGGGCGCGGACGCCACCCGCTGCAGGAAGTCGGACATGGACACCTCGGGGATCAGGAATTGGAACGTTCCAACACGACGGGGGAAATCGTGTCACACTGGCCACCCGCACGCAAGGAATCCACCGACCGGGAGGACGCATGAGGGTCGCCGTCATCGGGGCAGGGCGTATGGGCGCCATCCGGGTCGAGGACCTCGTCACCGACCCCCGCGTCGACGCCGTCGCCGTCACCAATCGCACCGAGGCCCGGGCGGCCGAGGTCGCTGCCGCCTACGGGGCCGAGCACGTGCCCTGGGGCGACGCGCGCCTCGACGACGCCGACGCGTTCGTCATCACGACCGGCACCGACACGCACCTGGAGCACCTCGAGCGACTGCTGCCCCTCGGTCGCCCGGTGCTGTGCGAGAAGCCGATCGCGCTCACGCTCGCCGACACGCGTCGCGCCATCGCGCTGGCGGAGCACCATGCGACACCCTTCCAGATCGGCTTCCAGCGTAGATTCGATCCGGGACTGCGCGACATCCACGATCGCATCGCCGACGGATCCGTCGGGACCCTGTACTCGCTCGTGCTCACCGCCCACGATCACACGCCCTCCGGACGTGAGTTCATCGCCGGCAGCGGCGGGATCTTCCGGGACATGCATGTGCACGACTTCGACCAGGTGCGCTGGCTCACGGGCGAGGAGATCGCGTGGGTGCACGCCACGTCCGCGGTGCGTGAGCACCAGCAGTACGCCGAGTTCGACGATGCCGACACGGCGATGATCATGGGCGTCACCGAAGGCGGGGTGTCGTTCTCGATCAGCGGCACGCGTCACGACCCCGTGGGGCACGACGTCCGCCTGGAGGCCTTCGGCACGCTCGACACCGTCGTCGGGGGCCTGACCCGCCGCACTCCCCTGCACGCCCTGCCCGAGGCCGATGCGATGTCGGCTGTCGATGATCCCTACCGCGGTTTCGTCGACCGCTTCCGGTCGGCCTTCATGCACGAGACCCGAGCGTTCGTCTCGTACTCCCTCGGAGAGACCGCCAATCCGTGTCCGCCGGACTCGGCGCTGGAGAGTCTCCGAGCCGCCATCGCGTGCGAGGAGTCGATCCGCACGGGCATTCCCGCACGCATCGCGACCATCTCCGACGCCGACCACTGAGTCCGAATGCCCGGACAGCACTGCACCCGACTGCTCAGACGCGGCCAGCGACCATGACCCGCCGCCCGACGATCAACGACGTCGCCGCGCGTGCCGGGGTCTCGAAATCACTGGTGTCGCTGGCGATCCGCGGGTCCGACCGGGTGAGCGACGAGAGCCGAGCTCTGATCCTGCAGGCTGCGGAGGAGCTGGGCTACCGACCCAACGCAGCAGCACGGAGTCTCGCCGACCGCCGCAGCCACACGGTGGGGGTGCTGCTGCACGATCTCCACAACCCGATCTTCGCCCAGGTGCTCGACGGCGTGCAGGAGGTCGTGCGGGGTCACGGCTACCGCACGATGCTCGTCACGGGCCACGGCGACCCCGACCGCGAGGCGGCCGAGATCTCGTCGTTGCTGGAGTTCCAGGTCGAGGGACTCATCCTCATCTCGCATCGGCTCGATCCCCGGCTCGCACGACGGGTGGCACGTGAGTGCCCCGTCGTCGTGGTCATGCGCAGCGACATCACCGGCACCGGGATCACGACCGTCAGCACCGACGACCACGCAGGTGCCCTCGCGGCCACCGAGCACCTGATCGACCTGGGGCACTCCCGCATTGCGCACATCTCCGGCAGCGAGAGCGCCATCGCTCGTGATCGCGAGGCCGGCTACCGCGAGGCCATGGCGGGCGCGGGTCTGGCCGACCAGATTGTGGTTGTGCCGGGCGACTTCACCGAGGTGAGCGGCCGCGACGGCGCGCGCCGCCTGCTCGACGAGCATCCGGACATCACGGCAGTCTTCGTCGCGAACGACCTGTCGGCCCTGGGCGCTCTCTCCGCTCTGCAGGAGGCCGGTCGGCGCGTGCCCGAGGACGTGTCGGTCATCGGATTCGACGGGATGTCCCTGGCCGCGCTCGGGTCGCTGAACCTGACCACGATGGCCCAGCCCCTCGAGCAGATGGGCCGGGAGGCCGCCGATCACCTGTTCCAGCGGATCACCGACCCGACGTCACGCGCCTCGCGGGTGAGCCGGATCAGCGACCTGCACCCACGGGGAACGACAGCGCCGGTGCGCTGACCACGTGCTCGGCGTCGGGCGCCGGTGGGATCGAGGAGACAGACAGGCGCGCCGCCATGCGCGCGGCGACGAGGCCGAACGCGCGCTCGCGCACGACAGCCGGAGCGTCATCGTCGACCATGATGTCCACGATGACCGGTTCGACGCCGAGATCGCGGGCGTCGTGCGCCAGCAGGAGGAGCTCGACGTCGGCGGCGGGGATGCCCCGAGTGTTGATGGTCTCCCCCAGGTGGATGAGACGGTCGATGGCTGCCGTGTACATGTCGCCTCCCTAGCTGCTCGGCGGGCTCCTCGCCCGGCCTTCGGTGTCCTGCGCGGGGCGTTCCCCGCGATGACCCACACGCTAGGGCCGAGGCGACATAAACACAAACGATGAATACTGATCGTGTCCATCGTTTGTGCTTATAGTTGGGCATGCCGTTCTCCGACCTCGAACTGCGCCACCTGCGCGCGCTGATCGCAGTGGCCGAGGAGGGTTCGTTCATCGGCGCAGCCGACGCCCTGCGCCTGTCACAGGCGGCCATCAGCCAGCAGATCGCCGGCCTCGAGCGGGCCGTGGGACTGCGGGTGTTCGATCGCCCGGGCGGGCCCAAGCCCGTGACGCTGACCCCCGCCGGGCGCGTGCTGCTCACGTCGGCGACCGCCGTGATGGCGCTCCTCGAGTCGACCCAGGCCGACCTGCAGGAACTCGTGACGGGCACCGGCGGCCGACTCTCGATCGGCACCTACCAGAGCGTGTCGGTGCAGCTGCTGCCCGATGTAGTGAGCGAGCTTCGCTCGGTGGCACCGGAGCTGACCATCGGACTCATCGAGCACGACCGCAACGACGAGCTCGTGGCCGAGCTGCTCAGCGGAGCGATTGACGTGACCTTCCTCGCCGGCCCCTACACGCACGAGGCCCTCGACCTCATCCCGCTGGGAACCGACCCCTTCGTCCTCCTGCTGCCCGCCTCCAGCGAGCTCGCGCGCACACACCCGGGTCGTAGGTTCCCGACGGCGGCACTGGCCGGCATCCCCCTCGTCGGCGAGCACGAACCGCAATACGGCGCCGGCACCATCAACGCCGGCCTGCGCGCCCTGGGCCTGAGACCTCGCTACGCGTTCCGCTCGTACGACAACGGCGCCCAGCAGGGCATGGTCCGCGCCGGTGTCGGCCCGGCGATCATGCCGCTGCTGGCGACGGATCCGACGGACCCGGGCATCGTGATCAAGACCCTCGACCCCCCGCTGGAGCCGCGAACGATCATGCTCGCCACCCGCAGGGCGTCGACGCGGGCTCCCGCGACGGAGACCTTCATCCGGATCGCCAAGCGCGCCTGCCGGGCGCGGCTGGCCCGTTCGCGGGTCTGAGGCCCTACATTCACCGCATGAGCACTCCGGCCGTTCCCGACAGTGACATGTCCGACAGTGACGTACCCGCCGAGCGGCGTCGGGCCTTCGACCGGCTCGTCAACTTCACCGACGCTGTCGTCGCCATCGCCCTGACCCTGCAACTGCTGCCCCTCATCGACATCAAGGGTCCTGCCCCCGGCGAGACCGTGTGGCAGATCATCGCCGACAACTGGGGACAGATCTTCGCGTTCCTGCTCAGCTTCGTGATCGTGGTCGTGATGTGGACGGTCCACAACCGCGTCTTCAACGTCATGCGCATGTACGACGGGACGATCCTGTGGCTGAACCTCGGGTGGATGCTGGCGATCGCCTTCCTCCCCTGGCCCACGGCGATGTACGGCACGGCGAGCAGCACCGCGGCCATCGGCGTCGGTGGCGTGGGCCTGCTCTACTGGCTGAACCTCGCGCTGATCTCCGGCCTCGGGAGCGTCATCGCCTACCACGCGGCGCACCACCCGGACCTGCTCGAGCCGGGCGCCGCCAGTCGCGGCTGGCTCGCGCAGTCGCGGCGTGCGCGTCTGCGCGGCACCGTGATCACCGCCTACTTCGTGGTGATCGGCTTCATCAGCGAGGTCATCCCCGAGTACGCGGGCTGGATCGCCCTCGGTCTGGTGCCGCTCGGCCGTTTCCTGCGCGACCGCCCTACGCCAGCGGACGACCCGCCAGCGGACGACCCGCCAGCGGACGACCCGACAGCGGACGACCCGGCTTCGTCGACGCAGCCGGCCGACACCGGCGGGACTCCGGGCACCGGCTGACGCTCAGCAGTGCCAGCGGCCTCCGGCCCAATGCGCAGCACCTGACAACGGGTGCTCCCAGTTCATGATCGTGTGGAAGGCGGCGTCCTGCCAGTAGCGCGGCCAGCGATGCATCGGCGTGCTGCGCAGCTCGGCAAGCAGCTCCTTGGCGCGCGCCTGACCCATGAGGTCCTTGTGCTCGTCCGCCATCATGTAGGTCACGCCCTCGGCGAGAGCCCGCGACACCTGGTAGGCGCCGAAGTAGTTTCCGCCCGGGTTGACGACGTCGTAGTGCCCCTCGCTCTCACGCCGGACGATGCACAGTCGGCGATCCTCGGCCTCCGGATGGAAGAAGCGCCCCCGGTACAGGCTCGGCTCCACCCCGCGCATGTCGGTCGTGCGGTCTGAGGTGAGCGTGAAGTCGCGGAACGCCACCTGGCGGGCAGTGATCACCTGGCGCGATCGCGCGGAACGAGTCGTCCGATCAGCGCGCTCGACGGCGGCGAGGCGGTCCGCCGCGACCGTCGCGGGACGGGTCGGGACGACCTCGGCCAGCTCGGGAGCAGTCGATTCGGGAGCAGGCGAGACCGAGGTGACGGGTGCGTCGGAGGTCTCGGACTGAGCGGCGGGAGCCACGACGATGGCGGTGGCCGCGGCCGTGGCGAGCACGGTGGCGCCGATGCGAGCGGCGCTGGTGGCCCAGGAGCGAGCGAGCATGAATCCTCTTCGTTCGGCACCGGACCCGGTGGGCCGGTGCAGGGTCGCGATGCGGGTCACCGCTCCACCGAGGACTCATGTCCGCCTCGGTCTCGCTCACCTGCCACGCGCCCTGCCAGCGCGAGTCGCACGCCCTGACGGGTGTGGACACGTGGCTCCCCACGGCGGCATCCGCAGGGGCATCACGGCGGGCATCCGACCTAGGGCCGGAGCACCCGTGCCGTGCAGTCACGGGGACTGCGGTCCACGACGCTACGGCGCCCCGGTGACATCCGCCGAACCGCGCTGTCGGGTGCACGTGCCCCGTTTGCCCGATTTGATCGTTATCGTTCCGTGATCTTGGCGACATCGAGCCGCGATCCCTGCACGACTCCCGTGTGACATGGATCTCGCACACCACCGGGGAATCCCGGCGTGTCCGCGGGGGACTCGGCCGCCCCGGGAGCCCGGACGCCCCGGCGCGGGACCGTCCGGTGACGGGTCAGCGGGCGAGCAGGGCCAGCACGACGATCACGCCAGCGACGACCGCCCCGATGACGATCCACGGAGCCGACCGCCGCATGCGCCGGTAGGCCGGCTTTCCGGTGCCGTCGGCGATCTCCCCCTCGGCACGCAGGCGGTCGTTGGCCCGTGCGATGCGCTGGGCCTTGGCGATCCGCTCCTCCGCCGACGCCTCGGTCACTCCACCCGAGACGAAGTCCTCGTCGAGCACCAGCTCGTCGAGGCGCTCGAGCTCCTCCCGGTCCCGGGGATCCGGCTCGCCGGCCATCGGCACTCCTCCCGTCAGCATTCAGGGTACCTGCGAGCCGGAGCCGGGCGCGGCCGTCGGGCCCCCGGACACCTGGCCGGTGGCCTACGCTGCCGACACGCCCCGGATCCACGCAGGGTTGAGGGCGCCCCCGCCCACAGGGATGAGGAGCACGTCATGGAGCTGCAGGGTCGCACGGCGATCGTCACCGGCTCCTCCCGAGGGATCGGGCGCGCCATCGCCGAGCTCCTGTCCGCCGAGGGTGCCCGGCTGGCGCTCGTGGCGAGGTCCGCCGACACCCTGGACGAGGTCGCCACGGCTATCCGCGCGGCCGGTGGCGCAGCGCTGGCGATCCCGGCCGACGTCACGGCCCCCGATGCCGGCGAGCGGATCGTCGCGGCGACCCTGGCCGAGTTCGGCTCCGTGGACGTGCTGGTCAACAACGCCGGCGGCAACTCGTTCATGGCGCCGATCGCCGACCTGCGCGCCTCCGGTTGGGACAAGGCCATGGCGCTCAACCTCGGCTCCGCCATCCGCCTCATCCAGGCGGCGCTGCCCGCCCTGGTCGCAAGCGGTCATGGCTCGATCGTCAACGTGTCGTCGGTGACAGCACTGCGCGCCGCACCGCTGCTCGGCGCCTACGGCGCGGCCAAGGCGGCACTGGTGTCGGCGACGCAGACCCTGGCGGTGGAGCTGGGCACCCAGCCCGTGCGCGTCAACGCCCTCGTGCCGGGCTGGATCGCCACCGACCTCACCGACTTCCTGCGTCACGACCAGACCCTCGAGGGAAGCGTGCTCGACCGGGTGCCGATGGGCCGCTGGGGCACACCCGAGGAGATCGCCCAGGCAGCCCTGTTCCTGGCCAGCGACCGCTCGTCGTTCATGACCGGGCAGTCCCTCGTCGTCGACGGCGGCCTCAGCGCCAATCCGTGAACCACATCAGCGATCCACCCCTGCATCCGTCGAGTCAAGGAGTCCCATGCGCACGCTGATCACCATCGCCATCATCGCCCTGCTGGTCATTGGTGCCATCGCCCTGGGGGTGAAGTTCTTCAACACCTCGGTCGACGAGACCGAGCGCGACAGGCACGGAGACTGACACCGAGCCAGAGCATCGACGATGCGTCCCGCTCAGGCCTGCTCCTTGCACGCCTTGATGAGGGCGCGGATGCCCTCGACGTCGCCCGGGCTGAGCGTGTTGTTGCCGTCGACGAGGTAGTACATGACGTTGTCCGGCTCGGTTCCGTGGCCGAGACCCAGCACATGACCCAGTTCGTGCAGGTACACAGCACTTCGCTGCTGGGCACTGGCGCGCTTCACGTACTCGATGCTGAGCACCATGCTTCCCTCGATGATCTGCCGGGAGTCCTTCCAGACCTTCGTCGGCGACGCGAAGCCGACTGTGCGCTCGTCCAGCAGGCTGGAGTCCTGATCCCTCAGGAAGGCGATGTAGATGTGCCGCGCACTGGGGTGCAGATCGCTGGTCACGACGTAGGTGGTGTCGTTGTAGATGACGGGGACGTCGCCGACGTACTCGAAGTCCAACCCGGACGCCGAACCCCACTTCGCGAGGTCCCGGGTGATCTGCGCGCGTGCCGTCCGCGCATCGGCAGCACTGATGCGGCTGACGTCCATGCTCCACGTGATGGGCGTGTCGCAGTCGGCCCAGCCGCTGTCGATGAGATCAGGAGCAGTGCCGACGAAGATCGATGCGACCTGCGACTCCGCGTAGGCCACGACACCGATGATGGACAGGAATGCCGCCGAGACGATGACCGTGGCCAACTGCCAGGCCGGCTTGCCGCGTCGCCGGTCCCTGCCTCGACGGTCCCCGCCCCGCCGCTCGAATCTGGCGCCCTGCGCGTCTGCGCCACCAGCAGTCTCCGCGCGTCGGGGGTCCGATGCACCCGGCTCCTGCGCCCGACGCGCTGCCTGCCGACGATCGCCGTGCCGACGGTCCGGTGGGTGTCCTCGCTGGAAGTACAGGATGCTGGCCATGCCCAGGCCGAACGCGACGATGGTGATGAGCACCCACCAGTACCAGCTCATGACCCACCCCCTCCGGCGTCCCGACCAGTATGCGCTGCGCACCAACGTGGAGTCGCCCTGAGTGATCAGCGGCCGCTCTCCGGCTTGCTCGCGCCGGCGGGCTAGGGCGCCGAGGTTCGGCGCACCCTGCGACAGCGCCAGAGCCACCACATTCCGATGAGGGGAAGCACGAGGGGGATGAACAGGTATCCAGCACCGAAGTTCGACCACACCGAGGCATCCGGGAATGCGTCTGGGGCGAGCAGGCTCGCTGCCCCCACGATGAGCACGCCGGCCAGCTCGATCGCGATGGCGACGGTCGCCACCCGAGTCGAGGTGCGGTCACCACGGGCGAGCGCCACCGTCGCGACGATGTAGATCACCGCAGCGACGGCACTGAGCGTGTAGGCCACCGGCGCCTCGTCGTAGCGCGTGATGATCTGTGAGAAGGAGCGCGCTGTCGCCGCAAGTGCGAAGACGCCGTAGACGACGACGAGCACCCGGCCGAAGCCGCGATTGATCCGTGGCTCAGGCACCGGCCCACACCTGCTGAACCCGCACCACCATGATCGGGACGACGAGCAGTGCGACCACGATCACCCCGGCCGCCGCACGGGACTTCTCGTCACGCACCCACCATCCGGCTGCGGGCACGATGGCGACCAGCCCGAGCAGGTAGAGCACGAACTCCAGCCGCGCGAAGTCCGTCGAGCGCGTGATCATGGACACCACGCCCCAGATCAGGAAGGCGAGCAGCACGAGCTCCAGGAGTCCGAGCGCGACCCACAGGGGCCGACCAGGGGGTCGGTTGATCACGACGAGCACCGCTGCCCAGCAGGCCAGCAGCAGGGGCAGGGCGACGGCGACCGTCGCCAGCAGGCCGGTCATCCGGCCGCGAGGGCCTTCAACTCGGCGTCCTCGAAGGGATTCGCCAGCGTGCGCCCATTGACGAGCACGGTGGGCGTACCGCCGACGCCACGGCCGAAGCCGGTCTGCGTGGATGTCGCGACATACGGCACGTGGCGGTTCTCCTTGATGCACGCGATCGTGCCGCGCGACGCTCCGACATCCCTGGCCAGCGACGCCAGCGCCTCGACGACGAACTGCGAGGCCGGATCGGGGCTGCCGAACAGAGCGGTGTTGAAGGCGACGAACGTCTCGGCGCCATCACCCTCCAGGACGCATGCCGCAGCGCTCGCCGCTCGTGCGGACGCCCCCGGCGGGTCCAGGTTCGGGCTCTCCTCACCGAGAAAGGCGAGGTTGTACTGCTTGATCAGGACACCCGAGTCCGGCGTCAGCGCTCGGGCGGCGAGTGCGTTGCCGATCTCCTGCTCCCAGCGCTGGCAGTACGGGCACTGGTAGTCGACGTACACCTCGACCACATTCGCGGACTCCGGATCGCCGATGAGGACGGCGCCCGTGGAGTCGACCCCGGCGGGAAGCACGACATCGCCCGACAGCTCGGACGCGGGCCCGAGCTGGGCGGGCTCGGCGGGCTCGTCGGCCCCCGCAGCCCCCTCGGCAGGAGCAGCGGCCGGAGCCGCCGCAACCGGCGCCTCGGCAAGCGCGGCGACCTGGGACTGGAGCGCATCGACCTGGCTGCGCAGCGACGCGATCCCGACGACGACTCCCGCCGTGAGCACCAGGAGCAGGGCCAGGCTCGCGATGACCAGGACGCGCACCGTGCTGACCGCGCTGCGCAGGCTCGCCATGCCCGGATTGGCCTGTCCGGCCGTCGCAGCCGTCGGGCTCGCCACGCCGGGCGCGGTCGACGGGTATCCGACGACCGTCGTGGGTGCCGGCTGCGGCTCGTCCGGGTCGGCGGGGATCTGATCGGTCATGACGGCACAGTAATTCACGGATCAATTCACGCATCACCAGCCCGAGCGTCGCGGTCGTCGCCACTGCGAACTTCGCGGTGGGGATGAGACAGCACGGGGTCGAGGTCTACCGTGGGGTGAGCCGACCGCGCACCGCCGGCGGCCACGCTCCGATCGACCGCAGAGGGGACCGCTGTGAACACCGAGATGCTGGCGAGGATGGGTGAAGGCCGCGGGTTCATCGCCGCGCTCGACCAGAGCGGGGGCAGCACCCCCAAGGCTCTGCGCCTGTACGGGATCGAGGAGTCCGCCTACTCCGGCGACGAGCAGATGTTCGACCTCATCCACCGCATGCGGACCCGCATCATGACCAGCCCTGCCTTCAACGGCGATCGCATCCTCGGCGCGATCCTGTTCGAGATGACGATGGACCGACAGGTCGAGGGCCTCGGATCCGCCGAGTACCTCTGGACCCGCAAGCAGGTCGTGCCCTTCCTGAAGGTCGACAAGGGGCTCGCGGATCAGGTCGACGGCACACAGGTGATGAAGCCGATTCCCGGCCTCGACGAGCTGCTGGCGCGCGCACTCGAGCACGGCGTCTTCGGCACCAAGATGCGCTCCGTGATCTCGCTGGCCGATGCTTCGGGCATCGCCGCCGTCGTCGACCAGCAGTTCGAGCTCGGCCAGCAGATCCTGGCCGCCGGACTCGTCCCGATCATCGAGCCGGAGGTCGACATTCACAGCCCGCAGAAGCAGGAGGCGGAGGATCTCCTGCATGCCTATCTCGTGCGCCACCTCGACGCACTGCCCAAGGGCCAGCAGGTGATGCTCAAGCTGACTCTGCCGAGCACTCCCGACTTCTACCTCGATCTCGTCGAGCACCCGCGGGTGCTCCGCGTCGTGGCGCTGTCCGGTGGCTACTCCCGCGAGGAGGCCGACACCCTGCTGCGTGCCAACCACGGCGTCATCGCCTCGTTCTCCCGAGCCCTGACCGAGGGCCTGTCCGCTCAGCAGACCGACGCGGAGTTCGATGCCACGCTCGACGCCACGATCCAGAGCATCTACGACGCCTCGATCACCTGACGCCTCCCGCGACCGGCGCGGGCATGGATCAGTCGAGCAACACCAGCTCGTCGCCGACGCGGATGCGTCCCTCGGTGACCACTGTCGCGTACACCCCGAAGTTGAAGCCCATCCCGAAGACGGAGTCCTGACGACCGCGGTAGTCGCCGATCAGCTGCAGGGTGCGCAGGTCGACCTCGCCGCTCTGCGGGTTGCGCGTGGTGCCCGCACAGCGCTGCACCGGACCTCCCACCTCGGCCACCACCGAGCCGATGCCGATGCGTCGTCCGCGCCAGTCGTCCTCGGCGTGCGCACTGGCACCGTCGAACTCGATGAGCATGCGGAACCGACGACTGTCGACGTGGTCGACACCAGCCTGCTCGGCCAGACGTCGGGTCGACGCGTCGCCGAGGAGCGTCAGGGGCTCGACGTCGTGCGCTCCGTCGAGCCGATCGGCCATCACCAGGCGCAGCGGGCGTCCGGCGCGCTCGCTGAGCACCGCATCCCAGGGTCCGGGCACCAGCCGACCCTCCACCTTCTTGAAGGCGAAGAAGTCCGCCGTGTGGGGGTCGCCGGGCTCGACGTCGCCCTCCGCGACGACCGTGCCCGCCTCCCACAGCGTCAGCCGGGCACTGTCGGCGTCGACGTGACCGGTCAGCCCGACGAGTGCTCCGGTCTTGGCGATGGAGAACAGCGAGTCACGGTCGTCGACGAGGTAGAAGCGGCGATCGCCGACCACCCCGGTGCGCAGGACCTCGATCTCGTCCGGGTGGTGGAGCCCGATCCCCTTGATGGGCGTCGTCGACAGTCGCGTCACCTGCATGCCCGTACGGTAGTCGGCCTACGATCGGCCCCATGCCGACGTACGAGTTCCGGTGCCGCTCGTGCGGGGCCACGTTCACCGAGACCCGGCCGATGAGCGCCTCCGCAGACCCGGCCACCTGCCCGGACGGTCACGACGACACCGTCCGCCTCCTCGGCATCGCCGCTGCGGGGAGGTCGGGATCGGCCGGCGCCCCGGCGAGTGGCGGCTGCTGCGGGGGCTCCTGCGGCTGCGGCTGAGATTCGTCTAGATGACTCTTCCCCTGCTGGGGAACGGCTGGTTACCATGACGTGCACACATCCAGATCACGGTTGCCCGCTGACGTCCCCGTCCCCTGACGCCGACGGCCACCGGCGCCCGACGAGCCCGGGAGGGCCATGCCGATCATCGAGGGCCCGTTCCGAACCGTCACCGAGTGGGCGCAGACGGCCGACGTCGTGATCGTGGGCCTGGGCATCGCCGGTGCCTGCGCCGCCCTGGAGGCCCGGCGGGCCGGCGCCGAGGTGCTCGTCCTCGAGCGCGCCGCTGCCGGGGGCGGAGCGAGCGCGTGGTCGCAGGGGCAGTTCTACCTCGGCGGTGGCACCGACGTGCAGACGGCATGCGGGTACGAGGACTCCCCCGACAACATGTACTCGTTCCTGCGCGCGGTCACGACGACCGACGAGGAGGACAAGCTGCGGGTCTTCTGCGAGTCGAGCGTCGAGCACTTCGACTGGCTCGAGGCACAGGGCGTGCCCTTCGCGCGGATCGCCTACAAGCACAAGGCCGTCTACACGCGCACCGGCGAGGGACTCCTGACCACGGGCAACGAGAAGGTCTGGCCCTTCCGCGAGAAGGCGGCACCGGCACCGCGCGGCCACCAGGTCTCAGGCGACGGTGACATCAGCGGCGGCAGCGTGGCGATGACCGCCCTCCTGGCCACCGTCGGGCGCGAGCAGATTCCCGTCGTGTACGAGGCCAACGTCATCGGCCTGGTGCAGGACGACTCCGAGCGCATCGTCGGGGTGAAGATGCGCAAGGACGGCGTCGACTCCTTCATCGCCGCACGCAGCGGCGTGATCCTCGCCTCCGGGAGCTTCAACCTCAACGCCGACGTGACCTCCGCCAACATGCCGCTGTTCGCCGAGTACGGCAAGCCCCTGGGCGAGCCCACCAACGACGGTGCGGGGCTGCTCCTTGGCCGCACGGTCGGCGTGGCCGAGCGCGGCATGGAGGGCCTGGTCGCCACGGCGTCCATCTACCCGCCCGAGGACCTCATCAAGGGCATCGTGGTCAACGCCGCTGGTCGGCGCTTCATGACCGAGGACGCCTACCACGGGCGCATGGCCCACACCATCGCGCGCCAGCCGGAGGCGAAGGCCTTCCTGATCCTCGACGAGGAGATCTTCGGCTACCCCAAGCATGGCTCGCACACCTTCATCGATGCGTTCGAGACGGCCGAGGAGATGGAGTCCGCCCTCGGCGTCCCTGCCGGCTCACTCAGCGCCACGCTCGACCGCTACAACGCCGATGCGGCGACCGGTGAGGACACCGAGTTCCACAAGCACACCGACTGGCTCAAGGTTCTGTCGCCGCCGTACGCGGTGTTCGAGATCTCCATCCCGCGCTCGGACTACCACTGGATGTCCCTGGGCGGCCTGGTGACGGACGCCGACGGGCGCGCCCTGCGCCCCGACGGATCCGTCGTCGCCGGGCTGTACGCCGCAGGCGCCTGCACGAACCACCTCGCGCAGGACGGCAACGAGTACGCGAGCGGCATGAGCCTGGCCGGTGGCTCCCTGTTCGGCCGTCGCGCCGGAGTGCACGCGGCCAATGCGGCCGTGGCATCCGTGAAGGCGTGACCGCATCGCTGTCCGCCCTGCGCGGTCTCACCCCGCGGGTCATCGCCGTCGACCTCGACGGCACCCTCGTGCCGCAGAGCGGTGGGGTGCCTGACGGAGTGGCCGAGGCCATCGAGCGCGTGCAGTCGGCCGGGGCGCACGTCGTCGCCGCGACAGGCAGGTCGCTCTCGACCACGGGGTATGTCGCACGCGCGGCCGGAATGCACGAGTACGCGGTGGTCAGCAACGGAGCGATGATCGTGACGGTCGACCCCGAGGACGTCGTCGAGGTCCAGACCTTCGATGCGTCCGACCTGCTGCGAGAGCTCTCCGCCCTGCTCTCGCGTGCGACTCTCGCCGTCGAGCGCACTGACGGCGTGTTCCTCACCACGCGGCAGTTCGACGATCCCGGCGTCGCACTCGACATCCGCGAGGTCTCGTTCGACGACCTCGTCGCCGAGCCTGCCGTGCGGGTCATCGTCCGCAGCGACGAGCACCTCGACTCCGGACTCGGCCCGGTCCTCGGTCATCTCGACATGCACTCGATCGCCTTCGGTGTCACCGACGTCGCCTGGTTCGACCTCGGCATCAAGGGCGTGACGAAGGCGACCGGGCTGCAGACCCTGTGCGGTCGACTCGGCGTCAGCGCTGACGAGGTGCTGGCCATCGGTGACTCGATGAACGACATCGAGATGCTCCAGTGGGCGGGCACCTCGGTTGCCATGGGATCGGCACGGCCGGCGATCCAGGCATTGGCCGATCACGTCACCGGCGCCACCCCGGGAGCGGGCGTGATCGAGGTGCTCGACCTGCTCTACACGTGATCAGCCGCTCGGGGCCCATCCGTGCGCGACGCGATCGAGGATCGATCCGATCATCTCCTCGAGCAGTCGGTGACCGAGGTCCGACGACGCGCTCGTCGGATCCCCGAGGACCCCACTCGGAGCCACCGCTCGCACACCCTCGGTGCGCAACCGGGGCAGCAGCTGCGCCAGCCGGGAGGTGTTCCCCACGACGGCATCGTCCATGCGGACGCGATCGGGGTCGATCGCGAGCATCATCGATGTCTCGGCGATGCCGGCATGGGCATCCATGCCCGGGGCTGCGCAGTGGCAGACCATCACCGTGCGCCCCTCAGACACGAGCCTGCGCTCGGCTCCCTTCACGGCATTGATGTTCCCACCGTGGCCATTGACGATGAGCAGACGCTGCGACCAGGTGGATACCGAGCGCACCCACTCGACCAGGAGGTGCTCCAGGGCTTCCGTACCGATCGAGATGGTTCCCGCGAATGCCTGGTGCTCGCCGCTCGAGCCGTACGGGATCGCCGGTGCGACGACAGCGCCCACGCCCAACGCCTCCTGCACGTGCGCTGCGACGTACGTCGCGATGACGGTGTCGGTGTCGAGAGGCAGGTGGGGACCGTGCTGCTCGGTCGACCCGAGCGGCAGGATCACGATTCGGTCGGCCTCCACTCGGGGCCACGCCGAGTTGACGAGACTCACGGCCGCGTGAAGCCGTCGGGCACGATCAGGTTGGCCGGGGTGACCTCGCTCAGCGCATCGACGCGGAGGCCACGAAGGGTCGACTCGATCCCCATGCGCAGCACATCGAGCACGTTCTCGACGCCCGCCTGGCCCTCGGCTGCCAGGCCCCACAGGTAGGCGCGTCCGATCATCACCGCACGGGCACCGAGGGCGACGGCCTTCACCACATCGCTGCCGCGCCGGATCCCGCCGTCCATGAGGACCTCAACCTCGCCCCCGACCGCGCGAGCGACCGCAGGCAGCGCGCGCAGGGGTGCAGGCGTGCCGTCGAGGTTGTTGCCTCCGTGGTTGGAGACCGAGATCGCCGCGGCTCCCGCATCGACGGCCCTCCGTGCGTCGTCGACATGCCACACGCCCTTGACCATGACCTCTCCGGCCCAGGTCCGGACGAACCAGGCGATGTCCTCCCAGGTGGGAGGCGGCGTCTGCATCCACGTGCCGTAGGCGCCGAAGAACGTCGGCACGGTGCCGTCAGCGGCGGCGACGTTGGGCACGGTGAGATCGGGGATCCTGCGCTGCCGCGCGAAGCCGAGGGCCCAGCGAGGCCTGATCATCGCCTCGGGCAGGTAGGTGAGGATGGCCCTGCGGTCGACGCGCTCGGGGATGTAGGGGCTCCCCCAGTCGCGTGAGTGCGAGAAGGACCAGTCGAGGGTGAGGATCAGGCCCTTCGCCCCGAGGTCCCTGGCCCGCTCCATCCACCGGACCATGTCGTCGCGCGAGCCCATCCAGTACATCTGGAAGAACACGCTCGGGTTGGCCGAGATCACGTCGCGCAGGTCGCGGCTGGCGAAGGAGCTCAGGCCCATGGGGATGCCGCGCTCGGCCGCTCCCCTGGCGACCGCCACCTCGCCCTCGGGATGGACCGCCTGCACCCCGGTGGGCGAGATCACGACGGGCATGGATGCCGGTTGGCCCATCACCGTCGTCGACAGGTCGAACCACGCGCTGCCACCCGCTGCCCTCGGGATCAGGCCGATCTCGGAGAAGGACGCCAGGTTGTCGGCGTACGAGTCGCCGTGCTCGCTGCCGGCCTTCAACGCCGAGTAGACCGACGCCGGGAGGCGACGCTGCGCGCGACGACGGGCGACCTCGACGGACTCGAACCACCTGCTCATGCGACCGGGCTCTCCTGGCACGCCCGACGCGGCGGCCGGGACGGCATCGCGAGCGTGACCCGGCTGTGGTCGGCGGACAACCGCGGGATCACCCGGTCGGCGCTCAGGGCGGCATCGGCGTTGCCCAGGACGCATTCAGGATCGGGGCCGTCGAGATCCAGGCCGGTGAAGAACTTCGCAGCCATGCACCCGCCACGACAGGCGTCGAAGTGCCCGCAGCTGGTGCAGGCACCCTGGCTGGGGATGCGCAGGGACGCGAACAGGGAGGACTCCCGCCATACATGGGTGAACCCGCGGTCGAGAATGCTGCCCGCCCGGAACGAGTCGTGGATCGCGAAAGGGCATGCGTAGACGTCACCGATGGGATCCACCAGGCACACGACCCGCCCTGCCCCGCACATGTTCAGGCCCGGCAGTGGATCACCCAGAGCCGACAGGTGGAAGAAGGAGTCGCCGGTGAGGACCCGCTCACCATGGTCGACGAGCCAGGAATGGATGGCACGCTGCTGCACCGACGTCGGATGCAGGTCATCCCAGACGTCGACTCCACGACCCGAGGGGCGCAGCCGGGTCAGCCTGAGGGTCGCGCCGAGGGAGTCGGCCAGTGCCAGGAAGTCGTCGAGCTGGCTGGCGTTGTCACGGGTGACCACCACGGAGATCTTCGCGTTCTGGAATCCCTCGGAGGCGAGCGACTCCAGGGCCGTCACCGCTGTCCGGAAGGAGCCTGCACCACGGACCCGGTCGTTGACCTCCGCCGTGGCTCCGTCCAGCGACACCTGCACATCGACGTAGTCCGTCTGCGCCAGGACGCGCGCCCGCTCGGTCGTCAGTGACGTCCCGTTGGTCGAGAACTTCACGCCGACGCGGTTGTGCACGGCGTAGTCGAGCAGGTGCCAGAAGTCCTGGCGCATGGTCGGCTCGCCGCCCCCGATGTTGACGTAGAAGACCTGCAGATCGCGCAGCTCGTCGATGAAGGCCTCGCACTGGCGGGTGCTCAGCTCGCGTGGATCGCGTCGCCCCGACGAGGACAGGCAGTGGACGCATGCCAGGTTGCAGCCGTACGTGATCTCCCAGGTCAGGCAGATGGGCGCGTCGAGCCCGGTCTCGAAGCGCTCGATCAGCTGGGGCGATGCGCTCACGCGACCCGCCTGGGTTCGATGGTTCCGCGTGCGGCGAGGGTCGACAGTGCCCGACGGAATCCCGGTCGCACTCCCTCGTCGATGCCGCACTGCTCCATCGCCGTCTCGATGTCGACGCTGCGGTCGAGGGAGTGCAGCACCTCGACGAGACGGGGGTCCTTCACGAAGGTCAGGCGCCGGGTGGTGAAGTCGTAGGCGAGGGCGCCGAACGTCTCCGGCCGCAGCGCCACGGTGGGCGCCAGGCGCCACGGGCCCGCGAGATCGGGGTCAGTAGACACCGCACATACCGTCGATCGAGACATCCTCGATCAGGTCGACGACATCCTCCTCCGCCGGACCTGCCGGGTCCGGCTCAGTGTGTCCGCCCATGTGACCACCTCCTCGTGTGACCCGCACGCTACTGGCACTGCGTGCCATAATCAAGGGTGCCTTCGCTCTCGCGCCTGGGACGACCACCCGTGACCAGCCACGCGGCCATCGAGTCCGCCGCCTTCGCCCTGTTCGAGGAGCGCGGCTACGAGGCCACCACCACCGAGGAGATCGCCGAGCGGGCGGGGATCGGTCGGCGCACACTCTTCCGGTACTTCCCCTCGAAGGCCGACATCCCCTGGGGGCAGTTCGCCGAAGGCCTTGGCAGGTTCCGAACCGCCCTGCTGGCGGCACCCTCGAACGAGCCGCTGATGGAGACGATCGTGCGCGAGATCATCGCGTTCAACACGTTTCCGCCCGAGGTGGTCGCGGCACACCGGCGCCGGATCACGCTCATCCTCACCGTGCCGGAGCTTCAGGCCCATGCCGCACTCCGTCATGCCGAGTGGCGCGCCGTGGTCGCCGAGTTCGTCGCCCGTCGCACTCGCACGCGCGTCAGCGATCACCTCCCGGTGCTGATCAGCCACGTCGCGCATGGGATGGCGCTCACCGCCTACGAGCGGTGGCTGGCTGAGCCGGATTCCGACCTCGGCGCGATCCTCCTCGAATCGAGCGAACTGCTCGCCGAGCAGCTCAGGCAGCTGTGACCGACCTGGTCCTCGACACCCGGACCCGTTGGTGGGCGCATGGCCGCGTGGTCGCTGGTGGATCTCCGTGGCGGCTGAGCATGCTGGCACCGTCGACTGCTGAGATCGTGCGACACCTCGCGACGGGACCAGCCACTGCCTCGCTTTTCGATCCACGCGCCGTCCGGGCCCTGACCGCGCGCGGACTCGTCCACCCCCTCCCGCCTCCGCCGGACGAGCATCCGCGCATGGACGATCTGACCGTCGCCATCCCGGTATTCGCCGACGTCGACGGACTCCGGCAGGCGCTGGCCTCGCTCGCCGGTCACCGCGTCATCGTCGTCGACGACGCATCAGCGAACGCGCGCGCGATCGCGGAGGCGGCATCGGAGTACGGCGCCACTCTTCTCGTCCATGAGCGCAACCTGGGACCAGCAGCCGCGCGCAACACGGCCGTGGCGGCGGCCAGGACGCAGTACATCGCCTTCGTCGACAGCGACGTGACCGTCACCCTCGACTGGCCAGCGTGCGCGCTCGGGCACTTCACGGACGCCACCGTCGCGCTGGTCGCACCGCGCGTCACATCGCAGCCGTGCGGTCATCGCGTGATCGACCGCTACGAGTCGGTCCACGGCGTGCTCGACATGGGCCCTGATCCGGCCCTGGTGCGCCCCGGAGCCCGGGTCGGGTATGTGCCGGGCGCCGCCTTCATGGCGCGCACCGACGTGCTCCGCGACATCCCCTTCGACGAGTCCATCCGCTGGGGTGAGGACGTCGACCTCGTGTGGCGGCTGTCGGACGCGGGGCGACTCGTCCGTTACGACCCGAGCGCGGTCGTGCAGCACCGGAGCCGTGCCACGTGGCCGGACTGGATGCGTCAGAGATACGCCTACGGCACCTCGGCCACCGCCCTGGCTGTGCGGCATCGCAGCCGACTGACGCCCTGGCGGGGCTCGATGCTCACGGCCACCTCACTCGGCCTGCTGGCCGCAGGTCGCCCGCTGGCTGCCATGGCACCTGTCGCGATCACCGCAGGGCTCGTCCACGCCGGACTCCGTGGCGCGACCCCCTCTATCGCGGCGGAGATCACGGTGCGCGGATGGAGCAGCGAGGCCGCAGGCCTGGGCCATGCGCTGCGGCGCGAGTGGTGGCCGATCGGTGCTGCAGCGTGCCTGGCACTCGCCCTGCGACCCCGCTCGCCCGCCGCACGCCTGGCAGTGGCGGCCATGGCCGTGCCGATCGTCGCGGACTGGTGGAAGGTCCGTGATCGGATCTCGCTCCCGCACTACACCGCGATGCGCGTCCTCGACGACACCAGCTACGGGACCGGGGTCATCACGGCCGCCATCCGAGACCGGAACTGGCGGGCCGTCGCCCCACGGGTGATGCCGATCAGGAGACGTCGGGGAACGTCAGGTCGGCCAGATCGCGCCCCATCAGTCGGGCAGTGAGCCGCTCCGCCACCATGGCCGTGGGCCAGTGCGTGTTCGCAGCCGGCACATCGGGCATGACCGACGCGTCGATCACATGCACCCCAGTGCGCCCGAGCAGGGCACCGTCGAGATCGACCACGGCCGCAGGATCGTCGGCGCGGCCCATGCGGCACGTGCCGCAGGCGTGGAAGTAGTCCCCGAGCTTGCGCCGGATCCAGTCGTCGAGCACCGCCTCCTCGTGCAGGGCATCGATCGGGGTCCCCTCCTCGTCGACCACGATGCGATCCACGATCTCGGCGAATCCGGGTCCCTGGAGCACATCGACCATCAGGCGCACGGCCTCACGCATCACGGTGCGATCACCGGCACCGGTGAGCATGTGCAGATCGATGACCGGATGCCCCGTCGGGTTCTCCGGGTCGAGCGCGACCGAGCCCTCTGAGCGGACGGTCATGACGGCGGCCATCACGAGTGCATCGGTGGCGCCACCGTCCATCGAGCCGTGCATCGGCAGCAGGTGGATGTCATCCGGTGCCACGGAGGACGACGTTCGGAGAACGACATTGATGCAGGGCACGGACATGTCGTTGTCCTGGTACTCGGGCTTGAGCACCACCCGGATGCTCGCTGCAGCATGGTCGCGCAGGTTCCTGCCCAGCGCGGGATTGTCGATGCCCGAGCGCATCAGGACGGCGGTGCTCTCGAACGTGCCTCCGGAGATCACGACATGGTCGGCAGGAATCACCTCTCCACCGACGAGCGCGACGCCTGTCGCACAGGTGCCGTCCCATACGACGCGATCGACCCACGAATGGGGACGGATGGTCAGGTTGGGCCGACGGCGGGCCACGTCGAGCCACGCCTCACCGCTCGACTGGCGCTGGGTCGCCGAGGCACTGAGGTACACCGAGCCCACGCCCGGATCCGGCGTATAGGTATCGACATCCGTCGGCAGGCCTCGGGCAGCCGCGGCCGCCTCGAGGGCCCGGTCCATCGGGGTGTACCAGCCCCGAGGGCAGGGGGTCAGCGCGACCTTCATCGCCTCGAACCAGGGCTGCACATCCGCCCAGGCCCAGCCGTCGCATCCGAGGTCATGCGCCCAGTGGTCGTAGTCGCTCGGCACCCCGGGCAGGCAGATCATCGCGTTCACCGCCCCGGAGCCGCCGACTCCGCGGCCACGCATGTACTGCCGACGGGCATCACCGTCCTGTCGCGTCGCCTGGATGTCGGGCCAGAAGGCCTGCGTCTCGCCGAGGGCGGAGATCCAGTTCAGGGCGCGCACACCCGGCTCGCGGTTGGCCTCGTGGCGATCCGGTCCGCCCTCGAGGAGGACGACCTCGTTGCCCGCATCCTCGCTCAGTCGAGCAGCGACGATGCATCCCGCGGTTCCTGCGCCCACGACGACGTAGCGCATCTGCGGTCACCCCAGCTTTTGCGTCGAACCGGCGTCGATCGCGAACCGCAGGCTGGTCACGTACCGCGACTCGTCGGATGCGAGGTAGACCACAGCGTGGCTGACGTCGATCGGATCGAGGGCTGCCAGCGGCAGCATGTGGAAGGGCCGGAGCTCAGCCTCCATCTCCGCCACGCCAGGGTTCTCCATGTCAGGACGGAAGACCTTGTACACGGGTTCGTTCAGGATCATCGGCGAGTAGACCGTGCTCGGGTTGATCGAGTTGACGCGGATGCTGTGCGGCGCGAGCTCCGCGGCGAGCGCCCGCATCATGCCCACGATCCCGGCCTTGCTCGCGGCATAGGCGACTGCGTTGGACTGCCCGCGCGTTGCGATCTGCGACGCCGTCATCATGATGGAGCCGCCCTTGCCGCGGGCCACCATGCTGGGAAGGACGGCTCGAACGGTGTTCCAGGTCCCGTTCAGGTTGATGTCGATGACGGTGCTCCATCCCTCCCGGGTGAGCTCCGGCGCAGCACCCCAGGTGAAGACCCCGGCATTGGCGACCACGACATCGATGAAGCCGAACCGCTCGATGCCTGCATCGACGACGGCCTGGATGGCATCAGGATCACGCACATCGGCCTCGCCGGTGATGATCTCGCCGCCCACCTCGCGCACGAGCTGCGCGGTCTCCTCGAGCTCGCTCGACGTCGCGACGGGGTACTCGACCCCCGGCAGGGTGCCCGTGCCGACGTCCGTCGCGACGATCTTGGCTCCCTCCTTCGCCAGCTCGACGGCGTGCGATCGGCCCTGACCGCGCGCTGCTCCGGTCACCAATGCCACCTTGCCCGAGACCCTGCCCATGGTTCCTCCTGCGTGGATGTCGTGATGAGTGCCGTCTAGGCGATGGCGTGGAAGGCCTTCTGGGCCACCTCGATGGTCAGGTCGATGTCGTCATCGGACGTCGCGGCGCACAGGCGCCGATCGCCATTGGGGAAGGCGGGCTGGATGATCCCGCCGTCGACCATCAGCGCATGCCAGCGGCCGTACTGCTCGCCGTTGCTGCGCAGTGCCTCGCGGAAGTTCGTCGGAGCCGTGGGCTGGAAGTACACCGCCCACTCGGAGCCGAGGCCCACGACGCTCACCGGCACACCGGCGTCGTCCGCCGCCTTCTGCAGGCCCGTGCGAATGCGGTCGCCGCAGTGGTAGAGGCGCTCGAAGACATCCTCGGTCTGCATGATCTCGAGGGTCTTCTTGGCCGCCGCGAGCGCGTACGGGGCCGCGTTGTAGGTGCCGTCGATCGTGGCGCGGTCGCCGGTGTAGGCGCCGAGGTAGCCCATCAGTGCCTCACTGCCGGCCACGCCCGCGAGGGCGAAGCCGTTGGCGACAGCCTTGCCGAACGCCGTGAGATCCGGCGTCACTCCGCAGATGGACTGATAGCCGCCGATGGCGGATCGGAAGCCCGTCTTGATCTCGTCGAAGACCAGCACGGTCGAATTGGCGGTGCACTTCTCGCGCAGCATCTGCAGGAACCCGGGTTGCGCCGGGACACAGCCGAAACTGTGGATGTACGGCTCGCAGAGCAGGGCGGCGATGTCGGGGCCGTGGTCGGCGAAGGCCGCCTCGACACCGGCGAAGTCGTTCCACTCGACGAGGATGACGTCGGCGAGGGACTCCGGATGCAGACCGCCGCCGTTCGGGGTGTGCATGGGGCTGTCGGGAGACGAGTCCGCGCGAGCACTCCCGACCGCGACGACATCGCTCCAGCCGTGGTACGACCCGTGGAACTTGATCATCTTGCGCCGACCCGTCGCCGCACGTGCGAGATGCGCCGCGTGCATCGTGGCATCCGTTCCCGATGTGCAGAAGGCGACTCGATCAGCACAGGGCATGACGTCGCAGATGATCTCCGCGACCTCGACCTCCCCGTACTGCGGCCCGATGCCGGTCAGGTCGCAGACGGCCATGGCGTCGGTGACCGCCTGGTTCACCCGAGGGTCGCAGTGCCCCAGCACGATGGGTCCCCAGGAGAGCAGGTAGTCGACGTACCTCCTGCCATCGCCATCCCAGACGTGAGCACCGCTGGCCCGCACCATCACCTGGTCCCAGCCGACCCGATGGCCGGAGGAGACGCCTCTCGGCACCACCTTCCGCGCTCGGTCCCAGTACGCCACCTGGTCGATCTGCGCGGTCATGGCCCGCCCCTTCTGCTGGATCCACCCCCTCAGCAGAATGTAGGCGCCGTTACACGGAATGTCCCAAGCTTCGGAAAAGTAATGGATCCGTCAGCCCCGTGCTCGCACCGTCACCTGTGCTCGACCGACTTGCCCCCGTCACGTCCCCCACCGATCAGCAGGTTCTGACCCGTCACCCAGCCGGACGCCGGGGACGCGAAGTACACGACGGCCGCGGCCATGTCCTCCGGCGTGCCGAGCCGCCCCAGCGGCACGGTGCGCGCCAGGGCGGCGTGGTCGGCCTCGGTGAACGACAGCACCCGATGGAAGGAGTCAGTGGGCACCATGCCCGGGGAGATCGCGTTGACGCGGATGCCCTGCGTGGCCAGCTCGGCCGCCATCGTCTGCGTCAGGTTGAGCAGCGCCGCCTTCGAGGCCGCATAGGCAGCCGTATTCGGGGCGGCCCGCATCCCCGCGCCCGATGACACGTTCACGATGGATCCACCCTCATGCATGCGCAACGCCGCCTCACGCGAGCATGCGGCCGCGGCGATCAGGTTGAGCTCGAGCATGTCGCGCAGCTCGTCGTCGGTGACCTCCGTCATGGGCTTCACGTGCGCATCGTCCGTGCCGCCCGCGTTGTTGACCCAGATGTCGAGGCGGCCGAACTCGTCCAGAGTGCGATCGGCCAGCATGACTCGAACGGCGGGATCACGAAGGTCACCGGGAACCTCCAGGGCCCGGCGGCCGCGCGCCCGCACCTGGCCCGCCACCTCCGCGACATCGTCCGAGCGCCTGCTCGTGACGACGACGTCGGCCCCGGCTTCCGCCAGTGCGATCGCGATGCCGCGGCCGATGCCCCGACCGGAGCCGGTGACGACAGCCACCCGCCCGTCGACACGGAACAGGTCGAGGATGCTCATGGGCAGGCTCCCGTCAGATCGGTGAGGAACCCCGAGAGCGGAGCCTCGACCCTGATCCTTGCAAGTCCGTCCCCGCGAGTCGGACCCTGGTTCACGATCACGATCGGGATACCCCGGTCGGCGGCACGTTGAACGAAGCGCCGTCCGGAGAACACGTGCAGGGACGACCCGAGCACGAGCAGGGCTGCCGCACTCTCCACGCGGGTGAAGCACTCGTCCACCCGCGGACGCGGAACCGTCTCGCCGAAGTACACGACATCGGGCTTCAACGCGCCGCCGCACGATGCGCAGTCGACCATGCGGAAGGCACTGATCTGCTCCTCGGTGAGCTCGACGTCGCCATCGGGATTGTGCATCCCGGGAGTCGGGCGCCAGGGGCCGTTGACCTCGACCAGCGCCGCCTCGACCTCCTCGCGCGGCACCACCGTCCCGCAGTCCAGGCAGGCGACCCGATCGAGCCTGCCGTGCAGGTCGACCACGTTCTGCGAACCGGCCGCACCGTGCAGGCCGTCGACGTTCTGGGTGATGACGCCGGTGACGAGTCCGCGCCGCTCAAGCTCGGCGAGAGCGAGGTGCCCGGCGTTGGGGCGGGTGCGCACCATCAGCGGCCATCCCGCGTGACTGCGCGCCCAGTACCGGTGCCGCGCAGCCGGCTCATGACGGAACTCCCGGTAGGTCATGGGCGCATGGCGGCGCAGGGAGGCTCCGCTCGGCCCGCGGTAGTCGGGGATGCCCGAGTCGGTGGAGATGCCGGCACCCGTCAGCACCACCACACCGCCAGCGGCCAGGAGCTCTGCCACGGCCTCCGTGGGCCGCAGTCCCGTCCCTGCCGTCATGGCCCCATCGTGGCGGACAACAGGGCGGCGTGCATGTGCAGCGAGGACACGATGTCAGTGCTCGCTCGCGGTCACTTCGTGTTGAGCGCCGAGTGTCGTCTGGAGTAGCCGAAGTAGATGACCAGGCCCACGAGCATCCATACCGCGAAGACGAGCCAGGTGACCGGATCGAGTCCGGCCACGATGATGACGATGAGCACGATGCCGAAGATCGGCAGCAGCGGGAACAGCGGCGTGCGGAAGCCGCGGGGAAGGTCCGGGCGGGTGCGTCGCAGGATGATGACCCCGATGTTCACGATCGCGAAGGCTCCCAGGGTGCCGATGCTCGTAGCCTCGGCGAGCTGGCCGAGCGAGACGAACGATGCGGGAATCGCGATCAGGACGCTGACGATGATCGTGTTGGCGACCGGGGTCTGCGACCTCGGGCTCACGCGGGTGAAGATCTTCGGGAGCATGCCGTCACGTCCCATCGCGAACAGGATGCGCGTCTGCCCGTACAGCGTCACGAGCACGACACTGAAGATCGAGATGATCGCCCCGATGGCGATGACATCACCCGCCCACGTCCCGCCCACGGCGTTGTTCGCAATCGTCGCGAGGATGGCCTCCGAGCTGGTGGTCTCCCCGAACTGCCAGCCCGCTGCGCCGAGCGCAGCCAGCGTGACGATGAGGTACAGGGCCGTCACGATCACCAGGCTCCCGATGATCGCGAAGGGAAGGTCGCGCTTCGGGTTCTTGGCCTCCTCGCCAGCGGTCGATGCCGCATCGAAGCCGATATAGGAGAAGAAGACCTGCCCTGCCGCCGCTGTCACGCCGAGCAGGCCTAGCGGAAGGAAGGGCGTGAGGTTGCTGCCGTCGAATGCGGTGAACGCGACAGCACTGAAGAAGATGAGGATGCCGATCTTGAGCAGCACCATGACGGCGTTGACGCGTGCCGACTCCGAGGCACCGCGGATGAGCAGCAGCGCGCACGCCATCACGACGATGAGGGCAGGCAGGTTGAAGACTCCCCCCTCCCCCGGCGGACTGGCCAACGCATCAGGGATCACCACTCCGAACGAGCCGAGAAAGGAGTTCAGGTACTCACCCCAGCCGACGGCGACAGCGGCCACCGACACCCCGTACTCGAGCATGAGCATCCAGCCGACCACCCAGGCGACGATCTCCCCCATCGTGACGTAGGCGTACGAGTACGACGAGCCGCTCGCCGGGATCGTGCTGGCCAGCTCGGCGTACGACAGGGCCGACATCAGCGCAGCGACAGCGGCGAGGACGAACGACAGCAGCACGGCAGGGCCGGCCTTGGGGATCGCAACACCGAGGATGACGAAGATGCCACTGCCGATGATCGAGCCGACGCTGAAGTACAGCAGCGCCGAGCGACCCATCGTGCGCTTGAGCTCATGGTGGGAGACGACATCCTCGACGCTCTTGCGGCGGAAGAGGCCCCCGGCCATGGCTGGTACCTCCTTCACACGCCGAACGCGCTCCCGATAGCTCCCCATGCGCCTGACTGGTCCATTACCGTAGCGGCGTCAGCGGTCCCCCACGGGACGTTCAGCCAAGAGGGAGTGCCATGCGGATCCTCGTCGGCGTGAGCCCCGATGACGCAGGATCCGACGCCGTGGCGCTCGGGGCTGTCCTGGCACGACTGCTCGACGCATCGCTGGTGCTCGCCTACGTGCACCCGCCCACATCCGAGGCGCCCGGCATGGACCATGTCGATGCGGAGTGGTCCGCCTACCTCCAGGACAGAGCCGATGCGACCCTCCAGCGGGCCACGGCGCAGCTGGCGACGGACTGGCAGATCGTCGACGTCGAGACCACGATCGTGGCGAGTCCGTCGGTCAGCCGGGGCCTGCGGCGGGCGGCCCGCGCGACCGAGGCCAGCATCACGGTCCTCGGCCCGTGCCGCGGAGCACTGGCCGGCCGGATCGGCATCGGCTCCATCGCCTCGTCCCTGCTGCACGGAGGCGAGACCGCCGTGAGCCTGGCACCCGAGGGATTCCGGATGGCTGCGCCGGACGAGATCGGCCGGCTGGTCATCGGCTTCCGCGACACCCCCGAGAGCCGCGCCGTCCTGGCCACCGCCCATGCGATTGCCACGCGCCGTGGCATCCCCGTGCACCTGCTGACCGCCGTGCTGCGCACGACCTGGATCGCAGGGTCGACGCTGCGTGGTGATCCCGAGCGAGCGGTGCTGGACTCGCTGGAGCAGCGCGAGCGCACCGCGCAGGAGGCGGCGAGGGCCGCCACCGACATGGCCATCCGCGGCGACGTCATCCAGGCCGACTCCGCCGAGGAGGCGTGCGAGGCCTTCCCGTGGCGGCCCGATGACCTCTTCGTCACGGCCTCGAGCCGCTACGGACCTGTACGTCGCGTGCTCCTCGGCGACATCGCCTACAAGCTGCTGCGCGCCTGCCCGGTACCGGCGATCGTCATGCCGCGCGAGGTCGACGCGCTCGATCGGGACGAGGTCTCCGAGCAGGACGAGGACGGGGACTGACGCACGGGCCCGGCGCCGACCCCCGGATGCCGTGTTACCGTGGTGACCAGAGGGTCATCCAGACCCCCTGACGCCCCCGCTTGGCGAGCACTCGTGTTCACTCCCGAGGTGCCCCCGGACGCCGGCGTCGAACCCAGACGACAAGCGTCCCGCTGATGGGCCGCCCACGACGAAGGCAGCGCCGGACGGTGCTGCGAGAAGGCGAATCATGAACTCCCTGCACTCAACCCTGTACTCGACCCTGCACGCCCACCAGGACGACGAGCGGAGGGCCCCCATGGGGCTGTCCGACCACGATCGCTGCCGCGGCTGCCGCGGACCCATCGTGCGCACCGACACCGCCGGGCTCTGCTGGAGCTGCATGCCCACGGCCTGACACCGGCCGAATCCCGGCGCGTGCCCACGTCGCGCGGGCAATCCCGTGTCCGCGCACGCCCACAGCGATACCTTCAGCGCATGATGCTGTCGATGTTCGTCCTGTGGATCATCGTGTTCGCGGGGATCTTCCTGCGGAAGCGCTGGGTCACTCCCCTGGCCGTCGTCACGCTCGTGTGGACCTTGGTCCTCCTCAGGATGCACATGACCGACCCGATCCCCCTGAACTTCTGAAGGACGTGGCCGCCATGACCGATGCGACCGCCACGCGCCTTGCGCGCATGATCAATGTCCTCGCGCTGTTCGCCCTCATCGGCGTCCTCGCCGGGTCACTTCATCTTCAGTTCGGTGCCGGCGAGCAGCCGTGTCCGCTGTGCCTGGTCCAGCGGTCGGGCATGATCGGCCTGGCCGTGGGTCCGGTGATGAACCTGCTGTGGGGCATGAAGCCTGCGTACTACGCCATCAGCATCCTCGCCGCCGTTGCGGGCTCGGCCGGCTCCGTGCGGCAGATCCTGCTGCACATCAACGACCCCATCGGCACGGGATACGGACCTGCCATCTTCGGCTGGCACCTGTACACCTGGGCCCTGGTGACCTTCGTCATCGCGATCGTCGGCATCGCGGTCCTGCTGCTCTGGAACCGCCCGTTCACCGTCGAGGATCGCGGCATCCTCTCGGCTCCGAGCCCGATGGGCATCACCGGCATGACCGTCGCACTCACGGCGATCGTCTGGGTGGCCATCGACCTCCTGGTCATCACGGTGTCCGTCATTCCCGAGTGCGGCCTGGGCATGTGCCCGGACAATCCCGAACCGACCGCCAATCTCGGCGATGTCGGCGGCTGGGTGTTCATGCTTATCCTCGGCGTGATCGCCGCGGTCATCGCCTATGTCATCGCCCGAGCAGCCCAGCGTCGCCTCGCCGCGATGTCGGGCGCGTGACGATTCAGCCCGCTACTCCAGCCTGATCGTCGGCAGGATCCGCGAGAGCCAGCGCGGCATCCACCAGTTCGAGCGGCCGAACAGGCTCATCAGCGCAGGTACGAGCACGAGTCGGACGATGAATGCATCGATGATCACCGCAGCGGCGAGAGCGACGCCGAAGAGCTTGATCGTGTTGTTCGGCGTGGGCACGAAGGACAGGAAGACACTCGTCATGATCGTCGCGGCGACCACGACCACCCGACCCGAACCGGCGAGGCCGAGGCGCACCGCCGTGCGGTTGTCAGACGTCTGCTCCCACGTCTCGCGCATGCGCGAGACGAGGAACACCTGGTAGTCCATCGACAGGCCGAAGAGGATGGCGAACACCATGATCGGGAGGAAGGGAAGGATGGGCCCGGTGCCCGTCACGCCCAGCACCGAGTCGGCGAACCCGAGCTGGAAGATCGAGACCGTCACGCCCAGAGCGGCCGCGAAGCTCAGCAGACTCGTGATCGCCGCCGTCAGCGGGATGACGAGGGAGTGGAACAGCAGCATGAGCGCGAGGAAGCCCAGTCCCACCACGAGCAGCAGGAACACCGGCAGCGCCGACTGCAGCACCGTGGTGAAGTCCTCCGAAACGGCCTGAGTGCCTCCGACGAACACCCGCGCCTTCGTCTTCTGCTCGATCTGCGGAGCCGTGGTATCGCGAATGGCTGCAAGCACCTGCTCGGTTCTCTCATCGGATGGACTCGTCTCCGGCTGCACGATGACGCTCGTGATCCGTTCACCCTTGCCGCCGAACAGTGACGGCACGTGCTCGAGCAGCGGCAGCATCCCCGAGGACGGGATCGTCTGCTTGACCCCCGGTGTGGCCTCGAGCTCCTTGACCGCCGTGACGAGGGCCTTGGTGTCCTTGCTGCGCGGCACCTCGACAGCCACGAAGAAGGGTCCGTTCACGCCCGGCCCGAAGCCCTTCGCCATGAGGTCGAACCCGACACGGCTGACGCTTCCGGGAGCATCCGACCCCGCGTCGGGGAATCCGAGGGTCATCGACCGCGCCGGCCACGCGAGCACCCCGATGACGATCAGGGCGAGGATGACGGGGATCACAGGTCGCCGCTGCAGCAGCCGACCGTACGAGCTCCACCTCGACGCCTGCGGGTCGAACGGGCGCGGGTGCCGGGCCCACGGGAGTCGAAGGCCCAGGCTCCGGGCACCGAGCAGCGACAGCAGAGCGGGGAGCATCCACAGCGCAGAGAGCATGACCATCAGCACGGTCGTGGCGGCCGCCAGTGCCAGGCCGTTGAAGAACTGGATTCGCAGCACGAACATCCCGAGCAGGGCGACGATCACGGTGCAGCCCGCGAAGGCGACGGCCTTGCCGGCCGTTCCCACGGCAGTCAGGGCAGCGTCGCGCGGCGCCTGCCCCGAGCGGATCCCCTGACTGAACCGGTTGAGGATGAACAGTCCGTAGTCGATTCCGACACCGAGTCCGATCATGGCGGCCAGCGTCGGGGCGAAGGACGCGACCTCGGTGAAGCGCGCCACCACCACGACGAGCAGCTGCCCCGCGACCAGTCCGGTGAGTGCGACGACGATGGGCAGTCCCGCCGCGACCAGCGAGCCGAACGCGATCGCGAGGATGATGATCGCGACGAGCAGGCCGATCGCCTCCGAGTTGTCCGGGCCTGCTCCCGCCGCCGACAGCACGGAGCCAGTGGCGCCGACCTGCAGGGTGTCGCTGCGGGCTCCGTCGATCAGCGTCACGACGCGATCGGCCTGGGAGGTCGACAGCGTCGTGGTGTCGAAGGTGACCGTCGCGTAGGCCACCCGGTCGTCGGGGGCGATGGGCGAGGTCACCCGCTGGGCGGCACCGGCGGCCCGGACCACCTCACGGATACCGCCCTCGACCTCCACCATCACCTTGCGCGCATCGGCGACATCGGCGGGAAGGGACGACGCCAGGGCAGCGAGCTTCGCAGGGTCGGCACCGGCGAGTGCCGTCCTCGTGGTGTCGGGCAGGCGGGCGAGATCGTCGACCGACCCGAAGGCCGCGGCGATGTCCTTCGCCTCCGACTCGGTGACTCCCGGGATCTGGGTGAGGTCGGCCACCGACAGCGATGCGAGGCCGTCGAGCAGGTCACGGGGGGCCTGGGCAGCCTTGGCGAGGCCGGGCAGCGCCTTGGCGAGGGCCGCGAGGCGGTCCGGGTCAGCGGACTCCAGCGGCTCGAGGCGGTCGAGCAGCCCGGCGGCCTCCTTCAGCTGCGCGGCATCGAGCCCGGTCGCCTTCGACATCGCCTTGGCGATCGCGTCTCGGGCCGCGACCCGGTAGTCCTCGGGCAGCGCGGTCGGGCAGGTGCGACCGAAGTCGCGACCGTACGGGCCTGCGACACAGCGCGTGAAGGGCAGGTCGGCCAGCTGCTTCAGCAGCGGCTCGACCTCCTTGCGCGTGGCGGAGGACGTGACCGACTCCCCCGGCCGCTCCCAGACCACCGAGACCGAGGAGGTGGTCGCCGGGTGCTTGGCCAGCTCGCCCAGGAGGTTCTGCGCGGTGGTGGACGACGCCCCGGGCAGAGCGAAGCTGTCGTTGTACGTGCCCGGCGCGAGAGCAGCGCCGCCAGCGATGCCGACCAGCACGACGACCCACGCGATCAGTGCGATCACCGGGTGCCGGACCGCCCAGCGGCTCATCGGCGGGCCTCGCTCATCCGGGGTCCGTCGCCAGGAAGTCCCACACGGGGCCGTCCGGAGTGTCGCGCACCTCGACTCCTGCAGCCAGGAGTCCGTCGCGGAGCGCATCGCCCGTCGCGTAGTCGCCACCGGACCTCGCTCGCGCACGTGCATCCAGCACCACCCGCACGACCGGGTCGAGCACCTCGTGCGGGTCGCGCAGGCCGTTCTGGGCCGCACCCGCCAGTTCGACCATCATCGCGCGCAGCAGCCGTCGGGCCGTCGGGAGATCAGCACCCTGCAGGGTGTCGGCCGCCCACGCATGGATGGCCTCCTCCAGACCCAGGGCCGCCTCGAGCGCGCCGTCGGCGTCGCCGGCAGCAAGGCGTGCATCGAAGCGGGACTTCTCCTCGGCCGCCAGGTCACGCAAGGACGTCGTCGCCGGTGCATCGGCGATCACCTCGCGCTGCTCCGCACGGGGTGCAGCGACGGCCGCGGCCGGTGCCTGCCCCGACAGCAGGGCCTGCAGCTCGCCGATGGACAGCGACGTGCCCGTGGGGACGACATGCTCGCGTCCGGCCGCTCGCACCGTGAGACCTCCGGCACCGTGCACCGAGACGTGGCCCGCCGCCCGGTCGAACACGACGGCGGTGTGCTCGTCGACCCCGAGGACGGCGACGCCCTCGGGCAGCAGGGACTCCATGACGGCAAGACGCTGCTCGCCCAGGTAGCAGTAGCGGGTGTCGTGCCGGCCGCCCTCTCGGTTGTCGAAGTGCGGGATCACGGCGGCCGACACCCCGAGGGCGCCGCCGAGGAGGTCCAGCCCCGGCACCCAGTGCGGCTCCTCGCCGACCTTGTAGATCTCGTACACCGGCACCGACCACGCTCCCGCCGTGACGGCCGCCGCACTGCCCAGCACCACGGTGCCACCGCGGCCGATCACCCCACCGAGGGCATCGGGCACCTCCGAGCCCTGCCATTGCCCGAGGGCGTAGGTGGGGCTGCCAGGGCCGGCGAAGGCGTAGGTCGCGCGGTCGACGAGAGCCAGGGACCGCTCACGTAGGGAGGAGGGCTCGTCACGCCGCCTCCAGCGGGCCACCTCGATCGGGAACCCGACCGCGTCGGCGAAGTACTCCTGCACCTTGGCGGTGAGATCGTCGGCGTTGGCCTGGAAGCCGAACGGGGTGTCGAGCATGGCTCGTGGCCCGACCGGGGACTGCTCGATCACCGCGCGGTGGAGCTTGACCATCGTCGGGGCGGTCTCGCCCGAGCCGATGATGACCAGGCGGCCTGCCATGGCGCCCGTGGTCATCCTTCGATGACGAGACGCTGCTGCCGCAGGGACATCACCAGGGCGATGATCCAGCCGATGATCGTCCAGCCCAGGAGCAGGTTCACCCAGAACACGCTCCAGTGACGGACGTCGCGGACGGCCGCGATGCACCACGGCAGCATGTAGCCGGCCGTGAGGATCGCGACGATCACCGACACCACCTTCGTCGCCGTCCACGACCGGTCTGCGGGCTGCACCTGGAGATTCGCCATGGGCCGATCATAGGCAGCCGGGGTGCTACTACCCCGAATCCGGCGTGCCCGCGACGGATCGACCCGGGGTGCAGCACGATGGGCGTGTCCGGGGACGTGGAGCACGACCTGGAGGACGACAGTCGCGGGACGAGAGGAGGGGCCCATGCGCGCCCTGGTGGTGGACGACGACGACTTCACCCGGTTCCTGCTCGTGCGCACGCTGCAGACCCTGGACTTCGATGCCGTGGACGATGCCTCGACCGCCGCAGCGGGAGTCACGCTGGCCGAGGCCGGATCACCCGCCATCGCCGTCCTGGACCTCGACCTCGGCGCCGGGCCGAACGGCATCGACGTCGCCCACGCCCTGCGCAAGCGGCTGCCGGCGATCGCCCTGCTCATGCTCTCCAGCTACCAGGACCCGCGCCTGATGGGGGCCTACCGCGAACTGCCGATCGGGACGATCTACCTGTCGAAGCGCTCGGTGTCGAACGAGGAGTTCCTCACCGGCGCCATCCGAACGGCCCTCGAGGCGCCCTGCGCCGAGCGGCATCGCGTCGACGGGCTGCGCACGCGCACCGGTGGGCGCTCCCTCAGCGACAACCAGGTGGAGGTCATGCGCCTGGTTGCCGAGGGGTGCTCCAACGCCGAGATCGCCCGCCGACGCACGCTGACCGAGCCGGCCGTGGCCAAGGCCGTCGCGCGCCTCGCCAAGCAGCTGGACCTCCATGCGGGACCGGCCGAGAACCTGCGGGTGCTGATCGCGCAGGCCTACTTCGACCTCGTGGGCCAGGCCAGCGTCCGTCGGTCGTGAGATCGCAGGCTCCCCGCTAGAAGGGGAACTCCTCCTCGTCGTCAGGAATCCCGACGAGGTCGCGCAGCACCGCGTCCTGCACATGGGCCTCCTCGACGGAGACGTCCGCTCCGAGGAGGTCGGCGACCGTCAGCGTCAGCACCTGTTCGGGCTGTCGCCCGCACCACCGCGCAACATCGCAGGTGGCACACGGAGGCCGCTCCCCGATCGGATGCTCAGTGTCGAAGAGCCAGGCATCGACGCGCTCTGCCAGCGCGGTGCGCGCGACCAGCACCGTCAGCGGGTCGCTCGCGTCGAACGGCACCACCTCCGCGGACTCCGAGCCCAGGAGCTCGAGCTCGACGCGGCCGGCCGCCTCGAGCGGCTGGGCATCCGGGCGATAGCCGTCGGCCAGCAGGCACACGGCCGCCGCGATCTGCGGGTACCGGTGCAGCAGGGCCGTGCGGTCGTCGGGGAGCCCCCGCGGGCTGAGGGTCTTGGTCTCGCGGATGACCCAGGCACCCGCGCTGCCGAGGTAGGCGGAGTCCGGTCGGGTGGACAGCACGATGTTGGCGTCGTCGTCCCAGGCGGTGATCTCGACCTCGCTGATGATGCGCACACCGTCGTCGCGCAGCGGGCAGTGCGGCAGGTGCTGGCGCAGGTAGGCGCGATTGACGGTGTACTCCTGAGGAGTCCAGCCCAGGGTGCGCAGCAGGTCGGGGGCGTGGTCGGGATTCTCCGGGAGGTCCACGTCGCTGCAGGCCTGGCCGCGCTCGTGCGCGGCGGCCAGCCACGCATGCACCTGCGTGCCGCGCCGCAGCGCCTCGGTGGGCTCACCGCGCTCACGCGGCAGCCCGAGGTCGCGCGCGAGGTGGAGCTGGCGCGGACACGCGCTGTGCGTCCACAGGTCCGATGGCGAGACCGACCGCGTGGTCGGGGCGAAGCCCGCCACCCCGAGCAGTCCCGGATACGCGGCCAGACCCGGGCACACGTGCCGCACATTGCATCCCGCACAGGCCCGCGTCGGGCGGGTGCGGCCTCCGGCCAGCACGTCGACGGCCCCGGGAACCGTGTGCTCGAAGGCCGCCGCAGCCTCCTCGGGGGTGCCGGTGAAGCACTCCCCGACGGTGCCGTCGAGCACGCCGATCAGGCGTACGCGCACCTCACGGGCCGCAGGCGGCTGGGTGAGGCCCGACACCGGCACGAAGCGCTGGTACCACTTGGCGTGATCGGCGATGAATCCCGATCCGGCGACGTGCGCGATCAGTGCGGTCTCCGCGGCGGTGAGACCGGCCGACTCCACTCCGCGCCACCTGAGCAGATGAACCTCGCGCAGGGCCCCGTCCAGGCCGATGTGGTGCACGGCCCACGCCCAGAACTCCACGCGGTCGGTGTCCGGGTCCTGCACGGCCACGACGTCGGACACCACCCTGGTCGGCGGCAGGTCGCCGGCGGCGCGCAGCGAGGCGAGTACCTCCAGGTAGCCGACGACACCGGCCTCGACCGCCGGCACGACGTCCGGGGACCACTCCTGCCATGACTGCTCCACGGCAAGGTCGACCGCCTGCCGCACGGGCACCTCACCGTCGGGAGTGCGCGCGTTGACGAGAGAGGTGAACAGGACGAGGACGGCATCGCGCACGAGCCCGAGCGGGAAGGAGCCCTCCGGCGCAGGCTCGCGCGGGGCGTCGTCGGCGGGATACAGGTCGGGTCGCGCCTTGCGCGCGATCTGCTCGGGGCAGCCTCGTCCACGCATCATCGTGCTCGTGACACGCACGTACCCGGCGCGGGCCCGCACGGGCCACGGCGGCTCCCAGTCCGGGATCGCGATGCTCATGCGTCGTCCTGCCCGGGCTCGGGGTCGACGAGCGCGGCTGTCGTCGGCGGCAGGCGTCGCACCAGCTCGCTGCTGCGCTCGAGCGTGCGCGTGCTCTCCGGCGAACCGGGCACCGGGACCTCGCGGTCGGACCATGCCGGGCAGGCCACCCGGAACGGGCAGTAGGAGCACAGCCGGCCGGTGCGGGCCGTCCAGGCACCGGCCTCGTGGCAGTCGGCGCGGTCGTGCGCAGCGGCCACCACCTCGCGCTCGACGCGCGCAAGCGCACGCTCAGGTGTCGGGCGCACCATGAGGCGGGCGGGTTCGCCGAGGTACATGAGCGCCACCTCGGAGACGTCGACACCCATGTCGTCGAGGATCCGTGCGTACAGCAGGAGCTGTCGCCAGTAGGCCTCCGCATAGCGGGGCTTGGCGCCGCCGGTCTTGTAGTCGAGCACGCGCGCTCCCCCGACCGCGAACTGGAGTCGGTCGACCGAGCCGCCGATGCGCACTCCGTCGAACTGCGCCACCACGGTGCGCTCGAGGCCCTCGGGCACCACGTCGACCTCGCGAGGGTCCTCCAGGGCGAAGTACGAGGTCAGTGCCGTGCCGGCCCGACCGCGGAGGTCGTCGAGGTCGACCCGGGGATCGACCTGCTCGAGCATCGACGCGGCCTCGACCGCGTAGATCTCCCGAGCGCGCTCGCGGGTGCGGTCGACCGGGTCCATCGCCAGCAGCGCCTCCAGCACGCCGTGGACCAGGCTCCCCGCCAGCAGCGCGGACGTCGGGGCCGTGCGCCAGCCCTGGGCGTACTGCCACCAGTACGCCAGGGAGCACTTGAGATAGGTGTTCACGGACGTGGGCGACCACTGCTCGGGCAGCGCGACGGACGAGGAGTCGTCGACGACGATCGAGACCTCGGCCATGGCCCGAATCTATCCGCCGGCACCGACATCCACGTGCGCCTTGATCCGCGCCGAACGTGCGGGATGCCCCTCAAGGATTCGCGTCCGACCCCCGGACCTGACGACGCAGGATCGGATGTGGCAGATTGCTGCCGCATGTTCGGGGCGACCGCCCCTCGTGCCGTATGTCCTGTGTCCTGTGTCCTGTGTCCTGTGTCCTGTGTCCTGTGCCCTGTGCCCTTGCGTCTCGGAGGTCCCGTGATCCGCACCGCTCCTGCCCGACGCTTCACCACGCGGCTTGCCACGGGGTTCGGTGTCCTCCTCGCCGCCACCGCTCTCACGGCCGGTCCCGCTCTCGCCGACAACGAGCCAGCACCCTTCAACGGCGGTGAGGCCTCGCGCGACGAACCCGTCACCGTACGCGTCCCGCTCGTGACGGTGCCCAACAGCTTCGGGCAGACCGGTGTGCTGCGCATCCAGGTGGGCCGCTCGGCCCCGATGCGCGTCATCCTCGACACCGGCTCGACGGGCCTTCGCCTGTTCCCGGGGGCACTCGACCGGTTCCGCACGGGCGCCAAGGTGACGGGCACCGGTATCAGCACGCCGAACGACGGCGGGACGCTTCAGGGCTTCGTGGCGTCGGCGCCCATCACCATCGGCGGCATCACCACCACGAGATCCGTGCCCTTCCAGGTGGTCAAGAACACCAGCTCCTGGGTCCAGCAGTGGCTCGCCCGCGACGTGTACGGCATCCTCGGCATCGGCACCGGGCGCACGCCGCTGCCCAACCCGCTGCTGGCGCTTCCCGGCAACACCGGCGAGCGTTGGAGCGTCCACTTCGGCGGCGAGCCGGCGCAGCGGATCCCCGGCGGTGGGTCGCTCACCCTCGGGGCCTCCGCTCCCACGGACGCCGTTGCCAACCTCCGGATGCCCCCGATGGGTCCCGACGGCTTCGGCGCCCTGCTGTGGGACGACCACAAGGCCTCCGGGTGCTGGACGGTCGGCCGCCGCGGCACCGCCTGCATCGACACGTGGCTGGACTCCGTGTCCGACCAGCTCACCCTCGTCGGGCCCTCGTTCGCCGCGCTGCCCACGAACGCCGACGGAGTCGTGAAGTCCGGGATCCCGGTCAACATGAGTGCGGCCGGCAGCTCCTTCGACGTCTGGCGCGTGACCACGGGCACCATCCCGTCGTTCAACTACACGGTGGCCAACCCCAAGGGTCCGCAGCTGGTCAACACCGGCAATCGCATCTACTACGACTTCACTGTCACGTACGACGTCATGATCGGCCGCATCAGTCTGTCGCAGCCGCGCGGCTGACCACCGTCTCCAGAATCACCCCCTCACCACGAGAAGGCAGGACCCATGGACGACTCCCGGAACGACTACGACGGGTTCGACCCGGCGCTCACCGACTATCGCGCATCACGGCTGAGCCGGCGCCGGCTGCTTCAGGCGATCGGGGCCACAGGAGTCGGCGCCGCAGCCATCGGCGTCGGGGCCTCCGGCGCGCAGGCGGCACCCATGCAGCCTTTCCGCCCGCGGGGCCGACTCCAGCGTCGACCGAACTTCCTGATCTTCATGGTCGACGAGATGCGTCATGCCCCGTCGTACGAGAGCGTCGAGACGCAGGCCTGGCGGGCACGCAACCTCCAGGCGCAGAACTTCCTGCGCAGCAACGCCCTCGAGTTCACCAACCACCACATCATGTCGGTGGCCTGCCAACCGAGCCGCGCGTCCATCTTCACCGGCCAGTACCCCACGCTCCACGGGGTCTCACAGACGTCGGGCTCGGCCAAGAGCGCCATCGAGGAGGACCTCTACTGGCTGCAGCCCGGGACCGTTCCCACGCTCGGCAACTACTTTCGGGCGGCCGGGTACGACACCTACTGGAAGGGCAAGTGGCACATCTCCGACGGTGACATCTACCAGCCGGGCAGCTACAACCCCATCCCCAGCTACAACGCCAACGGCGTTCGAGATCCGTACCTCGAGACGGTCTACGAGGAGGCCGGCATGCTCGAGCGCTACGGCTTCACCGGATGGATCGGCCCCGAGCCGCACGGCAGCAATCCCCTCAACTCCGGCTCGTCGGCGCCGGGTGGCCGCGGCCGCGACGAGGTGTACGCCCAGTGGGGCATCGAGAAGCTCCTGCAACTGCGCAACTCGCGTACGCCCTGGCTGCTCGTCAACTCCTTCGTCAATCCCCACGACATCACCCTGTGGGGCGACCTCGCTCTCGCGGGTGGCAGCTTCTACCTGGCACAGCAACTGCTGGGTTCGGACGTGCCGCAGAACCTCTTCACGCCCGAGTACACCCGGTCGAAGAACGAGGACCTCTCGACCAAGCCGACCGCCCAGGCGAGCTTCCGGGAGCAGTACCCGCTCGGTTTCCAGCCGCTGCGCGACACCGAGCGCTACGAGCGGTTCTACTACCAGCTGCAGAAGAACGTCGACGACCAGATCTCCAAGGTCATCCAGGTGCTCACGGGCTCCAAGACGCAGTACCGCGACACCATCGTCATCTTCCTCTCAGACCACGGCGAGCAGCTGGGCTCCCACGGCGGTCTGTTCCAGAAGTGGAGCCAGGCCTATGACGAGACGGTGCGCGTGCCGTTCATCGTGCACAGCCCCGTGCTGTTCGACCGCGCCGAGCAGACCGACCTGGTCACCAGCCACGCCGACCTCCTGCCCACGATGCTGGGCCTGGCGGGCCTGGACGAGGCTGTGCTCGCCAAGGAGCTGCGCAAGACCCACACGGAGGTGCAGCCGCTCGTCGGCCGCGACCTGTCCGGCTACATCCTCGGCGAGAAGCAGCAGAGCGACTACCGAGGGCAGTCCGTCTACTTCATGACGGACGACCAGGTGTTCAAGGGACTCAATGCGGTCTCCTGGCGCGGTACCGAGTACACGCCGGTGGCAGCACCGTCGAGTCTCGAGGCGGTGTTCATGGCGCTTGACTCCGGCCCTGGCGGGCAGTCGGAGATGTGGAAGCTCGTGCGCTACTTCGACAACCCGGACTTCTGGACCACGCCCGGCGTGCAGGACGTCCAGACGATCATCAAGGGCCAGGTCAACGCCCCCGGCAACAAGGTGGCCGTGACCACCGTCAAGACGGCGAATCCCTCCGCCGACGAGATTGCGCCTCCGCCGGACCAGTGGGAGCTCTACTGCACCAGTCGCGACCCGATGGAGCTCACGAACCTGTACGGCAACCCGGCGGCCGGGCCGCAGTTCGAGATCCTGCTCAAGGAGCTCAACATCCAGAGCAACCTGAAGCGACGTCAGCCGACCAACGAGCCGTGGGCCGATGGCTCCGCCATCCAGTTCGGCTTCAACCCCACCGTTCCCATCCCGTAGACCCCCACATGCCACGGGACGGCCACCGGACCCCCGGCGGCCGTCCCGTGGCATGTCGGGTGGCCGTGCCATAGTGGACCGATGCGGCGACGAGGGATGCTGACGGCCCACGCGGTGGGCTCGACCAGTGTGGTGACTGCCGTGAGCACCCTGGCCCTGCTCCTGCCCGTCGGGTCGGCTCACGCCGCCCCCGACCCGGCTCCGGCAGCCCGCCCTGCCGCCACCATCGCCGTCGAGCCGCTCGTGCGCATCGACCGCTCCCCCAAGGCCGCCGTGACGTTCACCGGTCTCGACAACCGCACCTCGGCCCGAGTCAACTGGGGAGACGGATCCCCCACGGCACGCAGCAAGGGCTCCTGCTCCGCGGCCCGAGCACGGCGCACACCCCAGGCCTGCACCCTGACGTTCAACCACACCTACACGACCACGGGCACCTTCACGATCACCGCGGCTGCCGCCAAGGCCCGGACCACCACGCAGGTCACGGTGGCGCCCAAGCCCGAGCCGTGGCGCGCGGCCCCGGGGCAGACCTTCACGTCCTGGGAGCCGCTCGGCAGCCGAGCCACCTACACCCCGTGCCAGACCGTCGAATGGCACTTCGACACCACCGGCCAGCCAGCCGATCGCTCGACCATGCGCGATGACATCGTCGCGGGTCTGGCCACCCTCTCCGGCATCACCGGACTGAGGTTCGTCGAGACGTCCGATCCGCGCGCCGCCGAGCTGGCGTTCTCCTGGCGCAACCTCGCCGAGCTCGGCTACGCCGACGCGTCGGGCGTCGGCGGCTACACCGGTCCCAGCAAGGGATGGGTGGCCTTCAGCCCGACCAATGAGTGGACCAACGACTACTGGGCCGGCAACCAGCCCAAGACCAAGCGCTGGGAGGACGCCCAGTACGTCTACACCCTGTCGATAAACGGGCGCCAGACCCTCGTCGTCCACGAGGTCATGCATGCCCTCGGGTTCGGGCACGTCGAGGACTTCACCTCGATCATGTACCCGCAGAGCATCGGAAACGGCGCGGGGCAGCTCAGCGCCGGTGATCTGGAGGGGCTGCGGACGATGTATCCCAGCAACCCCTGCCCGCTGATCCCGGACTGAGCCGCCCCGGCCCGCCTGCTCGGCGGCGCGCCGTTACTCGGCTGCGACGTTGACTACTCGGCTGCGACGTTGACCGTGAACTCCATGACGATGTTCGACGCACCGCCCTGGTCGGCCGGCTCGTCGGGGTAGAAGACCTTGACGGTCGCGGTGCCGGGCGCCTTGGCGACCAGCCCGGCCACCGTCTCCGCCCCGCCCTCCGTGCCCGGCTGTGACGCCTCGACGACGGCGGGGTCACTGCTCTCGACGGCAGCACCGCCCTCGGGCCAGTAGGTGAACCGTGCCGCCTGTCCGACGACGAGGTCGATCGTGGTGCCGTTGGCGTCCTCGCCGATCTCGACGGGGGCCCAGGTGCCGGGGTTGTCACCGACCATGGCGTCCTCCGACGACGACGAATCCGACCCGGATGAGCTGCACGCGGCCAGGCCTGCACCCGTCAGGGTCAGGGCGGCGGCGAGAACGACTGCTGATGTGCGCTTCATGGCTGCTTCCTCTCGTGCCCACGATCGTGGGCCGTCACGTGTGATACCCCGTACGCCGAGGATCCAAACACGTTCGGGTCAGCTATCGGCCGAAGGCGCGGCCGCTTCGGTGACGACCAGCGGCCCCTGCGCCGACCTCGGCGCCCACGCCATCCTGACGGCCGTCGTCTCGTCACGCGTGGTCGTGACGGCCCCGTCGGCGATCGCCTTGGAGTAGGCCGCGAAGTCGAGCTCGTTCTGCTCGGCGTACGCCAGCGCGAAGGCCTGCATGGCCGCGTCGAAGCGCGGTGAGTCACCCATGTAGGAGGCGAGCGCGATGCTGTCGCCGGACCGGGCATGGGCGCGGGCCAGCGTCGCCCCGCACATGGCCGCGTAGGCCAGGAGCCCCTTCGCCCGCATGGCGGAGACGTCCGGTGCCCATTTCATGTCGCGCAGCTGCCGGACGTAGTAGGAGCGCCCCTGCGGACCGGTCGTCCAGCCGAGGAAGGCATCGGTCGCGGCCTGCATGAGCCGCTGACCGGCCACCACGCGGCGGCCGTGCGACGGCCACGTGGACGGTGCGGTGTAGGGCTCCAGCACGCTCGTCACGGCCTGCTTGATCTGCAGGACGAGCAGATCGTCCTTGCCGCGGCCCTGGAGGAGCATGACGAAGGCGAGCAGCCCGACGCTGCCGACACCCACGACCTTGTGGCCCACATCCACCGGCGTGTACCGCCCGAGCAGGGTGGCTCGGTCGACCAGCAGCGTAGAAAGGTAGGCGTCGAACATCGAGTCGACGACATCCTCCATGCCCAGGTCGCTCTGCAGCGACACCAGCAGCGGGGGCTGGTCCTTGAACCTTCGCTGGCCGTCGACAACGGTGGTGAGCTTCTCGACCGCCGACCAGCGATCGCGTGCCTGCGCCTGCTGCTCCGTGCGGGCCAGGACATCGAGCCCGTCCCGGAACCTCATCTCCGCCACCCAACGTCGCAGGGTGCCGACATCGATGCGGTAGTACCACTCGTCGAGCTCGGACTGACCCGAGAGCCACGTCATCATCTCCCGGTACGCCCGGGCCACCACGCGGGGCAGCGTCTCGCAGGTGCGTTGCCGGTGGCCCGCGGACTGAGCGGCCACGACGAAGCTCGCGGCGAGGCGCTGCACATCCCACTCGAAGGGCCCCGGATTGGTCTCGTCGAAGTCGTTGACATCGAACACCAGCCCGCGATCGGGGGCGGCGAACAGTCCGAGGTTCGCCAGGTGCGCGTCGCCGCACAGCTGCACCGTGAGTCCGGTGGACGGCATCGACCCCAGATCGGCGGCCATGACGGCGGCGGCGCCGCGCAGGAAGGCGAAGGGCGTCTGTGCCATGCGCTGGTGCCGCACCGGCAGCAACTGGGGAACGCGGTCGGTCTCCTGGGCCGCCAGCAGCGCGACGGGGTCCTGACGTCCGCTCGCTGCCTGGTAGTCGCCGATGGACTGCCGGGAGCGCACCTTGCGCGCGGCTCGTCCCAGCGCCGCACGCTCCTCCACCGTCAGGTGGGTCGATGCGGTGAGGGAGCCCATTGCGGCAGGGTAGACGAGATCAGGAGCGGTCGACTAGCGGCCCAGCTCCTCGGCGATCGCGGCGGCGAACTCCTCGACGTCCTCGAGGGTGGTGTCCCAGGCGCACATCCACCGCACCTCACCGGTGGTGTGGTCCCAGACGTAGAAGCGGAACCGCTCCTGCAGCCGCGCTGTGACATCCGCAGGCAGGACGGCGAACACGGCGTTCGCCTGGACGGGGCGCACGACGGTGACGCCGTCGATGCCCGCCACGCGGCACTCCAGCTCCCGAGCCATCGCGTTCGCATGCGATGCGTTGCGCAGCCACAGGTCGTCGGTGAGCAGGGCGAGCAGCTGCGCGCTGACGAACCGCATCTTGCTGGCCAGCTGCATCGACGACTTGCGCAGGAAGGGCACTCCCGGTGCCGCGTCGGCATTCAGCACGACCACAGCCTCGCTGAGCATCGCGCCGTTCTTGGTGCCGCCGAACGACACCACGTCAACCCCTGCGTCGGTGGTGAAGTCGCGGAACGAGCAGCCCAGGGAGGCGGCGGCGTTGGCGATGCGGGCGCCGTCGAGGTGAAGGGTCATGCCCATGGAGTGTGCGTGGTCGGCGATCGCGCGGATCTGCTCGACGGTGTAGAGGGTGCCCATCTCGGTCGACTGCGTGATGGTCACCACGCCCGGCTGCGCGCGGTGCACGTCGCCGAAGCCCCACGCCTGGGTGTCGATGAGATCGGGCGTGAGCTTGCCGTCCGGCGTCGGGACAGTCCACAGCTTGAGGGACGCCACATGCTCCGGTGCCCCGCCCTCGTCGGCGTTGACGTGCGCCGACGTCGCGCACACGACGGCCTCCCAGCTCTTCGTCATGGCCTGCAGCGCCACGACATTGGCACCGGTGCCGTTGAAGACAGGGAAGACCTCGGCCTGCGGGCCGAAGTGCTCGCGCATGACATACGTCAGCTCAGCGGTCGTGACGTCGTCCCCGTAGGCGACCTGATGGCCCTCATTGACGCGGGCGATCGCAGCGAGCACCTCCGGGTGGATGCCGGCGTAGTTGTCGCTGGCGAATTCACGTCTGGGGGTCAGGGCCATGGGGCGAGTATTCCCCAGACCTGCGGGCACGCGTGACCCACCGGCGGCATACTGCCCGCGTGGGGCGCACAGGACGCGTGAGTGGGCTGCTGGTCATGACGGCCGCTGCCGTGGTCCTGACCGCCGTCCCCGCGGCAGCCGCACCCGACGACGACGACGCCGTCGCCGCAGCCGTCGCCTGGCTGCCGTCGTACGTCGAGCAGGCGATGGAGGCCACCGGCGTGCCGGGTGTCGCGGTTGCCGTCGTGCATCACGACCGCCTCGTCCTCGCCCAGGGCTTCGGCGTGCGTGACACCAGCGAGCAGGGCGCCGTCACGGCCGACACTGTGTTCCAGCTCGCGTCACTGTCGAAGCCGCTGGGTGCCACGGCCGTGGCCGCCGCCATCGGTCGGGGCGTCGTCCGGTGGGACACCCCGGCCGCTGCCCTGGTGCCGGGCTTCACCCTCGCCGATCCGTGGGTGTCGGAGCACGTGACGATCGGCGATCTCTACGCGCACCGCAGCGGCCTGCCGGGCGGCTTCGGCAATGACCTCGAGACCTTCGGCTACGGACGCCAGCACATCCTCGAGCGTGCGGGGCTCGAACCGCTCGCACCCTTCCGCGACACCTACGCCTACAGCAACTTCGGTCTCACCGCAGGCGCCGTCGCGGCCGCGAATGCTGCCGGGCAGTCCTGGTCCGACTTCACCGAGTCGCGCCTGTTCCGTCCGCTCGGCATGACCCGCTCGACCTTCAGCCACGACGATCTCGGACGGTGGTCGAACGTGGCCAGCCTGCACCAGCAGGTGCGCGGGCGGTGGGTGCCCGGCCCTCCGCGAGACGCCGAGGCCCAGGCACCGGCCGGTGGGGCGAGCTCCACGGCACGGGACCTCGGACGCTGGATGCGCATGGTGCTGGGCAACGGCACATTCGCCGGGCGACGGGTCGTCGCCCGGGCGCCGCTGGAGCAGATGGTGTCGCTGCAGATCCGCACCTCGACCGAACCGGCTGCCCGCATCGAGGGCTACGGCTTCGGCATCCGCACCGAGGCCTTCGCGAACGACCCCGTCACCTTCGCCCACAGCGGGGAGTTCACCAACGGAGCATCGACGCAGGTCACCCTGGTACCGGAGCTCGACCTCGGCATCGTCACCCTGACCAACGGCTGGCCCACGGGAGTCCCACAGGCAGTGAATGCGGCCTTCGTCGAGCAGGTGCGCCTCGGCGAGCAGACAGCGGACTGGCTCACGCTCTACCGGGGAGCCTTCGCACCGTTGACGACCCCCTCCGACACCCTCGCCGGCGAACCCCGCCCCGTGCGTCCGGCACCGGCACGTGCGCTCGACACCTACGCGGGTACCTACGCCGGCGACTACGTCGGCACGGCGACCGTGCGCGTCGAGGGTGGTCGACTGGTGCTCGCCGTGGGTCCGGAGGGCCGTACGAGATTCCCTCTTCGGCACTGGGATGCCGACACGTTCACCTACAACCGACCTGATCTGCCGAGAGGATTCCTGCGAGGTGTGCGGTTCGACGTCGACGCTTCCGGAACCGCGACGTCCGTCACCCTGGACGACGTGAACTCCGACCTCGGTGTGCTCGTGCGCCAGTAGGGCGTCGATCGCACCCTGCTCTCGTCACGTTCGTCGGACACGCGACAGAATGCGCCCATGACCACCCCCGACGCGACCGCTCCGGCAACGGTGCGGCACGTGGTCCACATCCGCCTTGAGCCCGACCTCGATGATGGCCTGCGCTCGTCCCTCGAGGAGGACCTCAGGCGCCTGGTCGACGAGCACCCGCACGCGCTCAGCGGGCGCCTGCATCGCGACCTGGGGCGCAAGCCGGAGGCATCTGTGGCAGCCACCTGGATGGTGATCATGGACTTCGCGTCGATGGACGACTTCGAGCAGTACCTCGCGAACCCGCTGCACCGGGACTTCCTGCAGACGCACCTGCCGTCGATGGCCTACATCAGTGCGATCCAGGTGCCGCTGGAGGGCAGCTAGTCGACGAGCTCGGCGATCAGCCTCTCGACGCGAGTCCTGATCTCGTCGCGGATGGGGCGCACGGCGTCGACGCCCTGCCCTGCGGGATCCTCCAGCGCCCAGTCCTCGTACCGCTTGCCCGGGTAGACGGCGCAGGTGTCGCCGCACCCCATCGTGATGACGACGTCGGACGCGCGGACCGCGGAGTCGGTGAGGACCTTGGGGCGCTCCGCGCTCATGTCGATGCCCTCCTCCAGCATGACGGCGACCGCGGCCGGATTCAGCTGGTCGGCCGGCACGGAACCTGCCGACAGCACCTCGATCCGGTCGGCACCGAGGTGGCGCAGGTAGGCCGCGGCCATCTGCGACCGGCCCGCATTGTGGACGCACACGAACAGCACAGTGGGCTTGTCGGTCATCGGATGCTCTCTCCTGGGGGGCGGCTGATCACGCGTCAGGGCCGTGATGAACGGGATCGGGGAGGTCGAGCGGCTCGGGCGTTCGACCGGGGCGCGGGTAGAGGAACTCCGTCAGCAGTGCGCCGACTGCTGCGCCGACGATCTGGAAGACGATGAACATCGGCACCGACGCCCACGCGATGCCGGTGAAGGTGTCGGTGAACGCCCGGCCGACCGTGACGGCCGGATTCGCGAATGACGTCGAGGCGGTGAAGAAGTAGGCGGCCCCGATCCAGGCGGGCACCAGCACGGGGCCGAGGTGTCCGCGTCCGGTGCGCGTGAGGGCACCGATGACCAGCAGGAGCCCGGCGGTCGCCACAACCTCCCCCAGCCAGAGCCCTCCGCCGGTACGCACGTTCTGCGAGGACTCGACCGCGGGCAGCGAGAACATCAGGTTCGCGAGGATCGCGCCCGCGATCGCACCGGCGGTCTGCACCACCACGTAGACCAGGCCCTCGCCCACCGCCATCTCGCGTCGCACCATCGCCACGCCCGACACCACCGGGTTGAAATGGGCGCCGGAGATCGGCCCGAGGGCCCAGATCAGCACGCCGAGGGCTGCGACGGTGGCGAGGGCGTTGATGAGGAGCGTCACCGCGAGGTCGTCGGTGAGCAGCGTTCCCATGATCCCCGAGCCGACGACGGTGGCGACGAGGACGGCCGTGCCGAGGAACTCGGCGCCAGCGCGGCGGAGCATCGTTCCTGGCATCGTCCGTCCTGTCGTGGTCGACCTGTGGCCTTCGTGTTGCTGCGCGGGAGCCGTGCTTGACACGTCAATATAACTCAATAATTATTGAATCAATGAGCAGTCGAGGGAACACTACCGCGGATGCGACCGGCCGTGAGCATCGGGCCCGGGTGCTGGCTGCCCTCGGCGATCCCACCCGCCTGGGCGTCATGGAGCTCCTGGCCGTGCAGGATCTCTCCCCCGACGCACTCGCCGCAGCCCTGGAGGTCCCAGGCAACCTGCTGGCCCACCATCTGAAGGTGCTCGAGTCGGCCGGCCTGGTGCAGCGCATCCATTCGCAGCACGATCGCCGCCGTACGTACGTGCAGGCGATCGATGGGGCCCTCGACGGACTCCTGCCCACCCCCGGTGTCATCACCGTCCCCCGCGTGGTGTTCGTGTGCACCCACAACTCGGCGCGCTCCGTGCTCGCCGAGGCGCTGTGGCGCGAGGCGAGCGACGTGCCCGGCACGTCGGCGGGCACCGATCCGGCGGCCACCGTCAATCCGAGGGCCCGCAAGGCGGCACGTCGGCTCGGCCTGACCCTCGCCGAGCACTCCCCCCAGCACATGGACGACATCGTGCGCCCGGGTGACCTGCTCGTCTCAGTGTGCGATGCCGTCAACGAGCAGCTCGACCCCATGCCCAACCCGCGCATCCACTGGTCGGTCGCCGATCCCGCCGAGGTCGGCACCGATGCCGCCTTCGACTCCGCCGTCGGCCAACTGCACGAACGGGTCGCGCACCTGGCACCCCGGGTGACCACCGCATCCCGCCGGCGGCGCTGACGGCTCGGGCCGGCCGACTGAGAGCGCGGCGCAAGGAGGCCGCGCCGTGCGCATGACACCATGAGCTCCGGCGGATCCGCCCGCCCCCGGTGAAGTGGAGCCCCGTGCCAGCCGTCGAGCCCTTCCGCGCCTGGCGGCCGCAGCCGGAGCTCGCCGCGCTCGTCGCCTCCCCGCCCTACGACGTCGTCAGCACCCTCGAGGCCCGTGCGCTCGCCGCCGGCAACCCGGTGAGCTTCCTGCACGTCACGCGGCCGGAGATCGACCTTCCCGACTCGATCGACGAGCACGACGATGCCGTCCACGCCCAGGGGCGCCTCGCGTGGGATCGGCTCCGAGCCGACGCCGTCTTCGAGCTGGACGAGCATGAGACCTTCACGGTCTACCGGCAGGTCATGGGCGACGTCGTGCAGACCGGGATCGTGGGGGTCGTGGACGTCGACGACTACGCGAGCGGGACCATCCGCCGCCACGAGCTGACCCGGCCCGACAAGGAGGACGACCGCACGCGTCACATCGACGCACTCGACGCGCATGACGAGCCGGTCTTCCTGATCCACCCGCGCAACACCGAGCTCGAGTCGATCCTCGACAAGGTCACGTCTGGTCCACCCGAGGTCGACTTCACCGCCGACGACGGCATCCGCCACACGCTGTGGATCGTCGAGGACCCCGACCTCGTGCGCAGAATCAGCACGGCGTTCCGCACGATGGAGGCGCTCTACATCGCCGACGGCCACCATCGCAGCGCAGCGGCCCTGCGGCTGCGCGACGACCGGGTCCGCCGCGGTGCGGCCAGCCCCGAGGCCGAGCGGTTCCTCGCCGTCGTGTTCGCCGAGGACCGCCTGAACGTCATGCCCTACAACCGGGTCGTGGCCGACCTCCATGGCCGATCCACCGGTGAGTTCCTCGACGAGCTGCGCCGGCACTTCGACCTGACGCCTGCTCCCGCCCCAGTCGCACCGGGCGCGGTGCACGAGTTCGGCATCTACCTCGAGGGGTCCTGGTGGCTAGCGCGGTTGCGTCCGGGGACCGTCGACGAGTCCGACACCACGGCACGCCTCGACGTGAGCGTGCTGCAGGACCTCGTGCTCGATCCCGTCCTCGGCATCGCTGATCCGCGCACGGACTCGCGCATCGCCTTCGTCGGCGGCATTCGGGGCACCGCGGAGCTCGAGCGCCTCGTCGACTCGGGCTGCTTCGCGGTCGCCTTCTCGCTGTTCGCGACGTCAGTGCGCGACCTGCAGGCCCTCGCAGCCGAGGGCCGCATCATGCCGCCCAAGTCGACCTGGTTCGAGCCGAAGCTGCGCAGCGGGCTGTTCGTGCACGCCCTGGACTGACATTCCCCGCGTCAGGCCGGGACGATCTCAAGGAGGTCGGCGAGGTGCCTGACGTCCTCGACGTTCGCGGTGACGAGCCGTGCGCCGTGCGCGTGGGCCGTCGCCGCGATCATGAGGTCCAGGCTGCGCGCCGTCGACTTGCGCCCGGCCCGATAGGTCGCCGCAGCCAGCTCGCCATAGCTCGCAGCCACCGCCGCATCGACGACCAGGGGCTCGAATCCGCGCAGGATCGCGCTGAGGCGAGCGAGCCGCTGGGCACGTCGGTCGTCCGAGGGAGCGACGAGCACGCCGAACTGCAGTTCCGCCACGGAGACGACGCTGATCGCGATGTCCCCTTCGACCGGTGCGGGCGATGCCTCGATCAGGACGCTGGTGTCGAGCACCGACAGCATCAGCGATCCCAGGGGTCGGCGAGGCCCAGGGCGCCGAAGTCCCGGCGGTCGGTGTTCCAGCCGGGGTCGGTCGGACTCTCGAACACCTCGGCGACCCGCTCCCAGCGGGTCCAGCGCTCGCCGCGCAGCGGAACGATCTGCGCGACCGGGCGGCCCGCCACCGTGACGGTGGCGACATCGCCCGCCTCCACCTCGCGCAAGATGTCGCTCGCGTTCTGGCGAAGTTCGCGCACGCCGACGGTGGTCATGACGCCAAGGTAGCACATGTGCTACACCCCGACAGCGGCACCCGTCGCGGGTCCTGTCTGGGGCTGTCTCCAGCCGGACCTACGACTGACCGGCGACCGTCCAGCCCTGCGCGAGGTACACCAGCGTGCGCCCGCACACCGGCCCCCCGGTGCCGCCGTTGGCCCAGACGGCCCAGGAGGGTGTCCATCCCCCGCGCACCGCGGTGCCGTAGCCGTACGCGGTGTCGTCGTCCATCGCGCACGACCCCGAGGGGGGCATGGGCAGCTGCTGCAGGATCGGTGCGGGGGCCTGCGACGGATCGAAGGGCGCTGCCGGGAGGTCCTGCAGGAAGGGGTAGCCGCTGTTGACTGCCGGGTCGATCCCCCAGATGCGCGAGGTGTCGATGCCCGCGGCGATCGACCACCCGGTGAAGGTGGTGATGTCCTGCAGCTCGGCCGAGGTCTTCAGCGACAGTCCTGTCGACAGGCCGACCCCGACAACCGGATAGCTTCCCGCTGTCAGGCCGCTCTGGGCGTAGCTGGACGTCAGCGCCCCACCGTTGTTGCGACCGACGGCGATACCTGTCCAGACCGCCGAGGCCGGATTCACGATCGTCACCCGGCTGTAGATATTCACAACGCTGGAACTGGCGCCGGTGGTGCCGATGGCACCGCCGATCGCGTTCGGCGAGAACGTGAAGGCCGTCGGCGCCGTGACGGACCCGCTCACCCAGGCATTCGCCACGGAGCCGTCGGTGTAGCCGATCAGTCCACCCAAGCGGGCCAGGCCATCGGCGGCAGTGCACACCACAGAACCCGTGGCCGAGCTGCGCGACACAGCTCCGGAGGTCTGCGCCACGAGCAGCCCCGCGTCCACGGTCTCGAATCCGCAGGTGACGGACGCGTTCGCCAGGTCCAGGTTGCGCACCGCCGCCGTGCCGCTGGTCGACAACCCGACGAACCCGAGCTCGCGACCCTGGCTGGCACGAACCACGCCGGATGCGTCGATCGTCAGGTTCGCGAGTGCGTACCCGTCACCGTCGTAGGTGCCGTTGAACGGCTTGTACAGGGCCGACCCCGGGGTGCTGAATCCGATGCCGTGCGGCCAGGTGCCGGTGAGGGTGATGTCGTTCACCTGCCTGTAGTCGCAGGAGTAGTAGCTGGGCGTCGTCGTGTAGCCGCCGCGCAGGGCCACGAGGTCGGCCTGCGTGGAGATCAGGTACGGCGACTCGGCAGTGCCCTCACCACCGGAGAAGCTCAGTGAGCCGTCGCCGCACGGTGCGGCACTCGCCCTCGGGGCGACCACGAGCGCTGCGAGGCCGACGAGCGCACCGGCGAGGGAGCAGGCCAGCAGTCGGCGCAGAGGAGCCACCCCTGCACGGTGGACTGGCCGGTGCGTCAAGGCAAGGAGGGTCTGGGGAATCCCCTAGTCGGCTGGCCTGAGGTCCCGCGGCAGGACGAGCCGGCCCATGCGTCGACCGTCGGGGGCGCTGCCGAGCACAGCGGACTGCGTGACCGACGACAGCCACGTGGTGCCAAGGCCCGGCGGGCCTGCCTCCGCTGGCCCGGTCCTGTCGTCGATCATCGTCACGACGATGTCCGTCGGGGACACCGCGATGCTGATGTCGATGGAGGCGGCCCTGCCGTGGCGCACGCTGTTCGCGATCGACTCGTGCACGACGTCGGCCAGCAGCTGCCACTCGGCTTCCTGGAGGCCGCCGTCCTGCTCGATGGCCCCATCGGGCACGGCGATGCGCACAGCGGCAAGGCCCCGCCAGGCATCGGCCGCCTCCATCAGGCGCTGTCGACCCGTCGAGCCTCGTTCCGGGCCCGACTCGACCTCGTCGAGTGCGCGCAGGGCGCGGTCGAGAGCCTCGCGGGCGCGTCGGGGGTCGTCCAGCGCCGCAGCCAACTGCAGCTGCAGAGCGGCAGCCGTCAGGACGGGCTGAACCGAGTTGTGGAGCATGGTGGCGGTGCTGGCGTCCACCTCCACCCGGACAAGGTCGCCCAGGTGCCGGTCCCACTCGGGTTGGGCGAGGCGCGCACGCAGGTCGGCGATGGTGCGGGCCCGATCCGCGCCCAGGGTGCTCGCCGTCGCGACGCCCAGGGTGATCATGGGCAGGCCGAGGGCGACCGCCACGGGTGACAGCCGCTCACCCAGCCCGAGCGCGGCGATGGCGCACTCCCCGGCGATGGCCGGGATGAGCAGCACTCCTCCGTATCGCACAGCAGCGGAGGTGACCGGGTGCGCCATGAGTGCATGAGCCACAGCGAGCACCGCACCGAAGGCGAGGGCCACGACGATACCGACGATCGCCGCACGACCGACTCCGTGCAGCACGATCGAGCCCCATGCGAGCAGCACCGTGGAGGGCACGACCAGGGGCAGCACGGGCACGTCTGTCGTCAGGATGCGTCTGACGACATCCGCGCGTCCATGAGCATGCGGAGGGACGGGACGCGGACGGAACCACAGCTCGTGGCTGAGCGGGCGGAGCCGGGTCTCGATCGACGCCTGCAGCAGGGCAGCTGTGCGCTCGTGGTCGTCGGCGGCATCGGTGACGATCGTCCGCAGCCCCTGCGAGGCCTCGGCGACACGCACCGCCGTGTCGGCCCGAGCCGCTGTCGTGACGGCCTCGTCGAGAAGTCGACCCTGCAGCTCCCGCGCCACGAGGGCTGCCAGCAGTTCGTCGATCTCCCGGCGGTACCTGTCATGGGAGCTGAGGGCCGCACCGATGACGAGAAGCCAGATGGACATCGTCACGGCTGACGCCACGGTCCGTGTCGCGATGTCCGGAGCCTGCCCGATGACCGCGATCGCAAGCCCGCGCACGGCGCCGGCCAGCAGGATCGCGGCGAGCGTGAAGGCCCGAGGCCAGGGCACGCGACCGACGATCTGGGCGGCCAACAGCATCGTGATGCCCATGGGGATCTGAGCGAGCAGGCCGATGAGCATCCAGCGGAGTGCCTCTGCGGGAGTCGACGCCGAGACTGACGCAGCGAGCGGTGCCGCCACGACACCCACCGGAGTCACCAGCGCCACAGCCTGCAGGCACAGGGACTGCGGCGGCGCGATCAGCGACGACCACTCGCGCGGCATGTCAGGTGAGCTTCCCCGCGAGCTCGAGGTAGGCCCTGGCCAGACGCACCCGCTGATTGTGCTCCTGGTCGCGCGGCATGTCGAAGGCCTCGTAGAGGCGCGTGATGGTCTGCTCCACGGCGCTGGCGCTCACCCCGCGCTCTGCCGCGATCGCCTGCGTGCTCAGTCCCGCGGCCAGCGAGCGCAGCACCTGCAACTGCACGTCGCTGAGCTCAGGCAGCGCATCGGTCACGTGGCGACGGTCACGCAAGGGCTCATGGGCTACCGCCGTGACCCACTGACGAAGCACCTGCACGTCGGTGACGTCACTCTTGGTGAGGTACCCCGTGCCCATCGGCGGTGCGATGCTCCCGGGGGCCACCAGTCGCGGGTCGCGATACGTCGACAGCAGCAGCAGGCCCATATCCGGCTGGACCAGTCGCATCGCGTGCGCGAGGTCGATGCCTGTCGGTCCCGGGCCGAGGTCGAGGTCGAGGAGCGCGACCTGGGCCGAGATCTGCGGCGTCAGCGCCAGGGCCTCACGCGCCGTGGTCGCGCGACCCACGACCTCCAGACGCAGGTACTCCAGCGTCGCGCAGAGGGTGGTCAGCGCGAAGGCGTCGTCATCGACGACGAGGACCCGGCACCCGATCACGACGGGAGCATCCCAGAAGGGGGCCACTCACTCGCCTCGGGCCTAGGGCTTTCCCCACCGGCCCTCGTCCGTGAACCGTGGGCGGCTCAGTCCTGGTCGCGACCGAGGCGCTCGCACTCGTCGAGGAGCAGGCGCATGCTGAGTTCGAAGGCGGCGGCCGAGACCGCCACGGTGGCCTCGTCAGTGCGGGAGAACTCCTCGAACGCCGGGATTCCCGACATCCGTCGCCGGCGAACACAATGGCGCGAAAGCCTGCGACTGGATCCTGCGCATCAGCTCCGCCCGCCAGCCTCACTTGGGCAGGGGTGACGAGTGGCGGCTGGGGCACTTCGTGGTCGCAGTGGGTCAGCAACCACGCGGGCGGATTCGCATGCCGCCGGGCACTCGAGTACAGCTTCTCGCCAGCGCAGTGGCAGGTCGAGTAGCGGGAGTGCGCACTTCCATCCTTCGACAACCTCGAGCTCGGACGTTGCGTAGTCACCACGGTGCGACCCCGTGATGCGTGTTGACAGTCCCTTCCGATGTGGGTTCTCTGACCATGGGCAGGACACGACCGGGACGGCGCGAGCATCGTGTCCGGCTGACGGGGACCCCCACCACGACACCGCACCTGCAGGCCCGCCGACGCACCCCAAGGGGCGCCTTGCCCGCGCCGCCCCGGGCACCAGCGGCACGCTCTCCTACGTCCTGCGGAAGTTGCGCTTGAACTTCTCACCGAAGGCCTGCTTGCGCTGGGCCTCGATCGATGTCGTGACGGCATCCACGATGTCCTGGCTCATCTTCGTGTCCTTGTGGTTCTCCTGCCCCTGCCAGTTGATGCCCTTCTCCAGGACTTCCTTCTTGCGATCACCGCTGGACAATGCCTCCTGGCGCTGCCGCTGCTCCTCCCCCGACGCAGCAGGACCGGCAAGCTTGCTCATGCCCAGGCCGATGCCCTGCAGTGCCAGGCCCCCATGCTCGACGGCAGCCTTCGTCGTCATGGCAACGGTGCCCGCCGTGAGGGGGCCGCCGGTGAGGAAGTGGAGGACGCCGCCGGCACCCTCCTTGGCAAGACCGCCCATGGCCGTCCTCTTGGCCTTGTCCAGGTCGCCGTCGACCAACGCCTGCTCCGTCCCGGACGTCGATCCATTGACATAGCCGCCGAAGTCCTTCAAGGCCTTGCCGGCGCCCTTGATACCGACCCCAGCCCGACCCAACCGGGAGGCCTTGGGCACGTCCTCTGCCTTCATGGTGGGATCCAGGCCACCCTTGTAGCGATCAGCCTTCGGCGCCGCCGGGAGATCCGGATTCGGAGTGCTCGACGGAGCCTGTACCGCATCCGGGTCTGCGTCCTGCTGCGCTGCTGGGCCGGCGCTGCTCACAGGACTGGTGTCGATCTTCTGCTTGCCCAGCGTGTGCTTGGTCTTCCACTCGTCTGCCGAGTCCTGTCCCGTCGCCTGGCGCGCAATGGAGAGCTTGGCGGCTGCATCGACCTGGAGTCCCGCGCCACGGAACGCTCCCTTGGCGTCGAAGCCGGGCCGGATGGCGCCCTTGGTCATGGGCTCGGGGCCGATGGCTGCAGCGGTATCGGCGTCCGCTGCGGCGAGAGCACCCTTCGCGCGCTCGAGGTTGTTCAAACGCTGAGGATCCTGGTTGATCGTGTCCTGGTTACTGGCGCGCCGCAGGTTCGCCATGTGCACCAACGCCTTCTGGGCATTGACTCCGACCAGGGCCGTCGACCCCATCCCCAGCGCCGCCCCCGACAGGCTGGACTTCAGGTCCCTGACGTTCTCCTCCAGACCGGCGTTCTCGCGTTGCGCTTCACGGACGGTTGCGGTGCTGCCTTCCGCGGCAAGTGCCTGCTCCCGCATGGCCTGGTAGGGCACAGGCTTGGCTTCGCCCGTGCCGTACTTCGCCTTGAAGGCAGCAGTCTTCGTCTTCACCGCCTCATTGGCGCGCTCCGGTGCGGCAGCGACCGCATGGGCACCCTTGACGGCCTTGTCCTTCGCCCATCCCGCTGCTTCGACCGCCTTGTTGCCCAACCACTTCACTCCACCGACTGCGGTGTCCGCAGCAGTTTTGGCTGCACCGACGACCTGACCACCCATCCACTTCATGCCGGCCCAGGTGCGCTTCAGGCCGTCGACCGCGGTGTCACGAGCACCGACTGCCGCGTCCTTGATCATGCCGCCGGTCCGCTTCACGGCCCCGGTGACGGTGTTCCACCCAGCGCTGAGTCCGGACTTGATCCTCGCCCCGGTTCGCGCAACCCAACTGGGCTTCCCCGCCTCGGCAGCAGCGACGGGCTCAGGGGCAGCAGCAGGATCAGAGGTGAGGGGCCGCGCAATGGTGTCCCGGGCATCGGCGTCGGGTGTCGCGCGCGGTCGCTGCACCCGCATCTGCGAGTCAGTGGCCACGTCCGAGAAGCGAGGCCGCGCAAGCAGCGCCTCGTCCATGCTGGCATGAAGCGGCATGACCCTCCCCACCCGTCGACTGCGGCCAGCCTAGGGGGTGGCACGGGCGACGGGACGCCAATCCGGGACCCTGCCCCCGGGAGCCCATGCCGGCGATGCGACCGAGGCGCCTGGACCGCCGGCACGGTCGCAGCAGCCAGCTGATGGCGTCGTGTGACGTCTGGCACGGGCCTGTTCGTTGCCGTCGGCACAACCGGGTCAGGACATCGGGTCTTGACCAGCGAGGCCTTCGGCGTATCGTCCGGCCCTCGCTCTGGTTCCCGTGACACTGCGAGCGTGCCGCCGTGGCTGCGCGCGCGTCGTCGAGCCGCACGGGGCGCAGGGGTCGCGAACGCCGGCAGACCGCTTCTCTCGAACTTCGCACGACGGCGTCCCACGCATCTCACAGGCCAGACGGCAGTCACACCAGGGGGAGTGGAATTGATGTCGAACAAGTTGACGCTTCACAGGGCGGTCCTCATGAACAATCGAGGCCAGGCTTGTTTCAAGGTCGGCGTCATGAGCCGCCTGGCTCAGTCGGTTCAGTCATCCCACTCAGAATGCGAGGCACCGAGACGGTCACGCCATTGAAACGACGTGAGCTCATTCCTGATCGCTCTGCGCGGACCGCCGAAACGACAAAGGCCCCTGACTCCTCAGGAGCCTTGGTCGTACCGTTCAAGTAACTGAACGTTCAAATTGGTAGTGGGACGAGACTTGCAGGGGGCGACCATCGAGTGCTGTGCACAACGAGCTCCCCTCACGAAACCGCGATCCTGCACCCCTTTCTGCACTCCCCGGGGGTGCAGAGCGTGTACTCCCCTTGTCATCAATCGCGCTCACGCAGCCGAGCCTGACCAGGGCTTGATCTTCTTCAATTCCGGTTCGAGTTCGCGCTGCGCTACCTCGATGTCGTAGGCCGCTTGCGCACGAAGCCAGTAACCCGCCGACAGCCCGAAGAAGCGACAGAGCCGAAGGTCCGTGTCCGCGGTCACGGCGCGCTTGCCACTGACTACGTCGCCGATACGGGGAGCAGAGACCCCGATCTCCTTGGCCAGCCGATAGCGGGACAGGCCCATGGGCACCATGAACTCCTCCCATAGCAACTCCCCCGGGGTCACCGGGTCCACCAGCTCAGCTCGCTTCGCCATCTCCCGCACCCATTCCCTCGTGGCGCCCGCTTTGGTGTGCCTACGCGCTCAGGGCCGAGCGTCGCACGGCAGCCACGTCACTCTCGAGCCGGTCCAAGGCGGCCTGGAGATCGTCTACCGGCGCGACCGCCTTGAGGACCAGGAGCCGCACGACGGTTGACACGGGCAACCCTTGCTCACGCGCGTACGCCGCGAGTTGAGCGAACTCATCCTCGCGAAAGCGCACCTGCAGGTTCTTGGCTCGCGGGTGGCCACGCGTCACGCTCGTACCTTCCGGCATCGGCGCATGCGAATCAGCCGACACCTCCGCCGCCTCAACGGCCGCCGCCTCCGCCTCCAGGACCTTGTCAATCCTGCCCATGATCGCCTTCCTCCCTGTAGAGCTGCTGATCCCTCGTGTTCGCGATCCATCCATTGACTCCATGCACAACACCGTCGTCCACCAGCACGATGACCGTGACGATGGCGCCGGCGAGCAGCGAGTACCCGATGACGCGGATGCTGTTGGCACTGCTGCTGTTGTAGTCCGGGACGATCACCACGCGCTCGGGGTCGGACACGACCTCGTTGGCAATCTCCACGGTGATCCCATGCCTGGCGTGCATGTACGCGCCGCGGTGTGTTCAATCGACGTCGTCCACCGCCCACGAGGCGTAATGCAGATCATTACAGCATGACAAGACCACTCGAGGGTGACGCCCCGCGGCAAGAACCCGGATGCGGGGGATGCAGGGGGTGGGCACGAGGCCTGGGCACGCCGGGGCACGGTGCCCCTGCCGTTGTCCATAAATGGTCAAACTGCGTAGTGACCCCCTTTGGCCCCCCTGGGTGTCCACGCCGTGAAGCCCCTCGCACACTTTCACCCAGCGGCTACGCGACAGCCTTCGGCTTGAAATCAACAGAAAGCGTCGTGTCGAACGCGATCGCAATGCGCTCGAGAATTGGCAGAGTCGGCGTCGTTCCCCCGGCCTCGAATCGAGCGATGGCCGGCTGGGTCATCCCGGTGAGCTGAGCGAGTTCCCGTTGACTCCAGCCCCGCTCCTCGCGCATGCCCCGCACCTGCTGCCCCAACTCAAAGGCGAGCTTTGCCGCGGAATCTGCAGCTTCCAGAGCCGAGTCGCCAGCGCGAGCAGCCTTCAGGTCGTTCCACGACGTGCGAGCCACCACTTCTCCTGACGCCACTCGACGAACGCGAATATATCATCGGTGGTATATGTCGACTTCTTGCCGCGCCAGCGTCATGTTGTACGATTCGTACATGACTGAGGTGGCCGTGAGTGAGGCTCGAGAGCAGCTGGCGAACGTCATTGACAGCGCCTCGCGCACCGGTGAACCCGTGTACCTCACGCGCCGCGGCAAGCCGGTCGCCGTCGTGGTCGATCCGGGAGTATTCGAGAAACTCCTGCAGGATGCCGAGGACGCCATCGACCGCGCCGAGTTGATGCTCGCGCGCGAGGAAGACGACTTCATCCCCTGGGAGCAGGTCAAGGCCGAGCTCGGCCTGGCGTGATCAAACGCTACGAGATCCGCATCGCTCGACGCGCCGCGAAATCACTGGCCGCCCTTCAGCGCCGGGACCAGCAAAGAATCCGCGCCGCCATCGAGTTGCTCGCTGAGGATCCACGCCCACCAGCATGCATAGCTATGACAGGTGAGGACAGTGTGTATCGCGTTCGCGTCGGGGACTACAGAATCGTCTACGAAGTCATCGACGACGTACTCGTCATCCACGTAGTACGCATCGGACACCGACGCGAGGTCTACCGCTGACTCGGAAACATCGAAGGCCCAGGGAATCCCCCTGGGCCTTCGATCTGGTAGCGGGGCCAGGATTTGAACCTGGGACCTCTGGGTTATGAGCCCAGCGAGCTA
>VFQT010000319.1_pt1 | contig 73473 bp, 80 predicted proteins | sample 3512381 | NCBI WGS metagenome assembly VFQT01 (sample SAMN10412376, study PRJNA504923) | tailings metagenome | isolation source: Relicate 2 Philex TSF3 active mining site | place: Philippines: Tuba, Benguet | collected 2017-08-29
CCATGCCGGCAGCCGAGCCCTTGAGGCCGCGGAAGATGTTGCCGCCGCCCACCACAATCGCCAGCTGGGTGCCATCGGCAACAACCGCCGCCACATCCTTGGCGATGGCATTGACGATGGCCGGATCGATGCCGTAGCCCTGTTCGCCCATCAGGGCCTCACCACTGAGCTTGAGCAACACGCGCTGGTAGGCCATCCGTTCGCGCTTGCACGTCAGTTGGCCGAACAGTAGCAAGCGTGAGATCCCTTGCCGAGCCAGGCCGCTAGCGCTTCGATGGGCTAACGGCTCAGTGGTGATGGCAGGCGCTTCACATCCCCATTCCCAGCCCGAGGGCCAGCTGCCGCGCAACTCCGGCGTCATGGCACGCCTCACCCTCTCGGCGGTGGAGCAGCTGGTGGCAGAACCCGGCGGCTGGCGTGAACCGATGGTGCACCGGGCCTTATTGGTGAGTGGGTTGTCGGTCTTGCTCAGCAGCCTGGCGCTGCTTCAGGAGCAGCACGGAGCTTGAGCGCTGGCAGCCCAGGCCGGCTGCAGGCTGCAGCTGGCAACGACAACCGGGGTACCCGGACATCGCGTCCATAGACCACCCCAACCATTGTTCAACTTTTGTACAGCTCGTACAGAATTGCGGACAGTGGTAACAGCGAGTCCGCCAGGCGGCCGGCGCCTCAGCTGAGCGCGGTGTCTGGAGAAGCCAACGTTCTCAACGGGCTCAACAGGTCTTGCTTCTGAAGCCCCAGGCCTTCAGAACTCGATACCGGCCTGGGCCTTCACCCCCTGCTCACGGAAGGGATGGCGAAGCAGCTTCATCTCCGTCACCAGATCAGCATGCTCCAGCAGACCAGCCGGAGCACCGCGGCCGGTGAGCGCCACATGGGTGAGCGGCGGCCGCAGGGCCAGCCCCTCCAGCACCTGATCGAGGTGGAGATAGCCGAGCTTGAGCGCCACATTCACCTCATCGAGCACCACGAGCTTGCGATCGGCTGCAGCGAGGTAGGTGAGGGAGCGCTGCCAGGCCTGCTGCACCAGCTGGCGGTCGCGCTCACGGTCTTGGGTTTCCCAGGTGAAGCCCTCACCGAGGGCATGCCAGTGCAAAGCCTCGCCGAACAGCTCCAGCGCCTTGGCCTCACCCGGCTGCCAGCCGCCTTTGATGAATTGCACCACCGCAACCTGCTCGCCATGGCCCAGGGTGCGCAGCACGAGCCCAAGAGCTGCTGTGGTTTTGCCTTTGCCATCGCCGGTGAACACCAGCACCAGCCCCTTCTCAAGGTTGCGCTCCCCCACGCGCTGCTGCTGCACCTCTTTGCGGCGGGCCATGCGGCGCCGGTAGGCATCGGCACTGGCTTCTGGCGCCAGATCACCGCCCATTCCCAGTTCAGCCGCTACCTGATCCAGCGTGGACTCTGCGGCGTGATCGGGCTGCTCAGGGGGCACAGTGCTGCAGCGGTTGATGCGCAGCACTCTGGCAACACCAGAGCAGGTTCAGGCGGCGCGGGCCCGTGCCAAAGCGGTATCCACCGCCTGCTGCTGATCGCGGCGGGTGATCCAGTGGTGGTAGGTGCGGGTGTGAATCGCCACGGAGTGACCCATCATCCGGGCCGCCACGGTGTCGGGGAGGCCGATGTGAATGGTGCGCACCGCCCAGGCGTGGCGGAGGTCGTAGGGGGTAAGGGGGAGGTCGTAGCGGCGAAACTGTTCGGCCACGCGGCGACCCACCTGCTGAAGCGTGGTGCGGCGGAGGTCGGTGCACACTGGCGGCAACAGGCTGCGGGCTTCACCGAGGCGCGGCAGCTCAAAGCGCTCCACCCATTCGGGCTGGAACGGCCAAACCTGGTGCTCGCCGGTTTTGCTGGTGGGCAGCACCCGGATCACGCGATCGCCACCAGGAGCCAAGGCGGAGAGATCGGTGAAAAACACCTCGTGGTTGCGCAAGCCATAGGTGGCCATCAAGCCATAGGCGAGCCGCCAGCCGTGGTTGGGGATCTGCTCGATCCACTCCAGGATCTGGCGGTCGCTCGGTAGCTGGCGGAACTGGGCCGCGTGCAGGCCATACCCCCCGGCGCGATCTGCCCAATCCGGCGGCAGCGGTATCTGCTCCGAGCGGGCCAAAGCCGCCAGGGCAGTGCCGCACTGCTGGCGGCCCCGACTGGCCAACGGGTAGCTCTCGAGCACCGCCACGAGCAGGTCTTCCCCCAGGGGTAGCTCCCGATTGGCGGCTTGCAGCCGCACCCTGCGCAGATAGGGCAGATAGGCGCTGGTCCAGGTGGTGCGGCTGCCGGCGGGATTGCGGCGCCGGCGCGGATCGCTGAAGAACTGCTGCTCAAAGCGCTCCACGGCAGCGGCGGCATCCAGACCCATGGCCGCTGGCAGCCCTTGGGCTGAGCTCGAGCGCGCCGAGGCGACAGGGGCAACGCCCCACTGGCTCCAGCTGAAGTTCTGCTGCTGCAGCTGCTGCACCACTCGCCGCAGCGCCTGGCGGGCCTGCTCAAGCCCCTCCAGATCGGCGGGCAGGCCCAAGCTGATGCGCTGCACCCGCAACTGGGAGCGCCCCTGGCGGCAGGGCAGTGGACCCCGCAGGGCGAGGCGCTGCCCGCGGCGCTCCAATCTCAAGCTCACGCCGCTGGCGGCCAGCTGGGCGTTGTGCTCGCGGATCGGCCCGTCGAGGGAATGGGGCTGTGAGGCAGCGGCCGTCATGGGGCGGACCCTATCGAGAGCGCCGCTTTACGGCCAGTGGTGCCCAAACGCGAACCAGCAGAAGGCCAACAGCGTTACGCTCGCCGACACATCCACCTGAACACCGCTGGGCATGGCCAAGGTCGGCGTGCTGTTGCTGAACCTCGGCGGTCCTGAACGGATTCAGGACGTGGGGCCATTCCTCTACAACCTGTTCGCCGACCCGGAGATCATCCGGTTGCCGAACCCGGCGTTGCAGAAGCCGCTGGCTTGGCTGATCAGCACCCTGCGGGCTGGCAAATCCCAGGCGGCCTACCGCTCCATCGGTGGCGGCTCACCCCTGCGGCGGATCACCGAGCAGCAGGCCCGCGAACTGCAGAGCAACCTGCGCCAGCGCGGCATCGAGGCCACCAGCTACGTGGCGATGCGCTACTGGCATCCCTTCACCGAATCCGCCGTGGCCGACATCAAGGCCGATGGCGTGGATGAAGTGGTGGTGCTGCCGCTCTACCCCCACTTCTCGATCAGCACCAGCGGCTCGAGCTTCCGCGAACTGCAGCGGCTGCGCCAGGCCGATCCGGGCTTTGCACGGCTACCGATTCGCTGCATCCGCAGCTACTACAACGACCCCGGCTACATCAGCGCCATGGCGGAGCTAATCGCCAAGGAGATCCAGGCCTGCCCGGACCCCAGCACGGCCCACGTGTTCTTCAGCGCCCACGGCGTACCCAAAAGCTACGTGGAAGAAGCGGGCGATCCCTACCAGCAGGAGATCGAAGCCTGCGCCGGCCTGATCATGGAGCGCCTCGAGCAGCAGCTGGGCCACCCCAATCCCTTCACCCTGGCCTACCAGAGCCGGGTGGGCCCGGTTGAGTGGCTCAAGCCGTACACCGACGACGCCCTGCACGAGCTGGGGGAGCAGGGGGTGAAGGATCTGGTGGTGGTGCCGATCAGCTTCGTGAGTGAGCACATCGAAACACTGGAAGAGATCGATATCGAATACCGGGAGATCGCTACCGAAGCCGGCATCACCAACTTCCGCCGCGTGCCGGCGCTCGACACCACGCCATCGTTCATTGAGGGCCTGGCCAACCTGGTGCAGCACGCCCTCGAGGGGCCCGAGGTGAATCTCGATCAGGCCGCCGCCCTGCCCACCAAGGTGAAGCTCTACCCCCAGGACAAATGGGCCTGGGGCTGGAACAACAGCTCCGAGGTGTGGAACGGCCGCTTGGCAATGCTGGGCTTCTCCGCTTTCCTGCTGGAACTGCTCAGCGGCCGTGGCCCGCTTCACTCCCTGGGATTGCTGTAAGGCCGCCAGCGCAACCCTGGTGGCAGCCTGTCTGCTGACTGGCCGAAGCCTGGCCGACGTCCGCTGGCGCCAGGGGGTGTTTCCTGTGGCCGTTTTTTCGGGCTACACGAGCCACTTCGGCCAGCGCATCGGCCCTTCAGGCAGCGTCGAACCCCATCACGGACTCGACATCGCGGCGCCGCTCGGCTCACCGATCCGCAACTGGTGGGGCGGTGTGGTGAAGGAGGTGATCGACGACGGCAGTTGCGGGCTGGGGCTACTGATCCAGTCAGGCCCCTACGAGCACCTCTACTGCCACCTCAGCGGCAGCGTGCAGAACGGCACCTACCGCAGCGGGCCTGTTGCCCTGCGCAGCGGCAGCCGCGTGAACAGCGGCGCGCTGATCGGCCATGTGGGCGTGAGCGGCCGCAGCACAGGCCCTCATCTGCACTGGGGGGTGCGCTACGGCGGGCGCTGGCTGAACCCGGCCGCGATCCTGCGGGCCATGGCGGCGGCGCGCGGTCAGGGGCGCTGAACGCACACGCCCAATCCCTGGGCCAGCCCTTAGGGTTGGGACAAGATTGAGTGCTGTCAGCTGCCGTCGTGACCGTTACGTCTGTCTCGCCAACGGCCGCCGCCGCCGGTGATTCCCCCGACCAGGCCTACCCGCAGCGGGTGAATGGCGGCTACGCCCTGATGGACTCCCTGCGCCGCCACGGCGTGGAGCACATCTTCGGCTATCCCGGCGGGGCGATCCTGCCGATCTACGACGAGCTGCACAAGGCTGAAAGCCGCGGGTGGCTCAAGCACATCCTGGTGCGCCATGAGCAGGGCGGCACCCATGCCGCCGATGCCTACGCCCGCGCCACCGGCAAGGTGGGCGTGTGCTTCGGCACCTCCGGCCCCGGCGCCACCAACCTGGTGACCGGCATCGCCACCGCCCACATGGACTCGGTGCCAATGGTGGTGATCACTGGTCAGGTGCCCCGGGCCGCCATTGGCACCGACGCCTTCCAGGAAACCGACATCTTCGGCATCACCCTGCCGATCGTGAAGCACTCCTGGGTGGTGCGCGACCCACGCGACATCGGCCGCATCGTGGCCGAAGCCTTCCTGATCGCCGCCAGCGGCCGCCCCGGGCCGGTGCTGATCGATGTGCCCAAGGACGTGGGCGTTGAGGAATTCGACTACACGCCAGTGGAGCCCGGCACCGCCAAACCCGCCGGCTTCAAAGCCACCCCGGCCCCCGAGACCTCAGCCATTGAGGCGGCCCTCGCCCTGATCCGGCAGGCCCGCCGGCCCCTGCTTTACGTGGGTGGCGGCGCCATCAGTTGCGGCGCCCACCAGCAGGTGCATCAGCTGGCGGAGCGCTTCCGCCTGCCCGTCACCACCACCTTGATGGGAAAGGGTGCCTTTGATGAGCAGCACCCCCTGGCGGTGGGCATGCTCGGCATGCATGGCACGGCCTACGCCAACTTCGCCGTCACCGAGTGCGATCTGCTGATCGCCGCCGGCGCCCGCTTCGATGATCGCGTCACCGGCCGCCTCGATGGCTTCGCCCCGCGGGCCCAGGTGATCCACATCGATATCGACGCCGCTGAGCTCGGCAAAACCCGCACCCCCGATGTCCCGGTGGTGGCCGATGTGAAGGCCGCCCTCGAAGCGCTGCTGGCCGCCAGCAGCGGCGAAGACTCCGCTGGCCGCACCGAGGCCTGGCTGGAGCGGATCAACACTTGGAAGCAGCACTACCCGCTGGTGGTGCCCGCTCCCGAAGGCGAGATCGCCCCCCAGGAAGTGGTGGCGCTGCTGCAGGAGCTGGCGCCCAAGGCCTATGTCACCACCGATGTGGGGCAGCACCAGATGTGGGCAGCCCAGTTCCTGCACACCGGCCCACGCCGCTGGATCAGCTCAGCCGGCCTCGGAACCATGGGCTTCGGCATGCCCGCTGCCATGGGCGTGCAGACCGCCTTCCCAGGCGAGCAGGTGATCTGCGTCGCCGGCGACGCCAGCATCCTGATGAACATCCAGGAGCTCGGCACCCTCAGCCAGTACAACCTGGCGGTGAAAGTTGTGGTGCTCAACAACGGCTGGCAGGGCATGGTGCGCCAGTGGCAGGAGAGCTTCTACGGCGAGCGCTATTCCGCCTCCGAGATGACCGGCGGCATGCCCAACTTCCCGCAGGTGGCTGAGGGCTTCGGCGTGAAGGGCGTGAGCATCAGTGAGCGCGCCAACCTGCGCCAGCAGCTCTCCGAGGCTCTGGCCCACCCCGGCCCTGCCTTCATTGAGGTGCAGGTGCGCCGCAACGAAAACTGCTATCCGATGGTGCCACCGGGTGCCAGCAACGCCCAGATGGTGGGCCTGCCCTCCCATCCCGAGCTGGCGATCGACACCAGCCGCGAGTGCCACAGCTGCCACCACACCACCTCCAGCTCCAGCCTCTACTGCCCCAACTGCGGCACCAAGCTCTGATGGGGCGTCGGTGGCTCACAGCTCTCTGCGTGCTGGTGCTCCTGTTCGGAGCAGCTGGGGCCCAGGCAGCTGAAGTGTTGCAGGTGCGCAGCGGCACGCTGCTGCAGGTGGGCGATCACAACCGCACCTACACCGTGGAACTGGCTTGCGTGGCCATCCCCGAGGGCGGCAATCCTGCTGCAACCGAGTGGCTACGGGCCGCTCTTCCACGCCGCACCAAAGTGAACCTGAGGCCACTGGGCAACGATGGCGGCACGCTTGTGGCCCGCGTGCAGCGGCTGGGAGCGGCCGATGCAACAGGCGGCAGCGATCTCGGTAACGGTTTGATCGCGGCCGGCCTGGCCAGCGCCAAGCCCAGCTGCTGATTCCCGATGAGCATCAACCGAACCGCTAAGGGAATCGTGCTGGTACCCTGCCTGCTGCTCGGGGCTGCTTTTTTGGCGGCAGCGGTGTGGGGGGATCAAGCAGCAGCAGCCAACCAACGGCTGGCGCTGATCTTGGGAGGTGCCCTGATGGGCGGCGGCCTGCTGGCCCAGCTGCTGCCTGAGGCACCACCCGAACGCGATCAGGCAGAGGATCAGTGAGCCAAGGGGCTCGCCCCGCAGTTAGTTCGCCGGCTTCCCCTTGGCCTGGTTGTCCTTCACCAGCCGGAAGTATTCCGGTGTGGGAAAGATGGTGAAGGAATCATTGGGGGCATTGATGATCTCGCGCAGCACAGCGGTGAGATCAGCCACCTGGGGCTTGAGTTTCTGGCGCTCAGCCGGGGGCAACTGGCCCAGGGCATTCTCCAGATTTTCGTAGCTGAAGAAGAACACCCCACGCGGACCTTCGGGCGTCTTGATCGTGAGGAAGGGTTTGGTGAAAAACACCGGCACATTCAGCCCCTCACTGATCTGCTTCTCGGTGAGTCCCTGATTCTTCAGGATCTTTACAGCTTGGGCGCGGTCGGTTTCGTTGCCAATAATCGGAGCCACAAGGGTTTTCTTCTTGTCTTTGAGCTGCTTGTTGAGCTCCGTCACCTTCTCGTTCATCACGTTGAGGGGCAGAGCCACCACACCGGCTTTGAGAGAAGGGTTGCTCTTGTTCAAGGCCGCCAGCTGCTGATTGGCTTTGGCGCTCTCGAGATAAAGCGGCAACACCAGGTCCTGATCACGGGGGATCGGTAGAGGCACACCTTTGGAGTCGGTGATCACAAACACCGGCACCACCTCCAGCTTCTTGATCGCGTCTGCCTCAGGGATCGCCTGAGCCGGGGCAGACAGGAGCGACAGCGCAGCCATCGCCAGACCTGCACTCAGCGCTACGGAGCCGAGTTTGCGGCTCAGGAGGCGGCGCATGGCGGTGCGGCGTGACTGCATGCGATGAACTATGGAAAGGCTGAGCCTAGTCAGGGAAATCCACCTAGCTTTCAACGGCTGGACGGTGCCGGCCATGACCACTGCTGAACAGCACAGAGCGGTTGCAGCTTCACCAAAGGTGGTTGGTCTGCGCCACTCGGCTGGGGCGGCCGGTTGGCCAAGGCAGCTGGGTGTGGTGGCTGGGATCGCCGCTGCGCTGCTGGGCAGCCAGACCCTCGCCGCCAGCAGCCCACTCCGCAGCGATGTGCGTCTGCTGCTGCCCAGCGAAGGCTTGTTGGCTGGGCTCGGTGATGGCCTGCGGCGGGGCTACAGCCTGGCCATGGAGGAAAGCCGCAGCTGCGGCTTGCAGCCGCCCAGCCTGCAAGTGGGCTGGCTTCCGCCCGGCGCCGATCCCCAGAGCCCCGTGGGAGCAGCCCCCCGCAGCCACTTGCTGGTGGCACCGCCCGCTGCTCCCCTCCCCGCCTATGGCCTTTTGGCCGAACAACAACGGTTGAGTGTGCTGCTGCCCTTGCAGCGAGGCGTTTCTCTCGAAGGCCTGCCGCAGCTACGCGGCTCGGATCGGCTCTGGCCACTGATGCCAGGTCGCAGCCTGGAGGCGGATCGCCTCGCCCAGGCCCTGCTGGCTGACGGGATCAAACGGGTGATGGTGGTGCGGGATCGCAGCGCTGAGAGCAAGGCCCTCACCGATCGCTTCGTGGCCAGCTTCGCCAACGGCAAAGGGGATGTGATCGGCGCCACCGCAGCACCCATCAGCCTGCAGGGCGATGACCGCGCCGCCATGGCGCAGCTGGTGAGCGATGTGGACTGGTACCGCCCGCCAGCCCTGGTGGTGATCACCCAGCCCGGCAGCGATCTGGCCAAGGCGGTGCGCGCCGCCAACTGGCCCTCCACCCTGCTGTTGGCCTGGAGTGCGCCGGTGGAGCAGCCCCTGGCGATCGAGCAGATCGGGGTGAATCCCCTCAGCCGCGGACCGGGCTGGAACTCCTTTGCTCAGCGGTTTGAGCAGCGCTGGGGCTACAAACCCGGCGTGGTGGAAAGCGCCGGCTACGACAGCGGCCTGATGAGCGCCCTGGCCTCCGTGCAAGCCGGAGGCCGCAGCGGTTGGGATCTGCAGTGGTTCAGCGCCAACGCCAAACCGCAGCCGTTGTGCACAGCGCTGAAACTGCGCGCTGAGGGGGCAAAGGTTCGGCCCCAGGCCGCCAGCAGCCAGTTCGATCTCAGCCCCGCGGTGCCGCCATCGGCGCAATTGCAACTGAGCCGTGGCTGAGCTGGTTCTGCCGCTGGAGGCCGCCAACCTCGAGGCCATCGGCGAGGTGGGAGGCAAGAACGCCTCCCTCGGGGAGATGATCCGCCAGCTCTCTGAGCAAGGTGTACGGGTACCCGGAGGCTTTGCCACCACCGCCGCGGCCTATCGCCACTTCATCGAAGCGGGCGGGCTTCAGCAACAGCTGCACACCATCCTTGATGGCCTCGACGGCCACGACATCGCTGCACTGCAGGCCGCCGGTGCCGCAGCTCGGGCGCTATTGCTGGCGGCGCCCCTGCCCGGCGATCTCGAGCAAGAGATCCTCAGCGCTTACCGCCAGCTGGGATCCCCATCGGTGGCCGTGCGCTCCAGTGCCACCGCGGAAGACCTACCGGATGCCTCCTTCGCAGGCCAACAGGAGACCTACCTCAACGTGGAGGGGGAACAGGCGCTCCTGGCGGCCTGCCGGCGTTGCTTCGCTTCGCTGTTCACCGATCGGGCCATCTCCTACAGGCAGATCAACGGCTTTGATCACTTCGAGGTGGCCCTCTCGATCGGGGTGCAGCGCATGGTGCGCTCCGATCTGGCCTGCTCCGGCGTGATGTTCAGCATCGACACCGAAACCGGCTTCCGCAACGCCGTGCTGCTCACCGCTGCCTATGGCCTTGGCGAGAACGTGGTGCAAGGGGCGGTGAACCCCGATGAGTACCTGATTTTCAAACCCACCCTGGAGCAAGGCTTTGCGCCGATCGTGAGCCGCCGGCTCGGCAGCAAAGCGATCCGGATGGTGTACGGCGAGCACGGCTCCACGCGCAACGTGGAGGTGCCGCAGGCCGAACGCCGCCGCTACGCCCTCAGCGACGGCGAAGCCCTGCAACTGGCGCGCTGGGCCTGCCTGATCGAGCGGCACTACAGCGCCCGCCGCGGCCAGCCCACCCCGATGGACATCGAATGGGCCAAAGACGGCGAAACCGCTGAGCTGTTCATCCTTCAAGCCAGGCCGGAAACGGTGGAATCCCGCCGCAGCACCACGCTGCTGCGCAGCTGGCAGCTCGAACCCCACAACGCGGAACTGCTCTGCACCGGCCGTGCCATCGGCGCCTCGGTGAGCAGTGGCAGGGCCCGCATCCTGCGCCACCCCTCCGAAATCCAGCGCTTTGAGCCGGGTGATCTGCTCGTCACCGAGCGCACCGACCCCGATTGGGAGCCGATCCTCAAGCGGGCCAGCGGCGTGATCACCAACCAAGGCGGCCGCACCTGCCACGCCGCGATCATCGCCCGCGAGATGGGGATCACCGCGATCGTGGGCGCTGGCGACGCCACCGAGCGCATCGCCGACGGCACCACGATCACGGCCAGCTGCTGTGAGGGCGACGAAGGCCGGGTATACCACGGAGCGCTTCCCTTCCGGGTGGAGGAGTGCGACATCGGCGAGCTGCCCCCCACGCGCACGCGCATCCTGATGAACGTGGGTAACCCGGAGGAGGCCTTCAGCCAGGCAGCCATCCCCTGCGACGGGGTGGGGCTGGCACGGCTGGAATTTGTGATCGCCAATCACATCCGCGTGCATCCGATGGCGCTGCTGCAGCCCGATCGGCTCCGCGACCCCGCCGAGCGCCAGGCGATTGCCGCCCTCACCACCGGCTATGAGCACCCCGCCGACTACTACGTGGATCTGCTGGCCCAGGGCATGGGACGGCTCGCCGCCGCCTTCCATCCGCGGCCGGTGATCCTGCGCTTCTCTGATTTCAAGAGCAACGAATACGCCAAGTTGCTGGGGGGCAGCAGCTTCGAGCCCAGCGAGGAAAACCCGATGATCGGCTGGCGGGGCGCCTCCCGCTACTACGCCGAGGGCTTCCGCGAAGCCTTCGCCCTGGAGTGCAGGGCCCTCAAGCGGGTGCGGGAGCAGATGGGGCTCACCAATGTGATCCCGATGGTTCCCTTCTGCCGCACCCCTGAAGAGGGGGATCGGGTGCTGGCCGAGATGGCACGCGAAGGGCTGGTGCGGGGCGACAACGGCCTGGAGGTGTACGTGATGTGCGAGCTGCCAAGCAACGTGATCGCCGCGGAGGCCTTCGCTGAACGCTTCGATGGCTTCTCGATCGGCTCCAACGACCTCACCCAGCTCAGCCTGGGGCTCGATCGCGATTCAGCCCTTGTGGCTGATCTGTTCGATGAACGCAACGCCGCGGTGGTGGAGCTGATCCGCATGGCGATCCGCAGCGCCAAACGCTGCGGCAGGAAGATCGGCATCTGCGGCCAGGCGCCAAGCGATCACCCGGAATTCGCCGAACTGCTGGTGCGCGAAGGCATCGATTCCATCAGCCTCAACCCCGACGCCGTACTCAAGACGCGCTTGAAGGTGGCTGCGATCGAGGCCGAGCTCAAGGGCAGCTGAAGCGAACTGCAGCAGAGCAACAGCTGCCAGACGCGCAAGCTCTGCCTAGCTTGCAAACAGCCGGCCTGGGCTTGCCATGGCGACGTTGGAGCAGGGCTTCGCCTCGCTCGATCCGGTGCTGCAGCGCCACGGCCATCAGGCAAATGGCCTCATTGAGGTGCTCAACCATGCTCAGCAGCTTTACGGCCACCTGAGCGAGCCGCTGCTGCGCTACATCGCCCGGCAACTGCAACTGCCCTTCAGCCGGGTGCAGGGCACGGCGAGTTTTTACCACCTGTTTCGCTTTGCGCCGCCGGCGCGCCACAGCTGCCTGGTGTGCACCGGCACCGCCTGCCATGTGCAGGGGGCGGAGCAACTCCTGGCCGAACTGAAGGCAGCACCGCTGGATGAGCTGGGTGTGGAACTGGGCTCGGTGCGCTGCATCGGCACCTGCAGCGGAGCCCCTCTGGTGGTGGTGGATGAAGCGGTGTGGAACCACGTAGAGGCCAGCGCCGTGCTGAAGCAGCTGCAGGAGTTGGCGTGATGAGCAGCTGCCTCCGGCTCTGCACCGCCGCCAGCTGCCGCAGCCGCGGTGCCTTGGCCCTGCTAGAGAACAGCGATCGCCCGGTGAAGGAGGTGGGTTGTCTGGGCCCCTGCAGTGAAGGGCCACTGGCGGCCATGGGGGATCAGCTGCTGTCGCTGCAGCCGGCGGAGAACAAAACCCTCGGCACCACGCTGGAGGCTGCGCTGGCCTCAAGCCGTAAGATCAGGGCGGAGGATCCGTTTCTGAAGCTGCAGCGACGCCTGGTGCTGGCCCGCTGCGGAGTGGTGGATCCGGGCTGCATCAACGACGCCCTGGCCCACGGCGCCTATCAGCAACTGAAGGCGGTGCTCGCCGCAAACGATCCGAGCTCCGTGATCGAAACGGTGCGCCGCAGCGGCCTGAGGGGGCGGGGCGGCGCCGGCTATCCCACCGGACTGAAGTGGGCCACCGTGGCGGCCATGCCCGGTGCACACAAAGTGGTGGTGTGCAACGCCGATGAGGGCGACCCCGGCGCCTTCATGGATCGCACCTTGATGGAGAGCGATCCCCACACCCTGCTCGAGGGCATGGCGATCGCCGCCTTCGCCGTAGGCGCCCAGCAGGGCTACATCTACGTGCGGGCGGAGTATCCGCTGGCGATTGAGCGGCTGCGCACGGCGATCGCCGCGGCCGAAACCCACGGCTGGTTGGGAACGGCGATCAGCGGAAGCCGTTTCAGCTTTGAGATTGAGCTGCGGGTCGGGGCAGGCGCCTATGTGTGCGGGGAAGAGACGGCGCTGATCCACTCGATCGAAGGTCGCCGCGGCGTGCCGCGGCCCAGGCCGCCCTATCCGGCCGAGCACGGCGTGTTCGGGTTGCCCACACTGATCAACAACGTGGAGACCTTCGGCAACATCCCGGTGCTGCTGCAGCTGGGGGTGGAGGCCTACGGCGCCGGCACCAAAGTGTTTTCACTCACGGGCCATGTGCAACGCAGCGGTGTACTCGAGGTGCCGATCGGCACGCCCCTGCGCACGATCGTGGAGACGATGGGGGGTGGTGCCCCGCCTGGCCGCAGCATCAAGGCCGTGCAAACCGGCGGCCCCTCAGGCGGCTGCGTGCCCGCCAGCGCCCTCGATACACCGGTGGATTACGACTCGCTCAAGGCCCTCGGCACGATCATGGGCTCAGGCGGGATGGTGGTGCTCGATGACACCACCAACATGGTGGATCTCGCCGCCTTCTTCATCGCCTTCAGCCGGGAGGAGTCGTGCGGCAAATGCATCCCCTGCCGCTCCGGCACGGTGCAGCTGGAGATGCTGTTGCGCAAATTGCTGGAGCGCCGGGGCAGCGCCGCGGATCTGAACCAGCTCGAATCGCTCTGCCACACGGTGGCTGACGCCAGCCTCTGCGGCCTGGGTCAAAGCGCGCCAAAACCGGTGCTGAGCACGCTGTGCCATTTCCGCAGCGATTACCTGGAGCTGTTGCAGCCGGCAGAGGTGGAGCGATGAGCGTCTGCACGCTGCAGATCAACGAGCGCGATGTAGCGGTACCCACAGGCACATCGCTGCTGGAGGCAGCCCGCCAGGCGAACATCCCGATCCCCACCCTTTGTTTTCTGGAGGGGCTCTCAGCCGTGGCCGCCTGCCGGCTGTGCCTCGTGGAGGTAAGCGGCGCCGATGGGCATGCAGAACCGCGCCTGCTGGCGGCTTGCGTCACCAACGCCTCGGAGGGCATGCGCGTGCACACCCAGACGCCACGGCTACAGGAGATCCGGCGCACGGTGATCGAACTGCTGTTCACCGAAGGCAACCACGTGTGCGCCATCTGCGTGGCCAATGGCCACTGCGAGCTGCAGAACATGGCGGTGGAGGTGGGCATGGATCACAGCCGCCTGCCCTATCGCTTCCCCGACAGGCGCGTGGATCTTTCTCACGCCCAGTTCGGGCTCGATCACAACCGCTGCATCCTCTGCACCCGCTGCGTGCGGGTGTGCGACGAGGTGGAAGGCGCCCACGTGTGGGATGTGGGCTGGCGCGGCGAACACTGCCAGATCATCAGCGGCCTTGAGGAACCCTGGGGTGCTGTGGAGGCCTGCACCCACTGCGGCAAGTGCGTGGATGTGTGCCCCACCGGAGCCCTGTTCCACAAGGCCGACACCAGCGAGGAGAAGCACAGCCACCCGGAGCGCCTTCAAACCCTGGTGCATGCCCGCACCCATCAGGAGTGGAGCCCATGACGAAGACAAGGCTGGCAACGGTGTGGCTGGCGGGCTGCTCCGGCTGCCACATGTCGTTTCTCGATCTCGACGAATGGCTCCTGGAGCTCGCTGACCGCGCTGACATCGTCTACAGCCCGGTGGGATCGGACCAGAAGCTCTACCCCGAAAACGTGGATATCGCCCTGATAGAAGGCGGGGTGGCCAACACCGACAACCTCGAACTACTGCAGCGGGTTCGCGCCAACACCCGCACCCTGGTGAGCTTCGGCGACTGCGCCATCACCGCCAACATCCCTGGCATGCGCAACCTGCTGCGGGGCAGCGATCCGGTGCTGCGGCGCGCCTACCTGGAGCTGGCCGATGCCAGCGGCCAAATGCCCCATGCGCCGGGCATCGTGCCGGAGCTGCTGGAGCGGGTGCTGCCGGTGCATGAGCTGGTGCCGGTGGAGGTATATCTGCCGGGCTGCCCGCCGCCCGCCGAGCGGATCCGCGCCGCTCTCGAGCCGTTGCTGCGGGGTGAGCTGCCGCAGCTGAGCGGCAGCGATCAGATCCGCTTCGGCTGAGGACTGGAGGAGCAGCTCATGACGACGAACCACGCCACTGACGCCAACCAGCCCGCCCGCCGCACGATCACGATCGATCCGGTGACCCGCATCGAGGGCCACGCCAAGATCTCGATCCACCTGGATGCAGCTGGAGCCGTGGACACGGCCCGCTTCCACGTGACGGAGTACCGGGGGTTCGAGAAATTCTGCGAGGGCCGGCCGTTCACCGAGATGGCGGGCATCACAGCGCGCATCTGCGGCATCTGCCCGGTGAGCCATCTGCTCGCGGCCGCCGCCACCGGCGACAAGATCCTTGCGGTGCAGATTCCCCCCGCCGCTGAGAAGCTGCGGCGGTTGATGAATCTGGCGCAGATCACCCAATCGCATGCGCTGTCGTTCTTTCACCTCAGCAGCCCCGATTTCCTGCTGGGGTGGGAAAGCGATCCCGCAAAGCGCAACATCTTCGGGCTGATCGCCGCCAACCCCGAGCTGGCCCGCAGCGGTATCCGCCTGCGTCAGTTCGGCCAGGGGGTGATCGAAGCGCTGGGTGGCCGCAAAATCCACGCGGCCTGGGCGGTGCCGGGCGGTGTGCGCAGCCCCCTGAGCCCAGAAACCCGCGATCAAATCCGGCAGGGCCTACCGGACGCCTTCGCCATCGCCGAACAGGGGCTAGCACTGTTCAAGCAGTTGCTCGACACCCAGCTCGGTGAGGAACTGGAGGTGTTTGGCCACTTCCCCTCGCTGTTTATGGGGCTGGTGAGCCGTGATGGCAGCTGGGAGCATTCCAGCGGCCGCCACTGCGCCGGCATCCGGGTGATGGCCAGTGACGGCTCCCTGGTAGCCGACGGCCTCAAGGAAGACGACTACGCCTCCTTTCTGGCGGAGGCCGTGGAGCCCTGGAGCTATCTGAAGTTCCCCTACATCAAGGCGCTGGGGCCGGAAGCGGGCAGCTACCGGGTGGGCCCCCTGGCACGGCTCAACCTGTGCGAGCGGATCGGCACGGAACGGGCCGATCGGGAGCTGCTGGAGCTGCGCCAGCGCGGTGGCCGGGTGGTGACGGCCTCCTTCCTGTATCACCTGGCCCGGTTGATCGAAATCCTGGCCTGCCTGGAGCAGATGGAGCAGCTGCTCGACGATCCCGAGCTCACGGCAACCCATGTGCGCGCCCGCGCCAGCGTGAATTGCCATGAAGCGGTTGGGGTGAGCGAAGCGCCCCGCGGCACGCTGCTACACCACTACCGCGTGGATGCCAATGGCCTGATCGAGCGAGTGAATCTGATCATTGCCACGGGGCAGAACAACAGCGCCATGAACCGCACGATCACCCAGATCGCGCGCCACTACCTCGATGGAAACAACCTGAGCGAGGCGCTGCTCAACCGCGTGGAAGCAGGCATCCGCTGCTTCGATCCCTGCCTCTCCTGCAGCACCCATGCCGCCGGCCAGATGCCGCTGCAGGTGCAGCTGTTCAGCTCCGAAGGGGAGCTGTTGCAGCAGCGGCGGCGTGATTAGCGATGGCACGCAACCAGGCCTTGGTGATCGGCATCGGCAACTGCCTGCGCAGCGATGACGGCGCTGGCATCCGCGTGGCCGAAGCACTCGAAGCTCAAGCCACAGGCCTGCAGGTGGTGCTCTGTGACCAACTCACCCCTGAGCTGGCCGAAGCCATCAGCCAGGCCCGCGCCGTGCTGTTTATCGATGCACAGATGCGCGATGCCTCTGAGCCAACAGCCCAGGCTCCGGTTGGCGCGCACCTGCAGCCCCTGGAAGCCTCAACCCTTGGCGATCCAAGCGGCCATGCACTCACCCCGCCACGCCTGCTGGCCCTGAGCGCCGCGCTGTATGGGCCCTGCCCGCCGGCCTGGCAACTGCTGATCCCCGGTGAGCAGTGGAAGGTGGGTGATCAACTTTCTGCCCATACCGCCGCCGCCTGCCGCAACGCCGTGCCGGTAGCGCTGGCCTGGAGTGCACGCCATGCATGAGCTGGCCCTGCTGCAGGAGCTCTGTGCCCTGGCCGCCGCCGCCGCCGAAGAGCAGGGAGCCAGCCAGATCCACCGGATGGAGCTGCGGGTGGGAGAGCTGGGAGGGGTTAACCCCGAGGCGCTGCGCCAGGCCTTCGTCGTGGTGGCGGCAACGGCTCCCTGGCAGACGGCAGAACTGCAGCTCGATGTGGTGCCAACCCTCTGTTTCTGCCCACACTGTGCGCAGGCCTTCAGCCCGCTGGATGTGATCTACGCCTGCCCCCAGTGCGGTGCCATCAGCCGTCAGGTGCTGCAGGGGCGGGAGCTGGAGCTTGTGGCGCTGGAGGTGTCGTAGGTGTGCGGGCAATGCGGCTGTGATGAACCCCAGGCGGCGCCGCTGCCGCGCCGGCGGCTTGAGCTGCATCAACCCCTGCTCAGCAGCAACGACAGCCAGGCCGCACGCAACCGCGACCATTTCAGGCGCCACGGCCTGCGCACGATCAACCTGCTCTCGGCACCGGGTTCGGGCAAAACCGCCTTGCTCGAGCAGCTGGCGCGCCACTGGCCCCGCCCGCCGATCGGGGTGATCGTGGGTGATCTAGCCACCGACAACGACGCGCGGCGCCTGCAGCTAGCTGGAGCCCGAGCGGTGCAGATCCGCACGGGCGATCTCTGCCACCTCGATGCAACGCTGGTGGATCAGGCCTTCAGCCAGCTCGATTGCCGCGGCATCGACCTGCTCGTGATCGAAAACGTGGGCAACCTGGTGTGTCCGGCGGCCTTCGATCTGGGGGAGCAGCGGCGAGTTGCGCTGTTGTCGGTAACGGAAGGCGAAGACAAGCCGCTCAAATACCCCGCCTTGTTCAAAAGCGCCGACGCGGTGGTGATCAACAAGGCCGATCTCGCGGAGGTGGTGGGCTTCGATCGCCGCACAGCCATCGCCAACCTCAGCACCATCGCTCCTCAGGCGGCGTTGTTTGAGCTCTCCGCCCGCACCGGCGAGGGGCTTGATTCCTTGATCCATTGGTTGGATGCCAAGCCCGCCTGATGCCCCTGCCGAACAGCACCTGAGCCTGGAACTCCAGGGCCTTGTGCAGGGGGTGGGCTTTCGCCCCCATGTGGTGCGGCTGGCGCTACTGCATGGCCTGCGCGGCACGGTGGCCAACAGCAGCCGCGGCGTGCAGCTGGAGTTGGAGGGGTCACGGCCCGCCTTGGAGGCATTCCGCCACAGCCTTTTGGCCAAGCCGCCGGCCCGGGCTCGCATCGATCACGAGATCTGCCGCTGGCAGCCCGTGCACGCCAGCAGCGCTGGAGGAGTGCGAATCCTGGAGCCGCAAACCGGTGGCAACGGCACAGCGCCAGTAAGCCCGGATCTAGCGATCTGCCCCTACTGCCTGGAAGAGCTCCGCGATCCATCCAACCGCCGCCACGGCTACCCATTCATCAGCTGCACCGATTGCGGGCCGCGCTACAGCGTTGTGGAGCGGCTGCCGTTTGAACGGGAGCACACCAGCTTTCGCCACTTCCCGCTCTGCGAGCAATGCCAGAGCGAGTACAGCGATCCAGCCGATCGGCGCTTTCACGCCCAAACCATCAGCTGCCCGGCCTGCGGGCCCGCGCTGCACTGGGATGGTCGGCCCATCAGCAGCGCCGATGGAATCCGTACCGCGGCAGCCGCTCTGGCCGAAGGGTCCATCGTGGCCCTGCAGGGAGTTGGTGGCTTCCAGCTGCTGGTGGATCCAACCAACACCGCGGCGCTGCAACGGCTACGCCAGCGCAAGGGGCGCCCTCACAAACCCCTAGCGCTGCTCGCCAGCAGCGAATGGATGGAGAGCCATTGCTGCAGCCATCCCGGCGAACGGGAGCTCTGGCATGGGCCCGCGGCTCCGATCCTGCTGCTACGCCGCTCACCCGATCGGCAAGACGGGATCGCTGCGGAAGTGGCCGGCAGCAGCCCCTGGCTGGGGGTGATGCGCGCCAGTTCCGGCCTGCAACAGCTGCTGCTGGAGGCCTGCGGCGGTGTGGTGGTGGCCACCAGTGCCAACCGCTCCGGCGAACCGCTCTGTGCCAACGCCGATGCTGATGCCGCAACCCTGCGCGAGCTGGCCGATCACGTGCTCAGCCACACCCTGCCGGTTGTGAACCGCATCGACGACAGCGTGCAGCGCTGGGCGGCTGGAGGAGCCCTCACCCTGCGGTTGGGGCGTGGCCTGGCCCCAGTGGCGCTTCCGCATCCCAGCAGCAACGCCGGCGCGCTGGGGCTGGGCGCCCAGATCAAGGGAGCGATGGCACTGCAAACCGCGAGCCACCGCCTGCTCAGCCCCGATCTCGGGGATCTGAGCAGCGTGGCGGGTGCCGCCCATCACCAGCGCACCTGCCGAGACTGGCTGCAGCGCCATGGCTTACGCCTGAGCCACCTGGCCTGCGACCAGCACCCGGGCTACAGCGCCAGCGCCTGGGCTGCGGAGCTGGCCGCACGTGAGCAGCTGCCACTGAGCGCCGTGCAGCACCACCACGCCCACCTGCTGGCTGTGATGACGGAGCATCGGATCGCAGGGCCCGCGCTGGGTATGGCCTGGGATGGCGCCGGCCAGGGAGACGATGGCAGCCTCTGGGGCGGCGAAGCCCTGGCGATCACCCCCGATGGCTACCGGCGCATCGCCCATCTGCGGCCCTGGCCGCTCCCGGGTGGTGAGCGAGCCCAACGGGAACCGCGCCGGGCTGCCATCGGGCTGCTGCTGGAGGCCTACGGACCCAGCTGGCGCGAACGGCTTGCGCCCCTGCCCAACCTCAGCTGGCACACAGCCTTCAGCGACAACGAACTGCAGGTGCTGGAGCAGAGCGTGTGGCGCGGCCTCAACGCACCGCGCAGCTCGAGCATCGGCCGGTTGTTTGATGCCGTTGCAGCGCTGCTGGGGCTGGCGCAGTGCTGCAGCTACGAAGCCCAGGCCGCCCTGGCGCTTGAGGCGCTGGCCCTGGAAGCCCTCGAACAGCCCAGCGAGACGGCCTGCCCGCTGGAACTACCGCTGCAACGCAGAGATTCATCGAGCCCGTGGCAGTGGAACTGGCAACCGCTGCTGGATCAGCTGCTGGATGCCCTAGCCCAGAACATCCCCCCGCCTCAGCTGGCCCTGGCCTTTCATCAGGGCCTGGCCCAGGCGATCGCCGCACTCGCCCTGGCAGAAGGCTGCGAGGAACTGCTGTTGGCGGGGGGCTGCTTTCAAAACGCTCTGCTGCTGGAGCTCAGCATCAGCGCCCTCAAGCAGCAGGGCTGCCGGGCGCTCTGGCCGCAGCAGCTCCCCTGCAACGACGCCGCCCTGCCCATCGGCCAGCTGCTGGCAGCCGAAAGCGTGTCTATAAACCGAGTAGCCCCTGGGGCCGAAAGCCATGTGCCTGGCCGTCGCCGGTGAATTGGTGAGCATCAGCGCGAACGCCGATCCGCTCTGGCGGATGGGGGATGTGTGCTTTGGGGGTGTGCTGCGCCAGGTGAGCTTGGCCTGTGTGCCGGAGGCCCGGATTGGCGATCAGCTGCTGGTGCACGTGGGCGTGGCACTCACGGTCCTGGAGCCGGAGCCATGAGCCCTCCCGATGGCGACTGGGCCTGGCTCGATGGCAATGAAGCGGCGGCGCGGGTGGCCTATCGCCTCAACGAGGTGATGGCGATCTATCCGATCACCCCCGCCTCACCGATGGGCGAATGGGCGGATGCCTGGGCGAGTGAGGGGCGCCCCAATCTCTGGGGCCAGGTGCCACAGGTGGTGGAGATGCAAAGCGAGGGCGGTGCCGCCGGGATGGTGCACGGCGCCCTACAGGCCGGAGCACTCACCACCACGTTCACGGCATCGCAGGGGTTGCTGCTGATGCTGCCCAACCTCTACAAAATCGCCGGCGAGCTCACAGGAGCCGTGATCCATGTGGCGGCGCGCACGCTGGCCACATCGGCGTTGTCGATCTTTGGCGACCACAGCGATCTGATGGCGACCCGCGGCACCGGCTGGGGGATGTTGATCTCGGCCTCGGTGCAGGAATGCGGCGATTTCGCCGCCATCGCCACCGCCGCCAGCCTGGCGGGGCGGCTGCCGCTGCTGCATGGCTTCGATGGGTTCCGCACCTCCCATGAGATCCAGCGGGTGGAGCTGATCAGCGATGCGGTGTTGCGTGAGCTGGTGCCCGATGCGCTGGTGGCGCAGCACCGCCAACGCGGCCTCTCCCCGGATCACCCGCAGCTGCGCGGCAGCAGCCAGAACCCCGACGTGTGCTTCCAGGCCCACGAAGCGGTGAACCCGTTCCAGAACGCCATGCCCCAGCACCTGCAGGCGGCCATGGATCATTTCGCCGCACTCACCGGCCGGCAGTACCGCCTCTTCGACTACCACGGCCATCCCGCTGCCGAACGGGTGATCGTGCTGATGGGCAGCGGCTGTGAAACCGCCTGCGCCACAGCCGATGCCCTGATGGCGGCCGGTGAAGCGGTGGGCGTGCTGAAGGTGCGCCTGTTCCGCCCCTTCGCCGCCGAAAGGCTGGTGGCGGCGTTGCCCGCCAGCACCCGGCGCATCGCTGCGCTCGATCGCTGCAAGGACCCCGGCAGCCAGGGCGAACCGCTTTACCTGGATGTGCTCGCAGCTCTGAACGAGCACTGGCCTGGAGGCGAGATGCCGCAGGTGGTGGGCGGCCGCTACGGCATCGGCTCAAAGGAGTTCACCCCAGCGATGGTGAAGGCGGTGTTCGACAACCTCGCCTCCGACCCGCCGCGGCGACATTTCACGGTGGGCATCGACGACGACGTCACCCAGCTGTCGTTGCCGGTAGATCCGGCCTTCGCGATCGAAGCGCCCGACACGCTGCGGGCGGTGTTCGTGGGCCTCGGTTCCGACGGCACCGTGGGCGCCAACAAAACCACCCTGAAGATCGTGGGCGACGCCACCGGCCTGCGCGGCCAGGGCTACTTCGTTTACGACTCGAAGAAGGCCGGTTCGATCACGGTGTCGCACCTGCGCTTCAGCCCGCGGCCGATCCACGCCAGCCACCTGATCGAGCAGGCGCAGCTTCTGGCCTGCCATCACTGGGATTTCCTCGAACGCTTCGACCTGCTCGATCTCGCGGCCCCGGGCGGCAAGCTGCTGCTCAACGCCCCCTGGCCAGCTGAGCAGTGCTGGCCGCAGCTGCCGGAGCGGGTGCAGCAGTGGATCCGCCGCAAAGGGCTGCGGGTGTTTGTGGTGAATGCCGCAGCGATCGCGCGGGAGCACGGCTTGGGCGGACGCATCAACACGGTGATGCAGGTGGCGTTTTTCGCCATCGCCGAACTGATGCCACTCGAGCAGGCGCTGAGCGCGATGCGATCGGCTATCCACAAGAGCTATGGCCGAAAAGGTGAGCAGGTGGTGGCCGCCAACCTGGCTGCCATCGATGCGGCCCGCAGCGGCCTCCACGAGCTGGTGGTGCCCGCTGAGCAGCAAAGCGGCCAGGCCGACACGGCCATTCCCCTGGCCGAACTCCCGCTCCCGCCAGCCCTGGCAGCGGCACCGGTGGGCCTGCAGACGCTGCTCCTGCCGCAGCTGCAGCGCCGCGGCGATCAACTGCCGGTGAGCGCCCTGCCCTGCGATGGCAGCTTTGCCACGGCCACCAGCCAATGGGAGAAACGCAACATCGCCGAACAGGTGCCGGTGTGGGAGCCCGATCTGTGCGTGCAATGCGGCAAATGCTTGATGGTGTGCCCGCACGCCGTGATCCGCGCCAAGGTGGCCGAGCCAGCGGCGCTGGCCGATGCACCCGAGGCGTTCCGCAGCGCCCCGGCCCGCGACGCCCACTGGGGCAATCAGCGCTTCACCATCCAGGTGTCGGCGGAAGACTGCACCGGTTGCAACCTGTGTGTGGAGGTGTGCCCGGCGCGCGATCGCAGCGAGCCGCGGCGCAAGGCGCTCAACATGGCGCCGCAGCGGACTCTGCGCCAACAGAGCCGCCAGCACTGGAGCTATTTCCTGCAGCTGCCCGAAGTGGAGCGCAGCAACCTCAACCTGCTCCACATCAACCAGCAGCAACTGCAACAGCCGCTGTTCGAATTCCCTGGGGCCTGCCCCGGCTGCGGCGAAACGCCCTACCTCAAGCTCGCCAGCCAGCTGTTCGGCGACCGCATGGTGATCGCCAACGCCACCGGCTGCTCATCGATCTACGGCGGGAACCTACCCACCACCCCCTGGGCCACCAACGCCGAAGGGAGAGGCCCGGCCTGGAGCAATTCGCTGTTTGAAGACAACGCCGAATTCGGCCTGGGTTTCCGCGTGGCCTTTGATCAACGTCGCCGCCGCGCTGAGCAACTGCTGCGCCAGCACGACGCCGATCTGCCTCAGGCCTTGGTGGAAGGCCTGCTCAACGCCGACCAGAGCGATGAAGCTGGCATCCATGAGCAGCGCCAGCGCGTCAGCGAACTGCGGCAGCGAACCAGCGAACTGCAGCGATCACTCGAACACAACAACAGCACAAGCAGCCCCAAGACCCTCGAACTGCTCGATCTGGCCGACGATCTGGTGAAGCGCAGCGTCTGGATCGTGGGCGGCGACGGCTGGGCCTACGACATCGGCTTCGGCGGACTCGATCACCTCTTCGCCAGCCAACACGACGTGAACGTGCTGGTGCTCGACACCGAGGTGTACTCCAACACCGGCGGACAGATGTCGAAGGCCACCCCCAAAGGCGCTGTGGCCAAGTTCGCCAGCGGCGGCAAGGCCACAGGCAAAAAAGATCTGGGTCTGATGGCGATGACCTATGGCCACGTCTACGTGGCCAGCGTCGCCATGGGCGCCCGCGACGAGCACACCCTCAGAGCCTTCCTGGAAGCGGAGTCTTACCCCGGGCCCTCGCTAATCCTGGCTTACTCCCACTGCATCGCCCACGGCATCGACATGGCCAAAGGCATGGCGCAGCAAAAGCAAGCGGTGGATGCCGGCCGCTGGTTGCTCTACCGCCACGACCCGCGCCGCAAAGCCCAGGGGCTGCCAGCCCTGAGCCTTGATTCCCGCAGCCCGAGTCTGCCGCTGGCGGAGGCGATGGGCAGCGAGAACCGCTTCCGGATGCTGCGCTACAGCCATCCCGAGCAGGCCCGCGCCCTCAGCGATGAAGCCCAGCGCGACCTGCAACAGCGCTGGCGGCTCTACCAGCGACTCTCGGCCCCAGAGCCATGAGCATCCCCCTCACCACCAACTACCTGGGCCTTGAGCTTGCCTCCCCGATCGTGGTGGGGGCCGCAGCCCCCCTAAGCAGTGATCTCCGCCGGCTGGAGCAGCTGGAGCAGGAAGGAGCCGGAGCGGTGGTGCTGCACTCCCTCTTTCTGGAGCAGATCGAGCGCGACTGGCAAGAGTGGATCCACCACCAACACCTCTGTAGTGAGAGCCATCCCGAAGCGCTGAGCTACCTGCCGGCCGTTGATCCCCAGCACCTGGGCCTCGAGGGCTACCTCGAAGAGATCCGGCGTGCGCGGGAGGCCCTCTCCATCCCCGTGATCGCCAGCCTCAATGGTACCCACAGCGGCCATTGGAGCGAGGCAGCCCAGGCCCTGCAGCAAGCAGGTGCAGCGGCGATCGAGCTCAACCTCTACAGCGTGCCCAGCAGCACCAGCTGCACCAGCGCCGAACTAGAGGCCGAGCAGCTGGAGATCGTGCGGCAGGTGTGCAATGCCCTCTCGGTGCCAGTGGCAGTGAAGCTCAGCCCCTGGTACACAGGCCTGGCAGCCATGATCCGCGCATTGGCAGAGGCGGGAGCCCACGGCGCGGTGCTGTTTAACCGTTTTCTGCAACCGGAGATCGATATCGACACCATCAGCACCGAGGCGCACCTGGAGCTGAGCCATAGCAGCGAGCAACGGCTACCCCTGCGCTGGATCGGCCTGCTGCATGGCCGGGTGGCCTTAGACCTGGCGGCCAGCACCGGCATCGAGAACGGGCGCGACGTGCTGCGGATGCTGATGGTGGGCGCGCAGATCTGCCAGGTGGTGAGTGCGCTGCTGCGTCACGGCCCTGGAGCGCTGCAGCGCATGCGCGAGGAGATGCAGCAATGGCTCGACGCCAACCACATCGAAAGCCTTGCCAGCCTTCGCGGCAGCCTCAGCCAGCAACGCAACCCCAACCCCGAAGCGTTCGAGCGAGCTCAATATCTGCGGGCCATCAGCAGTGATGCCCTACCCGTGGACTGGAGTGAGCGATGAGCGCCGAGGCAAGCCAACTTCTGGAGCAGATCCACTGCCACACCACGCGGCCCTGGACCTTGATGGAGGTGTGCGGCGGCCAAACCCATGCCCTGCTGCGCCATGGCATTGATCAGCTGCTGCCGCCCGAAATCACGCTGATTCACGGGCCCGGTTGTCCGGTGTGCGTGACCGCCACAGAGCGAATCGACCAAGCCCTGGCGCTGGCCGAACGGCCGGAGGTGATCCTCTGCTCCTACGGCGACATGCTGCGAGTGCCGGGTAGCGATGGCCGCGATCTTCTCAGCCTGCGGGCCCAGGGAGCCGACGTGCGCGTGATCTATTCCCCCCTCGATGTGCTGGAGCTGGCACGTAGCCAGCTACAGCGGCAGGTGGTGTTCTTCGCCGTGGGGTTTGAAACCACAGCTCCGGCCACGGCGTTACTGGCGCAACAGGCCCTAGCCGAGGCGATCAGCAATCTGAAGCTGCTGGTGGCTCATGTGCGGGTGGTGCCAGTGCTGGATCAGCTGCTAAGCGATCCGACCTGTGCGGTGCAGGGGGTTCTGGCCGCCGGCCACGTGTGCACGGTGATGGGCGATAGCGAACTGGAGGATCTGGTGCAGCGCCATCGCAGGCCGGTGGTGATCACAGGCTTCAGCGCCGAGGAGCTGCTGCGGGGGATCCTGCGCTGCATTACCCAATTGGAGCGGGGTGAGGCGCGAGTGGAGAACGCCTACGGAAAAGCAGTGCGCGAAGCAGGCAACCGAGAGGCACAAACCCTGCTCAAGCACGTGTTTGAACCGATCAACACCATCTGGAGAGGCTTGGGAGAGATCAAGCAGGGGGGATACAAGCTCCGACCAGCGTTTAGTCCGCTAGCCCTTGACCACCAAGATCGCCAAACCTCAGAGCAGCAAAAAGCTGATCAGCCGGAGTGCCCCAGCGGCTTAGTCCTGCAAGGCCTTCTGCGCCCCAGTGCGTGCTCAAGCTTCGGCAACCGCTGCACACCAGACCATCCCCTCGGCGCTCCGATGGTGTCGAGCGAGGGAGCCTGCGCCGCCTACTACCGCTACCAGCGCTGAGCCATGGCCCCTTCCCATGAAACGGTGCTCCTGGCTCACGGCGGAGGCGGCCGGCTCAGCCAACAACTGATCGAGGGGCTGATACTGCCGGCGTTACATCCAGCAGATGGCGTGCTGCACGATGCCGCCCTGCTGAACAGTCCGGGGCAAACACTCGCGTTCACCACCGACTCGTTTGTGGTGCAGCCCTTGGTGTTTCCAGGGGGCGACATTGGCCGGCTGGCCGTGTTCGGCAGCGTCAACGATCTGGCGATGACGGGAGCCCGCCCAGTCGCCCTCAGCCTTGGGCTGATCCTGGAGGAAGGGCTGGCCATGAGACTGCTCAAGCGGGTGGTTCACTCAATACGCGCAGCTGCAGATGCTTGCGGTGTAGCTGTGATCACTGGCGACACCAAGGTGGTGGAGCGAGGCAAAGGCGACGGCATCTTCATCAACACCAGCGCCATTGGTGTGGTGGAGCATCCATTGCGGATTCACCCCAGTGCTGTGCGAGCGGGTGATGCTGTGCTGGTGAGTGGCGACCTGGGCCGCCATGGTGTGGCGATCTTGGCCGCACGGGAAGAGCTGGGTTTTCGCTCGATGCTGGAAAGCGACCTAGCGCCGCTCCACACCACAGTGCAGGAGCTGATCAGCTCGGGGGTGAAAGTGCACTGCTTGCGTGACCTCACCCGGGGGGGATTGGCCAGTGCCAGCGATGAAATTGCCCGGGCTGCCTGTTGTCAGATCGAACTGGAAGAAGCCGCGATTCCACTGCACCCGAGCGTGAACGGCGCCTGCGACCTACTGGGGCTCGACCCCCTCAGCATGGCCAACGAGGGGCGAATGCTGGTGATCTGCCCGGAGAAAGATTCTGAGTGCGCTCTTAAAATCCTACAGAAGCACAACCCGGATGCAGGGCGAATCGGTGTTGTGCAACAACAAAACAACCCAACAACACGCCTCACCCATGGTCATTCAGTAGTACTGCGGAACAACCTAGGCGCCCGGAGGCCCCTAGACCTGCAGAGGGGAGAGCAGCTGCCGCGGATCTGTTGAAGCAAGCTGCAAAGCATCGCCATGCTTCTTGAGCATCCATAGGTTCGTAATAGCTCTCCCAGCTCAGTAATGAAACAGCAGCATCAACGCACACTGCACGCACTATTTGCCCATCCGCTACATCATGATCTGCGCATGGACGACGTGGAAGCACTGCTGATTCATCTCGGCATACGCACAGAACATCGAGCCGATCACCGCATCAACCTGCAAGCACCGAGCGGCGGAACAATTGTGCTGCATGCCGCATCAGGCGAACATCATCCATTCCTGGACGAAGATGGGGTATTGCGCCTAAGACGCTTTTTAAAGCAAGAAGGAATCACCGCCGAACACCCAATTGCGGATGCGCCTCAGCCTCGGGGCGAACAAGCCAAACGGCTGGTGGTTCACCTCGACCACCGTGGCGCACACCTGTGGTGGCTGGATGGCGAAGAGGTGCATACATCAAGGCTGCAACCGCATGGCCTGTGGAGCAGCCATCAGCGTCTGACGCATCGTCACGATCGAGATGTTGCCGGACAGAGAGCACCGGCGGATCACGAGTATCTCAATCAATTAAGCCAAGCAGTGCTTCAAGCCGATCGCGTGTTGCTCGTAGGTCACGGGCATGGCGAGAGCGATCTTCGCCAATTGCTCAAGAAACATCTCAGGCAGCACCATCACTCCGCAGAAAAGCACGTGGAGCTGGCCATCGTGGACGACACAGCCTGCAGCGATGCCGAGTTACTGGCCATTGCCAAAGAACACTTCGGGAATGCACCTCAGCGACAAAAGCCATAAGGCAAGCAAACCACGAAACAACGCCAAAACAATGAATCCAACAGGGTTCCCCTTCATCACGCTCGCTCAGAGCACTAAGTTCCCAGTCTCAACTTGTTCAGCAAGAACATCAGAACGGTGGTGCGGCGGGTAACAATATCTCCAGTGAGCTTCATTCCCGGGCGCAGCGTGCAGCTCCCCTGACGGCCCCTCAGACTGGTTTGCAGGGGATGCAGGACTGCCTCGTAAACGGCCGCAGTTGCGCCACTGGGCTCTCCCGGCTGGGGAATGATGTCAGCTGACACGCTGGTGACGCGGGCTGGCAACACACCGAATTCCGCCGTTGGACATGCACTCACCTTTAACGTCGCCTTCTGACCGGGACGAAGCTGGCTGATTCTCTCGGCAGGTACCTGCAGCTTCAATTCGTATTGACTCTTGCCTGGCGCCAGCACAGCCACCAACTCGCCAGGCTGCATGACCTGTCCGGGATGCCGGAGGTTGGTGCTGAGCACAGAACCACTGATGGGAGCACGCACAGTGGCAAGTTCGAGAGCACGATCAACCTGCTGCAACCTGGCACGTCGCTGGGCCACTTGCTTCCTCAACTCGTCGGCAGACGAACGCGCTTGAGAGGAACTCTGGCGCAAGCGCGCAAGCTCGCTCAAGCCACGAGCCCGCTGTTCCGTCACTCCTTGCAGCGCCTTGAGGACCTCCGACTGGCTCACCAGCTGACGAGCCTGCTTTTCTTCAACCAGGCTCCGGGGCACAGCCCCGCTCGACTGCAAAGAGCGATAGCGACGTAGTTCGTTGCGATCGAAGGCCAGTGCCGCCTTTGCCTGCTCCACACCCCGGAGTGACGACTGCGTTAGTGATGTGCTCAACTGCTCCAAAGCGGATGCCTGGGTGTCAAGAGATGCCTGTTCGTTGCGGGCCTGCTGGGCCTGAGCCTGCAAAGCCGACAACTCCACCTCCAGTTGACGCCGCTCAGCCTGCAAAGGCCGACGATCAAACACTGCCAACAACTGACCGGCATGCACTGATTGGTTCTGGCGAAGCAAGACGCGTTGCACCGTTCCGCCCTGCTCGCTCTGCACCAAGGTGTTCTCACCAGTCGGACGCACAACGCCTGGAGCTGTCACGGTTTCGCGCATTGGCCAGATCGCCAACGCAAGGGCCCCAACACCGAGTAGGAGCAAAAGTTGTCGTCCCAAGGCCGACGCCCAGGGACCCGGCTCTGGAAGAAAGTCGTCGCAACTGACTGACTGCAGTGTTGGCGGCAACACAGGCTGACGGTGATGAGACAGAGCTTCGCCGGTTGAAGCCACCGGCAGATCGGAAGAAGGACTTTCCATCAGGCGGCTTGTAGGTAGGGCGCAACCTGGATGTGGTCGCGAAGGTCATGGGGATGGCTCTGCTGGCGAACCGCCCCCTTCTCCATAAACACGATCCAGTCAGCGCGAAGGATCACCGAAGGCCGATGGCTCACGAGGATGGTGGTACGCCCCCGTCGATGAGCCAACAAGCGATCCATGACACGGGCTTCGAGAACTGGGTCGAGGGCAGATGTGGATTCATCCAGCAGTAAAACAGGAGGATCACTCGCCAGGGCGCGGGCAAGTGCTAGACGCTGGCGTTGGCCTCCGGAGAGGTTGGCTCCAAACTCTCCGAGCACCGTGCCGTAGCCGTCTGGCAGATCACGGATGAACTCATCGGCGAGGGTGAGGCGACATAACTCCACAACCCGCTCATAACTGAGCTCGGGGTAGGCAAACACGAAATTCTCAAAGATCGAGCGGTTCAGAAATGTGTCGTCCTGCGGCAACAGCACGACTTGTCGCCGCAAACAATCCAGGCTGAGGTCGCGGGAGCTGAATGGTCCGTAATGCACCGTGCCTTGCTGGAGTGGATACAGACCAGCAATGAGCTTGCTAAGGGTGCTCTTGCCACAGCCCGATTCCCCGATCAGGGCTGTTGTGCTGCCACCGGGAATACGTAGTTCGAGATGATCGAGCAAGGCGCAGCGACCAGGGTGATGAAAGGAAATGTCATTGCAGATAATGTCCCCGTCAGCGGGGATGAGCGCCTGCTGGCGGCCACGGACAACACTCTCCTCGTCGGGATGCTGAAGCGCATCGTCTAGGCGAGCCATCACCACCCGGGAGGTGATCAGTTCCTGACTCAGTCCACCGATGGCAGCGAGGAAGGCCAAGACATTGGCTCCCATACCGTTGAAGGCCAACAGCTGACCGATGCTCAGCTGTTGGCTGAGCACAAACGAACTCCCGTACCAGAGCAGCACCACGCTGGTGACATTCCCAAGGAAGCTGGTAACTGTGCTGGCCTTGAGATCAAGCAGGCCAACATTCCAGGCAAAGCGCGCCAACCGGCCCTCATTACGTTGAAACTCCTGCCAGGCCTGAGGACTGGCCTGGGTGGTTTTAAGCAAAGCCTGGCAGCGGAAAAGCTCCACTAAAAAACCCTGGTTTTCAGCCGACTGCACAAGCAGCCCCTGGGTACGTCTGTGCAATGCCGGCAGCACAGCCAGTTGAGCTCCAATCACCAAGGCATAACCAAGTAGGGCTGCCAGAGTGAGTGGACCGCTATATTGAGCCATCAAACCCAGTGAAATCAGAGCAATACAGAATTGGCCTGGCAAACCAAGTGCAAGATTGGCAATCAGCTGATTGAGTTTCTGGATGTCGTCGAGGCGACTTACAACCTCTCCGCTGCGGCGACTCTCAAAGTAGGTGAGAGGCAAACGCAACAGGTGCTGACCGTAATGCAGCACCATCTGCAACTGAAGCTTCTGACCGAAATGACCTACGAGTAGACCCTGCAAGAGACTTAGCAAAGCCCGCAATAAAAACAGCATCAGAATGCCGATAGCAAGGGTGCGAAGCATTTCTCCATCACCGCGCACCAACACATCATCCGTCAGGATCTGCATGAGCAAAGGCATCCCCAGAGCAAGAACACCAATCGCCAGGTTGATGACCAACGCCTTGAGTAACAGCCGTTTAAATGGCAATACATAAGGCAAGAAAGCTCCCAATCCTTTTCCAGCTCGCCAACCCTCACTGGCGCCATCCACTGCGGGGAAGCGAGTGGGATCAGGCTCAAGGGCAAGAAGCACGCCATTGCTCCAGGAACCCAGAAAGACGTCCCGTGAAAACAGCCTCAAACCCACCGCTGGATCAGCCACCAAGAGCTGGTTTCCACGCCAGCCATGGAGCACCACCCAATGACAGCCCTGCCAATGGCAAATGATCGGCAGCGGCAAGGAAGCCAAATCATCGAGAAGAGCGGCGTCGGCCTTTGCAGCACGGGCATGAAAGCCAAGACTTTCAGCACCACGCTTCAGACCGAGCAGTGTCGTGCCCTGTGATGACGTCCCCACGCGATGCCGTATGAGCGCAAGCGGTAGCCGCTCGCCATGGCTCTGGCACACCGTCGCCAGACAGGCAGCACCACAGTCCTCCTCATCGAACTGATGCACGCAGGGGTCGCTCGGCGTCCGCTCGTTGAAGCCAGGGAGCTGTCTTAACCATCGCAGGCGAGCAACAGCGTCCAGCCAGTTGGTCATGGCCATCAATCGCTCAGGCACTCACAGAAAGATCAAGACCGTTCAACTGGTTATTCACAATGGAGCCACCGTTGAGCACGATGTTGAAGGCGAGATTCACCTGATTCACTGTGGTATCAATCGCTGTAGAGCCACTCGAAGTCAGGCCAGATTGAGCCAGTCCACGGCCAGCACGTAAACCAAGAAAACCTCGAAGCAGAAATGCGACTGGAGCCCTACCTCGAGCAGCCATTGAAGAGAATCTGCCCCCGCTAATACACTCAGCCTGTTTCTCATCAAGAAGTTGCATGATTCGAAGATGAAAAGAGCAAGAAGTAAATGTCAGCAAAAAGCCTGAGCCACAAGCTCAGGCTGCGACCGAGAATTAGAAAGAGAAATTGGCAAGGTAAGTCGAAAGATTCAGCCCAGTGATCTGAGCCAATCCCGAAGCACCGTCACCAAGAACACCGATACCTAGACTGGTGCCGCTATTACCCTGCAAACCAGTTACAACCGCAGTAGAAATGGCGATCGTCGGGCTTACATTGATACGGAATCCACCAGTAACCAGCTGAGATTCAGCATCGCAGAATAAGTACATCAGAACCTCTCAAGGGTGAAGAAAAAGGGCCCGAGAATCAGGCCCTAGTACTTGAAGCTCAGCCGAGGACCGTGGCAATACTGGAGCCATTGCCCTGGAGACTCTGGGCGCCACCGAAGCCACCCAACAGGCCCAGGCCCAAGTTATTCACGGTGCTTTCCTGACCAAGGGCTGTATAAACACCGCTGGCCTTGGCGAAACGGATGCGGGAAAAACCCCAACCACCAGCAATAATCTGAGCCTTGTCGTCAGCGAGAATGGAAAGATGTGCCATTGTTCAGAAGGAGTTTGGATGAGATGCTTGGATCAGAGAACGAAGGTCGCGATCTCTGAGATATTCATCTGCTCACTGGTAGCGATACCAGCACCGTTCAGAACACCAAGGCCAAGATTATTGGCCGTATTGGTTTGACCCACTTTGGTAGTCACCCTCTTGAAGTTGGTGCTGGAAAAGCTAAACCACGAACCCCAGCCGCCATTAACGAGCTGAGAATCACGATCCTCAAGATTGACGAGATAAGCCATGGAGAGCTTTTAGAGAAGGAACAAGCATCAAGTGATGCCAGCTAGGTCATAGCCACTCAGAAAAATGAAAACGTACTGAACCAGCAGAAATGCAGCAAGAGCGCTTCAGCAGAAACACCAAACCCGATACAGCATCCATGCATCTCTGAGCTAAACACGGTTGACAGTGGCTAACAGGGATGAGCTGGCAAATAAAGCACAACCGCAGCAGACCAGGCTTAAGCCAATAGCTTTGCCGCCAATCAACAATGAAATCAATACCCTTTATCCACCCCAAAGACAAAGTGACGTCAACAAGATGTCTTTTTCAGGCCAGGATGGCAATCATCAACATGAAGACCAGGCCACCGGCGAAGCAGGCAAAACCAGGCAATGCAAGCCCTGGTTGAGCGTCGTTCTTGATTTCAGGCACCAAATCAGATGCTGCAATATAGATGAAGTTACCAGCGGCAAATAACACCAAAGGAGCCAGAGAAATCTGCTCGCGCAACCACCAGGCTATGAAGGCACCCAGGGGAAAGGTGAACGCTGAGACCAAGTTCCAAAACAGCGCTTGACGCGGTCTCCAGCCGCTGTGCACAAGCACACCAAAGTCACCAAGCTCCTGGGGAATTTCATGGGCAATTGCAGCCAACCAGGCCGCCATACCGGCGGGTGGATTGATCAGATAGGTGCTGGCAATCCCCAGGCCTCCAATGAAGTTATGCAGGCCATCGCCCATCAGGATCAACAGGGCTATCGGCTCGCGCACCCAGCGATCGTCCTGTCCGATCCGCAGCCGGCTTTGATGGCGATGGGAATGATGCCAATGAAGGAACTGCTCCAATGCCAGAAATGCTGTAAAGCCAGCCGCTACCCATTCGCCTGAACGCAGCGGATCCAGGGCCCCATATCCCTCCGGAAGCATGTGGAACAACGCACCTCCTAAGAGCGAACCCGCCGCCAGAGAAACCAGCGGCGTGAGGAGCTGCTGCAAGCGACAAGCTGGAAGCGCCAGCGTGATCCCACCCACCAGAGCCACAAAGCTCATTACCAGGCTGCCGAACAGAAGTGTTCCCTCAGGGCTCATCCCTGCCACCACAGCCAGGTGTCGCGGTTGAGCAGAAATCCCACAAGTGTGAGCACCACCATCAGCAGCACCTGATCAGCACGCGAATCAGGAATGCGGACGTCAGCCACAAGGTGTGCAAGATTCGTTGTGCTGTACACCACGCTCAGCACAAACTGCGCCATTCGCCACGGCATGCGATTGCTCCAGCCCAAGGGATCAGACACCGCGTGAACGGCCAGAACCATGGCGATCACCGGAATCAGAAAGTACACCAGCATCGCCAGAAAGATGCGCGGCAACTGCGATGGTGAAACCTGGCTCTTGATCTCCACAGAAGCGCCGTGGAAGAGCGGCATCAGGCCCAATTCCACATGAAACAGCATCAGAAGTAGCCAGGCGCACCACAGCCCAGCCACGCGTAATGCAGCAGAGTCCACAAGTTGGTTGCGTACTCTCCAGTTTCAATCGGCGATCCCTACTGAGCGGCTGCTATATCAACCAAATCAACAGCAGATCTGCCCATACAGCACAACCAACACGCAAGCAAAGCTTAAAAGACTCAGAAGCAAGTCTCCGAGTCAATGTCTGGTCTCTATGGCGCAGCTCCTGCCTGGTAGCGATCTGCTGGTCGTGCCCTCCTACAACGCCGATCCGCGCACACTGTCCTGCATCGATGGATTGGACAGCTGGGCGGAGCGGCATCTGGTGGAGCTCCGCCACCTACTCCATCCCGGTCATCGGCTGGTGTTCGTTACGCCCACCCCCATCAGCGAGGGTTGCCTGGAAGCTGTGCTCAAGCTGATGCCGGCCGTGCCGCCGTCCTGGCTGCGGGAGCGACTGCAGGCGCTGTGTCTGCACGACCATGCCCCAAGGCCGCTGACCCACAAACTGCTAGCCAGGCCTCGCTTGCTCGAGCAGCTTCGCGAACAGCTCAGGCCAGGAGCACGGCTGGCCTGTTATTCCGTTTCACCGGCGGAGATGGCCCTCGCTCAGCTGCTGAACCTGGAACTCGAGGGCACACCGGCTTCCCTCTCGGGGCTCGGCAGCAAAGCCGGCTCCGCCGAGGTGTTTGCGCAAGTCGGCATGCCCCATCCGCGCACCTCCTTGCTCTGCCACAGCTTGGAGCAACTTCGCGACGCCTGCACTGAACTGCTGGAACGCCACAGCGACATCAATAGCCTCGTGGTGAAGCTCAACCGGATGGCAGGCGGGCGGGGCAATGCTCCGCTCGAGCTAGAGCTTCAGTCTTGGCGGCTCCAGCCACCTCTCCAACGGCGCCAGGTGCTGGAGCATGCCCTCCAGCACCTGGCGATGCCGCTACCCCACTGGCGCGACGAGCTCCTGAGCAATGGCGCGGTCGCCCAGGAACTGATCCATGGCCGTGCTGGAGCGCTGAGTTCACCCAGCGTGCAGCTCTGGATTGATGGCGATGGAGCAGAACGGCTGGTCTCCACCCATGAGCAATGGCTGGGGGGCCCCCACGGGCAGAGCTTCAAGGGCTGCCGCTTTCCTGCTCGTTCTGTCTACCGCGAGGAGCTGATGGCCATGGGAGAGCGCCTCGGCCAGCACCTGGCTGGACTGGGCTGCCGAGGATCCGTGCTGCTGGACGCGCTGGCCAGGCGCCAAGACAACCGCTGGCAGTTGTGGGCCATCGAAATCAACCTACGAAAAGGGGGCACCACCCATCCGTTTCAGCTGGCGGCCAGTGCCACCGGCGGGCACTTTGATCGAACAAGGGGTGAGCTGCGCAGCGCTGATGGGTCGGCGGTGTTCTACGAAGCGAGCGACGAACTGCGTATGCCTCATTGGCACGGGTTGCTTCCCGAACAACTCCTCGACGACTGGGTACGCCGTTGCCTCTTCTTTGACAGTGCCAGGCGGCGAGGCTGCATCCCCCATCGCCTTGGAGCCCTGAGTGAGCACGGCCTGCTGGGCGCCACGGTGTTGGGACGCAACCGGCGCGAAGCATCAGATCTGATGCGGCAAATGCGCCGCGGGCCTCGGCAGCCCTGATCGGAACCCCTATGCCGAGAGGAGCGCGGCGATCCTTGTTGATCGTGTTCCTGCATGAGCCAATTCCATGCCAAGGCCTACCTCGCGGCAGCCCTGCCCCTCACGCTGATGGCCGGGTCAGCCCAAGCCCAGCCCGGCAGCTTCGAGGAGCGGCGCTTATTGATGCGGCAGATGACCGAACAATTGCAGGCGCGGCTTGAGCAGCGGTTGCGCTGCATCAACCAGGCCAAGAGCTGGGTTGATCTCAACACCTGCCAACGTGCCAACAGCACCGGCTGGCATCACGGGCCAGGCATGGGCGGCCCGGGCATGGGCGGTTGGGGCTGCCCGATGTGGTGAAGCGGGCACCCGCTCAGTTGGCGAGCTGTCAGTTGGCGAGCTGAACGTCATCGAACTGGACCGCCAACAACCGGGCCTGGTGGAGCAGATGCTCCACGAGCTGTTGCACAGCGGGTTGATCCACCAGGTCGCGGCGCACCACCAGCGCTTCACCCGTGATCAGGCCCAGATCCCAATCCAGGCGCACGGTGGTGGGTTGCAGGGCTTCTGTGAGGCTCTGGCCGTAGGTGAGCGCACACCATCCGCGCAGCACCCCTCCCAACAGCTCGGGTCGTAGCGCTTGATCCGCACTGGATCGCTCCACAAGCCGTGCTCGCGCAGCACCGCTTCGGTGCGGGGAAACCAACCCGGGGGCAAGGCAAGGCTGAGGAAGGGCTCGAAATCAGCGGGACTCAGGCCCCGCACCTGGGCCAAGGGATGGTCGGGGGCGGCCAGCAGTTGCACCGGTTCGCGCAACAGATCGAGCCCCCACCAATCGGGATCATCCGGGCCAGGCAGATGAAAGCGGCCCACCGCCCAGCCCTGGGGAGGGCTGGCCAGAAACCAAGGGCCTGAGCCGTTCGTGGCATCGATGCGCAGCGGCGCCAGCCCGCGCAGGCGGACCTGCTGATCCATCTGCTGATCGATGGGCGCTTCGCCGCAGCCGTGGAGCTGAGAAGCCCGCCTTGGAGCCTGCTGCCGGTGTTTGCCGGTGTGATGCTGCTTGATGCCAAGCAGGAAAGCCTGCTCGCCCTGATATTTCTGGCTTTAGAGACCGGCTTCGATCTGGGTCATCGGCGGGGACCTGTCAATGCCAAGGTTGTTGCGATCTTTCTTCGCCGCGTGCTGGTCCTGCTGGTATGCATCTGGGCCGCCCATGTGCGTTCACGGCTGGAGCACCAGCGGCGAAAACTGGAAAGCAACGAGGCAGCACGCGATGGCCGACCAGCAGAGCTGCGGCCGCCAGATCAATGGCCTGATCGAGGCGATCGGCTCGCTTCTCAACCAACACGTAGCGCCAACGCAACGCGTTGCACTCAAGGCAGTGCTGCGCACTGGCTTGCAGCGGCTGAAGCCCCTGCTTGATGACTTGAGGGTGGAGCTGGAGCTGCAACTCCCGCAGGCACCGGTGCTGGTGAACGGGCAGGCCAAGCAACTGGAGATTGCCTGTTGCAATCTGCTCAGCAACGCCTGTGAGGCTTTGGCCCTGCAACCGCAACCACGACGGTTGCTATGCCAGCTCACGGCCGAAGACGCCTGCATTGAGTTGATCGTGGCCGACAACGGAGCGGGCCTGCCCAGCACCCACCTGCGTGACCTACTGATGGGCAGTAGCAAACCCCAGGGCAGGGGAGTTGGCTTGCTCATGGTGCATTCGATCGCCTGCCTCCACGGCGGAGTGCTGCAGCTGGGCGGCTCCCAATCACTAGGAAGCGCGGAGCTGCGCCTCAGGTTGCCCTTGGTGAAACCTGATGCCAACTGAGCGTGCGATGCAGCGTCGCCAGTCGTACCAACTCCGAGCCGCTTACACCAAGCTTGGCGGCCACACTTTTGCGGTAGGTCTGCACTGTGGCGACGCTGAGCTCCAACCGGCCAGCGATCTCCTTATTGAGCAGCCCGCAACCCAGCTCTCGGATCAGCCGCTGCTCCCGTGGACTGAGATGCTGAATCGCGGCGAGCTGCCGCTCACAGTCCTGCATCGCTGTGGTGATCTCATCCCGCACGGCCTGCTTCCAGGGCATCACAACGCTCAGCAGCTGATCCCAGGCCTGCGCCTTATCCACCACGCCGATCGTGCAGGACTGCAGATCGGGGGGAGGCATGAACTGCGTGGCCGAGGCAGTCACAAACAACAGCTGGGCGCCTGGTCTGCGCTGCAGCAAGAAATCAACCGCATCTCGATAACACTCGCCACCCAACTCGACATCCAAAACCAGCAGGCTCGGCGGCGAAGTCTCAATGCACACAATCACCTCTCTGACCGAAACACACACCCGGCTAATAAGCAGACCCGCCACCTCAGAAAGCACCCCAGCAATGGCCTGAGCAACCATGCGGTGGTTATCGAGAACAACAACGCCCAAAACCACTAAATCAGCTGCCTACAAGGCAACTACATCATCAAGCCACAGCGCATGTCCCCAAATGGGGGGGTGAAAACGCTTAACACAGGATATGCAGGATCTGCATAAAGCCCTAGTCCGCCATCTGCCTCGTCGATGCAGCACACAAGCCGCAACGATCCGCCAACACCTCCCAATCCAGGGATCACCAAAAAGGGATCTCGCCCCCTCAGCGCACTCAATCAATCCTTAAGCAGTCCTTACGGCACTGCCAATGGTTCCCCTCGACGCCCGCTCAGGCCCCAGCAGCTTCCGCTCCAGCCAGCGCCTCACCATCACTGTGGCCTACTCCACCCTGGATGCCCTGATTGAGCGCAGCAACCGCGAGGGCCGCTCCCTCAGCAACCTGGCGGCGTACCTGCTTGAGAGCTCCCTTGATCGCCGCGGCGATGGATCCGCGTCTGCAGCTCCACAGCCAGCAACACACTGAGGCAGAACGCCAGCTGCACCGGGCCACTGCTGCAGCGGCAGTGGCCGCATCGCCTAAGCGTTGATCTCAGCGTGCATCGCCCAGAGGGCGGCATAGAGCGGCCTCATCTGGCGATCGATCCGCGCCACTTCGGCGGGGCTGAAGTTGCGACGGCAGAGGGTTTGCAGCACCGACTGGATCTGCGCCTGCAACTCGGCGATCCGCCGCTGATAGCAAGTGGTAGTGATTGGCAGGGTGGTCATCAGGCCTCCAGCTCCACCGAGCTGGCGGCGCGGGCGTCTGCCGCCGCGGTGCGCAGGCGCCAGCCCTGATCGCCATCGGGCTCGATCACCATCAGCCGCTCGCCGCGCAGCAGCGCGTGGCTATCGGTGATGCCCTTCACGTAGCCAGCCAGAAACCAGAGGGTCATGCCGGCCTGCTCACCGCTGAGCAATTGATCAAGGCTCTCCGCCGAGACACCGATCTCCCAGTTGCCGTTGGTCATCCCACGACTCCATCACGTGCACAAACCAGCCTGAGGGAAGAACCCCTGCAGCAGCCCCGCCTGCGGCTGTGCTGCTGCAGTTGTGCTCAAGGGCCGGGCCGGAGCGCACGCAGCTGATGGGTGAACCGAAGGCCAAGCCAAGCGACTACAAGCCCCGGCGCAGGTGCCACCACGGATGCGCAGCAAGGGCTCAGCGCTTGCGCTGCCCAATCGAAGCCTCAATGATCAGTTGGCAGAGATTGCTCACACTGCGAGCTTCTTCTCTCGCCAAGCGCCGCAGCTCAGCATGCACAGCTGCTGTGAGGTTCACCGTCACGCGGCTGTCGCGCAAGGGCGTCTCCTCCGGCTGCTCGGGCGACTGCGAACGATCTAGACCCATCACAATCGGCGCGGTTGGCGCCGCTGTTCTACAGCAGATCTACAGCCCCGCTTTCACCTTGCTCGAGGCGCTCCACACGCGCCTGGAGATGAAGCAGCTGCTCGGCCATCTCCTGCGGATCCGGCAGCACGGGATGGCCGAGATCGCGGCGCACGAGGTTGGCCACATAGGCCGTGATGCTGAGGCCCTGTTCGGCGGCACGCTGCTTGATGGCCTCGATGAGCTCCTGCGGCAGAACCATTGAGAGCTGCTTCCGTGGCGTCACAACAATCGAGTTAGCAAAGAGTGATACGTCGGCAGGCTCCAAAAGACCAGGCCAACGCCTGAAATTAAGCGCACCAGAGTGCAGCAGTCTGCTGCAGATTTTTTATCGCGCTCGTTGCAGATCGTCGTCAGGCGCCTCTGGCGTACAGCCCCATGAGCTCAGCCCGCCCCAGGGCGTGGGCCTCGATCGCCGCCCGTAGATCAAACACCGTGGAACCTGGCGGCAGATCCAGGGACGCATCCAACGCCACCAGCTCGAAGCGATAGCGGTGGGCCAGGCCTGCGGGCGGCAGCGGGCCCTGATAGCCGATCCGCTCAAAGCGCCCCACCCCCCAGCAGCTGCCGTGGCGAGCGCCATTGGGCAGCTCAGGCGCCCGCTCCAATCCTGCCGGCAGCGCCCGCAGCGCAGCCGGGATGTTGAACAGCAGCCAGTGCACCCAACTGCCGGCCGGTGAATCCAGATCTTCCAGCAGCAAGGCGTAGCTGCGGGTGTGCTCCGGAGCAGCGCTCCAACGCAGCGGCGGCGAGAGGTTGAGCCCCTCGCCGGTGTGAATGAGCGGGATCAGCTCGCCATCGCGGAAGGCCGGCGATTCAAGGTGGAAGGTTCCATTGCTGCTCACCATGCGCGCAGGGGCCGTTGCACTGGCGCCAGGGTGCGCGCCTTTAGCCCGGCTGAACGCCGCAGCCTCAGCATCCCAGCGCCGGCGCTGCGGGTGTGCCGCCCCAACCGCCGACCAGGGGCCAGCGCCATAGATCACAAGCAGCGATGGGAGCTGGCTGTGGTGCCTGTGATTCCGGTGTCTCTGGCGGTGCAGCTCTGCCTGGCGCTCGTGGCTCTTGGCCTGCTGGTATTCGCGATGGCCTCCCTGCAGCAGCGATGGAACCGCTAACCCTCAAGCTGCTGCTGGGGGGCGATCTGATGCTCGGCCGTGGCATCGATCAACAGATGCCCCAGCACTGCGATCCAGCGCTGCAGGAAGCAGTGGTGCGGGATGCCCGCCACTACGCGCAGCTCGCCGAGCAGATCCATGGCCCCATCTCGGCTCCATTCCAACCCGCCACACCCTGGGGCCAGAGCCTGGCCTGGATGGAGCAGTTCAACCCCGAGCTGCGGCTGGTGAATCTGGAAACAGCGATCACCACCAGCCCAAGGCCCTGGCCGGGGAAAAGCGTGCACTTCCGCATGCACCCCGCCAACATCACAACCCTGCAGGCGGCTCGCCTCGATGGCTGCAGCCTGGCCAACAACCACAGCCTCGACTGGGGGTTCAATGGCCTGGCCGACACGCTGCGCTGCCTGCGCCAGGCCGGCATCCAGGCCGCCGGCGCAGGCCTCAGCCCCCATCAGGCGCAGCAACCGGCACGCTGGCAGCTGGGGGATGGCCGAGAGTTGCTGCTGTTCGCCTGGGCCTTGACCAGCAGCGGCGTGCCGCCGGCCTGGGCCGCCCTGCCCTGCCGCCCCGGCGTGGCCCTGTTGAGCGGGATCAACAACGGCAGTGTGAAGTGGATGTGCCGTTGCATCAACCGCCAGCGGCGCCCGGGAGATCGGGTAGTGGTGGCGGTGCACTGGGGAGCCAACTGGGTGCCGGTGGTGCCGGAGCAGCACCGCTGGCTGGCGCGCCAACTGATCGAGCTAGCCGGGGTGGATGTGGTGTTTGGCCATTCCTCCCATCACCCATTGCCCCTGGAGATCCACCAGGGCCGGCTGATCCTCTACGGCTGCGGCGATTTGATCAACGACTACGAAGGCCTCCCGCCCCACGGCCCCTGGCGCTCCGATCTGGTGTGCCTCTACGGAGTCGAGCTGGAGCGCCGCAGCGGTGCCCTCGCAGCCCTCGAGCTGCAGCCGTTTCAGCTGCGGGGCTTCCAGCTGCAGGAGGCATCGGCGGCCGATCGCCAACTGATCGAGCACCAGCTGGGCCTGGAAGCCACTCCGGCGGGTTGGCGTTGCCGGAACGAAGGGCACGGCTGGCGGCTGGAACCCCAACGCAGCAACTCTGCGGCATTGGCAACCCAGCCACACACCAGCCCGTTGAGCCATCCATAGGTTGCGCCGGTTCACACCGCCGCCACCATGATCCAGCTGATCGACAACCTCCCCGCCGGCACCCTGGGGTTCAGCTGCAGCAGCCAGATCAGCGGCGACGACATGCAGCGCGTCGTGATCCCGCAGGTGGAAGCGGCACTGCTGGAGCACGATCGGATCAAAGCGCTGGTGGTGCTCCAACCCGACTTTGAAGGCCTCAGCCTGGAGGCCGCTTGGGACGACACCAATTTGGGCCTCCGCCACTGGGATGGCTTTGAGCGCCTGGCGGTGGTCACCGACTTGGGGTGGGTGCGGAAGGCCAGTCGAGCCATAGCCCTGCTGTTGCCCTACCCGGTGCAGCAGTTCAACCTCAGCGACCTTGAAGGCGCACGCCGCTGGCTGAGCGAGGCGCTGGGCACCGTGCACCTAGAGCGGCAGGGGGAGGTGATCACCATCAGCCTGATCGGTTTGCTCGATCCGGAGGTGTACGAGCGCATCGACGACGACCTGGCCAACCTGTTCAGCCAGGTGGATCACCCACGGGTGTTGCTGGATCTGCGGCAGTTCGATGGGTGGCTGGCCCTGGGGGCACTGCGGCAGCATCTGGCCTTGATCCGCGATTACCGCCACCGCGCCCAGAAGCTCGCGGTGGTGAGCAATGGCCCCTTGATGCAGCTGGCGCCGCGGCTGATCAAAAGCTTCAGCCACGCCGACACCCAAACCTTCAGCAGCAGTGATCTGCTGGCCGCCCAGGACTGGATCTGCAGCGACTGAGCCGCAGAACACGCCGCCGCCAGCACGCATCCTTTGGCTGGGAGGGACTGCGCTCTGTGCCATGAACACCCAGCACTGCCAAACCTGCTCCTACTGGGATCAAGCCCACGGCCTGGAGATGACCTCCGTGGGAGCGATCGCTCCATGTACCCGCCATGCGCCCAACTTGTTCACGCTCGAAAGCGTGGAGATCAGCGAGGCGGCGCAGCAGTTCAGCGGCTACTCCCTAGGCGATGGCCTCAGCGACATGCAAGTGCCGATGGCGCTGTGGCCCTACACCAACCGCAACCAGATCTGCGGCGATTACAAACCCTGCGACCTGGAAGAAAACGTCCGGCGTTGCCGGCAGCGGGCCACGCCGCTGATCTGAGCCGAATGGCCTGCTTCGCAAGTTCGCCAAGAGCGGCATTCATAGCTTGAAAGAGCCATTGATCTCCCAAGAGGCATTGCAATGAGTCTGATCAAGTGGGAACCCCTCACCGACATCGAAGCGATGGTGGATCGCGCCTTCAATTGGCCCAACCTCCGCCTCGGAACCTCGATGCCACTGAGCGAATGGGGTCCGCGGGTGGATATCTGCGAAAGCGACGGAACGTATTTGTTCAAGGCCGATATTCCCGGCATGAACAAAGAGGATGTGTCGGTGTCCATTGCCGAAGATATGCTCACCATCCAAGGTGAACGCAAGCGTGAAAGCGAGGAAACCCGGCCCCATTTCCATCGGGTGGAGCGCTCCTATGGCAGTTTCAGCCGTAGCTTCTCCCTGCCGGAGGATGCCGATCGCACAACCGTGCATGCCCACTGTGAAAACGGTGAGCTCACCGTGAGCATCGCCAAGAAGCCCGGCGCCGAAGAGGCCAAGCCGCTCAGCATCCCGGTGGAATAGGACCAATGCCCCGCAGGCTGACCTGCGGGGCAACAGCTCAGTCCACCAGCAGCGAGGCCACCTGATTGCGGCCGTTGCCCTTGGCCAGATACAAAGCCTGATCAGCCCTGTAAAAGAGATCGGCAAAGCTCTGATCCCGATCTGCCAGCTGGGTGATGCCACCACTGATGTTGGGGTGGTAATCGGACTGATCGAACACACCGCGCATGGCAGCGATCGCTTGGCGAATCTCCTCCGCCAGCTGGGTGGCGCGACTGATTGAGGCATTCACCAGTAGCACAGAGAATTCCTCATCGCCGATACGCCCAAACAGATCCTCATGACCCAGCTGCTGTTGGGCCACAGCACAAACATCCAGGAGTACCTGATCACCGGCCTGGTGCCCCCAACGGATGTTGATCTGGCGGAAATCATCGATGTCGAAGTTGAATAGAGCCAGCGAATTGCCCTCGGCACGAGCCTGCTCAAACTCCTGTTCACCGAAGCGGAAATACACGCTGCGGTTGTACAAGCCGGTCACGGGGCACTGCATGCTGCGCTGGCGCAGCTCCAGCTCCCGCATCACCAGATCCGCCATCAGGTGCAGCATCACCCGCTGGTGGGGATCAAGCACGCGTGGCTTGCGATCAATCGCGCAGAGCGTGCCCAGGTTGTAGCCATCGCCCGTACGCAACGGCACACCGGCATAGAAGCGGATCTTGGGCTCATCAAGCACCAGTGGGTTGGTGTTGAAGCGTGGATCATCGAGGGCATCCGGCACCTCCATCAGCTCCGGCTCCGCGATCGCATGGGCGCAGAAGGCCATGGTGCGCGGCGTCTGCTGCGCCTCAAGGCCATGGCGCGCCAGGAACCACTGCCGATCGCGATCCACCAGCGACACCAGGGCAATCGGTACACCCAACACCGCCGAAGCCAACTCCACGATGCGTTTGAACTCTGGATCCTCCGGTGTATCGAGCACCGCGAAGCGCCGCAGCGCCCGCAGCCGCTGCTCCTCGTTCGCAGGAATCGGATAGTCGGGATAGGGGCTCATCGCAGCACCACAAAGAACAGAAACACCAAAGCCATCGATGGGTGGCGAACTCGCCGCCTCGCGCGATCAATCCACGCTGCTGTCCGCCTGATCAACGGAAGCCACAAGCGGCGTGAGGCGAATGCCGCCCTCATGCAGATGAATGCGGAACTGATCACCCGGCTTGAGCTGCATTTTCTCGGTGTATGCACGGCCCACCATCAGGTTGCCGTTGAAGTGCACATGGGTGTTGAAGCTGAGCTGCCGGCCCTGGGTGCTGCGGCTGGCACGCCAGCGGCCAGGCTGCCCGGGCAGATGCACACCCTTGGCCTCCAGGATGGCCTCGTAGAAATCAGTGAAGTGGAGGTGCTCCCGGCCATCCTCAGAGCGGGTGGCATAGCCGCAGGAGCGCACCAGCTCGGAGCGGCTGAGCCCCCGCAGCTGATCCAATCTGGCGAGCAAACGATCACCTTCGAGCATGGAAGCGGCAAGCAGCGGCCACGATCTAAGAACGGCTACTTGGCTTGTGTTCACACCAACGTTGTTCTGCGGCTGGAATGCTGCAGCTGTGCACCAATCGCATGCGCTGCAGATAACGGATGGGCCGTTCTTTGCTGGCCAGCCAACACTGCAGCCGATCCACAGCCACAGCAGCATCCACGACAAACCAGGCGCGGTCGCGATCCAGGCTGAACTGGCCATCAGCGCAGAGCCAACGCGGCCGCGCCCGCACCATCGCTGGGGGTGGCATCAACAACACCCGCCAACCAAGCATCACCATGTCGCAGGGGAGGTGATGCTGAGCAGCGCGGCAGCAGCTGGTGATCCCAGGCACACATTCGGAGCAAAGCTGCCGCGCTGATCCGAAGCGGTGACAGGGCTTTTTCTGATGGGAGCAGACCATCGTCCAGCCTCCATGGCCCGCACAGCCAGCCGCATTAGCCTCACCATCCCCGCCGACGGCGGCAGCCTGGTTGCAGACCTCAACCTGCCGCCCCAACCCGACGGCCTGGTGGTGTTCTGCCATGGATCCGGCAGCAACCGCTTCAGCCCCCGCAATCGGCGCGTTGCTGAGCGACTGGAACGGGGTGGCCTGGCCACCCTGCTCTGCGACCTCGAACGCAACGGCGAAGCCGTCCATGGCCGCACCCTCGCGTCGCTCCCCCCGCTGCAACAGCGCCTGCTGCGGGTGCTCGACTGGACAGGGCAGCAAGACGAGCTCAGCCAACTGCCTCTGGGCCTGTTTGGTAGCAGCACCGGCGCCGCCCTCGCACTCGTTGCCGCTGCAGAGCGGCCAGGGCAGGTTCAGGGCGTGGTGTCTCGCGGTGGCCGCCCGGATCTGGTGTTCCAGCGGCTGGCCGAGGTGCGCTGCCCTGTATTGCTGCTGGTAGGCGAGCACGATGTGGACGTGCTGGAGCTGAATGCCTGGGCGGCCGGACAGCTGCAGGTGCGCAACCAACTGGTGGTGATCCCCCAGGCCAGCCACTTGTTCGATGAACCTGGCTGCCTGGATGCCGTTGCCGAGCAGAGCTACACTTGGCTGATGGAGCAGTTTCGGCAGGGCCGATTCAGCACTGCAGATGATTTGTAGACAAGCCCTGCAACCTGCTGCACAACCACAGTGACTTGCCCGCAGTAAACGGCACTTCGCCACCTTTTAATGCTCGTATTCTCAAGCCGCTGAGAGATGCAGCGAAGCTGAAGTCTCTTGGCATCTTTTCCACTCTGAACCCCGGAGTTTTCCGATGAACGAGCGTATTCGCGTGCTTCAACGCCAGCCCAAACGCATCTCAATCACCCTCAGCTATCACGTGCATGAGGCGCTGCTCACCCGATCGGAAGAAGAGGGAAGATCCGTATCGAATCTGTGTGCGTTCCTCCTGGAAGATGCGCTGAGGGATCCTCAGCGCAGCCTCACTCCCCAGCCTTCCGGCAACGGCCATGCCAATGGAAATGGCCACAGCCTGCAGCCACCGACCCACGCCGCAGCGCGCCTGAACACACGGGCGTTCTGATGGTGCATTGGCCGAGCTGAAACGGCTGGGCGGCCACGATGCGGTCGCCCAGCCTGATCAGCAACGTCTAATGGGGGAAGAGGGCCGGGGTGAGATGCCGGCGCAACTTCGTGAGCGCATGCCGCTCCAGCCGTTGCACCTGATCCTTGCTGCGGCCGATCAAACGAGCCACTTCAGCAAAGGAGCGCTGCTTCTCCTCGCCATAGCGCAACTGAATCACGGTGAGCTCCGGCGTTGAGAGATGCTGCAGTTGGCTGTGCATCCAGTGGTAGTCGTCCGCGATCGTCGGTTGATGGTCATCGGTCACGGTATCGAGCAGGGTCATGTCACCGTCGCTGCCGTTGAGCTGTTGATCAAGGGAAATCGTGTTGCTGCGGTGCTGGATCGCCAACGCATACAGCAAGCGCTGCGGAGATTCCTGCAAAACCTCGGCCAGCTGATCCACACTCAGAGGCTGACTGCGCAAGCTCTGGAGGGAATCGGCACGGTTGGCCAGGCTCACCAAATTCACCGGAATGCGGATGCTGCCGCTGTGCTCCTGCAGATAGCGGTTGATCGCCTGGCGAATCCACCAGTAGCCATAGGTGGAAAACTTGTAACCGCGGGTTGGGTCGTATTTCTCGGCTGCCCTCAGCAACCCCAGATTGCCCGCCTGTACAAGATCCATCGGATCATGGGCTAGGTGCTTGAGCCGGCGGATGTAGCGCAGAGCCACGGTCACCACCAGGCGCAGATTGGCTGTCACGATGCGCTGAAGGGCGCGGCGGCCGCGCCGCTGCAGGGCTGGTGAAGGATCACTGGTGTCCATCCAATCCTTCACGATCGTTCCCAGATGCACTTCCTCTTGGGCAGTGAGCAAAGGAATCCGACCAATGCTGCGCAGATAGTCACCAAAAGCATCACTCATGGACGCGGAACTTGATGGCGCTCAATCCTCCGGCCAATCCACGATTTCAAGCTCATGCTGAGCAGGCTTGCCCATGAATCGAGGCGTCCTGCAGCATCAATGTGGGCTCCTCCTGACGATGCGGCCGCCAGGATTGATAGGCACCTGCACGCTCAGGGCGGCTCAACACCAGCTGCCAGAGCAAACCCTGGCGCGAGCGGAAGAACCCTGCACAACTGAGCAGGTAATAGCGCCAGAACCGGAAAAATTCCGGCGTGCTATCGCTCTCCAGGCGTGGCCAGGCCCGCTCGAAGTTTTGCCACCAAGCCAACAGGGTGCGGTCGTAGTCGCAGCCAAAGTTTTCCCAGTCTTCGATCAGGAAATGCCCCTCAAGGCCGTCGGTGAGCTGGCGCGCCGACGGCAGCCTGCCGCCAGGAAAGATGTAGCGATCGATCCAGGGATCGGTACGGTTGGTGGTGCGGGCCGAGCCAATCGTGTGCAGCAAGGCCAGGCCATGGGGTTGCAGAAGCCGTTTGAGCGTGCGGAAGAAGGTGGTGTCGTTGCGGCGGCCCACGTGTTCAAACATGCCTACCGAAGCAATGCGATCAAACAGTCCTGGATCGCGCGCGGGCAGCTGGCGGTAATCACACAGTTCCACCCGGATCGGCAAATCGGCAAGGTGCTCGCCGATCCAACTTGCCTGCTGGGCTGACACAGTGATGCCCACCACCTCCACGCCGTAGTGGCGGGCGGCATAGGCGGCGAGGGAACCCCAACCGCAGCCCACATCCAGGAGGCGCATCCCAGGCCGCAACTGCAGCTTTTCACAGATCAGCCGCAACTTGTGATCCTGGGCATCCGCGAGACTCTCGGCATGGCGCCAATAACCGCAGCTGTACACCATCTGCGGATCCAACATCGCGGCGTAAACGCGTGGATCGATGTCGTAATGGCGGCGGCCCACCACAAAAGAGTGCCGCAAGGCCTGGGGGTTGCAGAGCTGATCGCGCAAAATCCGGGCCAGCTCCACAACGCGCGAGCGCAGCGTTAGGGGGCGGTTGGCATCGCTGCGCAGCAGGCGGCAGATCAACTCATCGAGCTGTTCACAATCCCAATCACCCCGCACATAGCCATTGCCCAACGCCAGCGAGCCCTGCTGCAGCAGCGCTCCATAGAACTGCGGGTTGTGCACCCGAAAATCCCAGGGGCGATCGCCGTTGAAGCGCACATCAGCGGCCTCCACGATGGCTGCAAGGCTGGCGGGAACGGGCATGTCTTGAGCAGAACGCGTCCCACCCAATCCCCACCGGCACAATCCAGCGCCCGCGGCGCTGAATCTGCGGCGCCATCAAGGTTGCCCTGCCGTAACGCCGCTGCAGCCATGGCCATGGCCCGTCAATATCGATCAGCCTGGCGCCATGGCGATGCTGTGTCTCTACATCAACCGAGCCGGACATCAACTCAGGCCGAGCCAACGCCAGGCTGAGGGCCACTCATCTCGGCGCTGAGCCGGCATGCAGCTCAGCGCCGCCGCTCCGATCAGCAGCCTCAGCTGCGAGCAGGCCCTCGCCGCATTGCAGAGCAGTCCGCAAGGTCTCAGCACAAAGGAGGCACTGAAGCGCCTGCAACGCGTCGGTCCCAATCGTCTGCCGCCGCAGCGAAGGCGGCCGTTGATGTTGCGCCTCACGGATCAGTTCACCCACTTCATGGCTCTGTTGCTCTGGGCCGCAGGGGGCATGGCCTTTCTGGCCCGCACACCTGAGCTCGGCTGGGCGATCTGGAGCGTGGTGCTGATCAATGCCCTGTTCAGCTTCTGGCAAGACTTTCAAGCCGAACGCACCCTTGCGGCTCTCTCGAATGTGCTGCCGCGGCAGGTGCGTGGATGGCGCGATGGCCAGCTGCAGGTGCTGGGCGCCGAAGACCTCGTACCCGGAGATCTGATCGAACTGGAGGCTGGGGATCAGGTGCCAGCCGACTGTCGTGTGATCGAGGCAGCGGCGCTTTATCTCAATGCGGCCGTGCTCACCGGTGAGTCTCTACCAGTAGCCCGAACAGCCGAACCGCAACCGCAGCGCCTACGCACTTCAGAAGCCTCCAACCTGATGCCAGCTGGCACAACCGTTGCCGCGGGCCGCACCCAGGCGTTGGTGTATGCCACCGGCAGCGACACCGAATTCGGCGAGGTGGCCCATCTCAGTGCCGGGACGGAACGGGCCCCCAGCACCCTTGAAGTTCAGGTGGGGCGGATCGTGCGCACCGTGACAGCGATCGCCGTGAGCATGGGAGCTTTTGCCTTTCTCGCCGGAGTGCTTCTGGTGGGGGTGGAGCCGGTGGAAAGCCTGGTGTTTGCCATCGGGATCATCGTGGCCAATGTGCCGGAGGGCCTGCTTCCCACGGTCACTCTTGCGCTGGCACTGGCGGTGAAGCGGATGGCCCGCGAGCGAGCCCTGGTGCGAAGGCTCTCGGCGGTGGAAACGCTCGGCTGCGTGGGTGTGATCTGCACCGACAAAACAGGCACCCTCACCGCCAATGCCATGGAGGTGCAGAACACCTGGAGCAGTGATGAATCCCTCTTGTTGTTGGCGGCAGGCTTGTGCTGCAACGCCTCCGGGCAGGTCGGCGATCCAACGGAAACGGCGTTGTTGCAGGGTGCACAACGGGCGGGGCTTGATCTGGAGCAGGAGCGTCAGCGGCTGCCGCGTCAACAGGAACTGCCCTTCGATTCCGAGCGAAGGATGATGAGCGTGCTGGTGGAGTGGCACAACGATCCACGCTGGCCCCAGCCCAGCGCGTGGATGGTGTGCAGCAAAGGCGCGCCCATGGAGTTGCTGCAGCGCTGCAGCCACTGGCTGCGCGCTGGCGTAATCACACCACTCGGGCAAGCTGATCGACAACTGGTGAGCTCGGCCAACGACGTGATGGCACGCCAGGGCCAACGGGTGCTGGCCATCGCTTGCCGGCCATGCAACCAGCCGAAACTGGAGGAGCAAAATCTTGTGCTGGTGGGGCTCGTAGGCCTCTACGACCCACCCAGGCCCGGGGTGATCCAAGCGATTGCGGCCTGCCACCGCGCCGGGATCAAGATCACGATGGTGACCGGCGACTACGGCCTCACCGCCGAAGCGATCGCGCGCCAGATCGGCCTGCTCGATGCCCCCGCCCATGCCGGCCCCGACCCGGTGCGGGTGGTGAACGGCAGCGACCTAGGCCGCCTCAGCGATGCTCAGCTGCGCCAGCTGCTGAAGTTCCGCTCGCGGCTGGTGTTTGCCCGCATGGCACCAGAGCAAAAGCTGCGGCTGGTGCAGGCCTACCGGGCCCTTGGCGAGGTGGTGGCTGTCACCGGCGATGGCGTCAACGACGCCCCGGCGCTGAGGGCCGCTGATGTGGGTATCGCCATGGGGCGAAGCGGTACCGATGTGGCCCGCGAAGCCGCCGACATCGTGCTGGTGGACGACAACTTTGCCACCATCGTCTCGGCTGTGCGTCACGGTCGGGGCGCGTACGACAACATCCGCCGCTTCATCCTCTACATCCTGGCTTCCAACGTCGCCGAGGTGGCGCCATTCCTCACAATGCTGGCGCTGCGAATCCCAGCGGCCCTCACGGTGCTGCAGATCCTGGCGGTAGATCTAGGCACCGATCTGCTGCCGGCCCTGGGGCTTGGGGCCGATCCACCCCGGGCCGATGTGATGAGCCAACCACCCCGCCATCGTGATCAGCCACTGCTGGATCGGCCGCTGCTGCGGCAGGCCTATCTCTATCTGGGGCTGCTTGAAGCCACCCTGGCGATGCTCGGCTATGGCCTCAGCTGGTGGAGCCACGGCATCACCCTGCCCCAGCTGCGCAGCATCGCTCCAGCTCTGCTGCACCATCGGGCGAACGCCGAGCTGATCGCTGTGCAGCACCAAGCCTCGGCGGTGGCCCTTGGATCGATTGTGTTCGCCCAGGCGGGCACCGCCCTGGCCTGCCGCGGCGGCAACCGCTTCAAGCCCAATGCTCTGCTGTGGCTGGGCATCGCCATAGAGCTGATCGCGTTTGTTGGGCTGCAGGGATGGCCGCCCCTGGCCCGAACCTTCCAGCTGGCACCGATCCCATCACAGTTGTGGTGGTGGTTGCTGCTGTGCATCCCAGCGCCACTGCTGGCAGTTCAGCTCCGCTCCATCTGGAAGGCCCATCACCATGGTTCGAACAGCGTTATGGCGTGATCGCAGCCACGCCGGTCGAGCTCTGGCTCAGCAGCTCAGCGGCTGGAGCCACAAACCCAACGCCCTGGTGGTGGGGCTTCCCCGCGGCGGCATCGTGGTGGCTGCCGAGGTGGCCCAACAGCTTCATCTGCCGCTGGCCAGCTGGGCAGTGCGCAAACTCGCCCATCCCCAGGCGCCGGAACTGGCCCTGGGAGCCATTGCTCCCGATGGCGTGCAGATCTGGGATGAATCCATCGCCAGGGCCTATCGGCTCGATCCCGCTCTGCGCCAATGGATCGTGGCGGAGCAGCAACGCGAACTCGAACGCCGGCAGCGCCTCTACGGCGATCCACCAGCAGCAGCACTAAGCCGTCGCCCGCTACTGGTGATCGACGACGGCGTGGCCACCGGCCTCACAGTGAGGGCAGCGCTGCAGTCACTGCGCCTCAGCGAACCCAGCCAACTGGTGCTAGCAGTGCCAGTGATCGATCGGCGCATTGCAGATGCCTTACGACCCCAGCTGGATCAGCTGATCGCCCTAGCGGAGGTGGATGACCTCTGGGCCGTGGGGGCCTGGTATCACAGCTTCGAGCCGGTGAGCGACACCGAGGTGCTGCAGCTCATGGCAAGACAATCCCGTGAAAGTCCACAGATCAATCAGCCAGCGGATCAGGCCCGAACAGTACGACAAGACTGACCATGAACCTCATTGGGAGACATTTGGGGCCTGGAATGGCGCTTAAATCCAGAAAAACAGATCAGAAGACGATCAGAAAGCGATCAGAGCCAGGCAGGTACAAAACAAAGATCACAAGAATAGAAACACGGAGACAACATGAATAGCCAACGGTTATGGTCTTACATAACAAGGAGCAGAGAGGACCTACAGCACTCAGAACGTTGCCGTTCGGAAACTGCCGCCCCATGTTAAAGAAAGAACAGCAGCACGACCTGCATCACCACTGTTGTCAAGATTAACACCTGAAAGACTAACAAATAAGGGCACACCGCGAGCCGGAACAACAGACAAGGTGGCATTAACACCACGGCCCACCCAACCAGCACTCAATCCCACATTCGGCGCCAACTCCACACCCAAAGAGGCAACAACTCCTTGACTCGGCAACCAACCCTGATCAATACGCTGAAAGCGTCCACTACCAGCGCCCAGATTCAATTGAAGTGTCTGACGGAAGCTTGCGTCATTTGGCCGCAGGGGCCAAGCCATGGTCAGCACACCATAGGCACTTTTAGGTTCTTTTGACAACTGGCCGTGGGTGAACGCACGCAACAAACCACCACCAACTGCAGCTTTAAAGCGTGAATGGTTCACGACAGATCGACCAACCCTGACATCTACACTTCCACCATCCGGAACCCCACGAAAGCTCTCAATGTTGTAATCGATCTCCACTGCAACAGCTGTGCGTGGATTCCCCATGCCAGCCCCAAGATTCAAACAGCCGTCAACGAAGAGATCGTTGCGTTGCCACTGCTCGTAGGCATACGAGGAGGTGCTAATGAAATAGTTTCCCCATTCAGCCGTAAATGCTGTCGGCTTCTGGGTTGGGGTCACACTGGGGGCGCTGTAGGGCGGAAGCTCTGCCGCATGCACACGTTGCGCAGTTGCCAGAGGCATCATCAGTAGCAACAAAAACCATTCAGGCGGATCAAGCCTTACGAGGGCCGCACACTTTTTGATGGAGAAGAGGAAGCGAGACATGCAGAAACTGGCAATGAAATACGGAAGAGAGCCGCGGGGATGCAACCAAGTTCAAAAGCTGCGAGGAGAGGCTCCAGTCCTCATGCCCTGTAGGAAGAGGAATCCACGTTGGCTGTGGGGCACTGAAGTAGACCCATCCGATCAACTCCGGATATCTACGAATCGCCTCACGGGCATCCATTAACCAGCGTCGACGTTGCTGGTTAGTACCACTCACACCCATCTCAGCCACCAATAAGGGCTTGCGAAAGCGCAGGTGTAACCAACGCCGTTGCTCATAAACCTGGGCAAAGCTGCGCAATTCCCCGTTTTGGCTCCAGCGCGGAGAGCTGTAGACGGAGACCCCGATCAGGTCAACAGCATCACCACCAGGCCAAAAAATACCGGATTTACGATTTCCGGCAGGAGACCAGACCCAATGAATTCGCCGGCATTGGGGATGTCTTGCTTGAGCCCATACCGAACGGTAGAGACGCACATAATCCTCGCCTCGCTTCACTGACCAGGGGTATTGGCCGGAATTGTCCATTTCATGGGCAAAACGCAACAGCACAGGCTGCTCGGGCCGGCACAATGGCTCCAGCACAGCTTTGATGCGCTGGTTGTAGTCACCTCGAACAACATCTCTCACGAGCGTGCGATCAGATTGAGGTCGAGAGGGATCAGGGAATGGTTCCAGAGTGATCAATGCCAGGCTGCGCCTTTGACGAGCTCGCTCCAACACTGAGCTGATGTGCTGAGGAGCTTGGGCATCCATCCAGCTCACAAAGGTGCTTTCGATCGAGCTATGAGGCAGCGGATGATCAAGCTCTGGGTAGTGGTAAGCCCCGCTAAAGAAAGTTGAACTACGCTGCGCAGACCATAGTGGCAGCCCTGCCATGAAGCCAAACAACAGGCCTAGTGGCCAAAGACGCTGAAGACAGTTCACTTAAGGCCTCCAGAGTTGAGTAGTAGGCAATGCCTCCGTGAGCTGCAATGGTGTTCGCAACTCCTCATGGCGTAGCACTGCCGTAACGAAGACCAAGGCCGCAACACCCAGCACAATTCCGTAGTGATAGCCGAGTTGAAACAACGGCAGACGCTTCAACCGATGATCTAACCCGAGCGCCAAAACAGCAGCTACTGCTGAACTGCTAGCGCTGATCAGCACCAGCAGAACGTAGCCCTTCGCATCACCTGCCGAATGGCCTAGCAATAAAGCCGTCAACGCACCGATACAAGCCAAAATCAAGTAAGGCGTGATGAAAGTAAGTTTGAGGGGTCGGATTTGCTGTTCCTTTCTGGTCACTCGGAAGTCATGTGAGCCACACCAGAACCGATCCACACAGGCAGCCATCACTCCGGCCAACACCCACGGTCCGCGAGTGAGTTCGAACAGCATCTGCTCCCAGCTCACCAAACGACTAGAAGGTGGATTGAGAAGACCCAGCTGCTTCAGCCAAAAGAGCGGCAACAGAGTGAGCAGCGAATAGAGCAGCCACAGCAGAAGAAAGATGGGGTAGTCCACGCGTACCCATGGCTGGCTCGTTGCCATGGCGACGGCGGGCAGGATCACGCCCACAACACTCAGGCTGCCACGCAGTGGGTAAAAGAGCTGGCTGTAGAGAAATTGCCAGCGAAGATGCCAGGGCAATCGCGAACAGAGCTTGGGAGTTAAGGCCAGAAGAATCGTTGTAAGGCTGCGGGACCACTGAAATTCCTGGACCATGGCGTCCTCGAAGGTCTCAGGACCCAAGCCATGACAGCGAGCATCAATGGCAAAGACACCTCGCCAACCCTTGCTGTTCAACAGCAAAGTTGTGGAGTGGTCCTCGGCAAGCTCAGGTCCAAGCCCGCCGATCTCCACCAACGCTGCGGTGCGTACCGCGTAATGACTACCAATGCAGAGAGGCGCATAACCAGCGTTGTGACCAAGCTGTTGTGGACCATGTAATCCCGCCTCTGCGTAGAGACGCCCCCGTGCCACCCAGCTCTTGGATGCGTTGCGGTCGCAAATCGATGGAGCAGCCACATAGCCGACCTCAGGATCACCAAATGGATGCACCATGGCTCGTAGATATCCCGGTTCGGGCTTGTGATCAGCATCAAGCTGTACAACCACGTCGTACCGCTCATATCCGTAGTGGTCGTAGAAGTAGGCAAGATTGCCCTCCTTGCACCGGCGCCTGCGTGGCCAATGAGGGTTGTGGTATCCGGGTTGATCTCGCCGGGTGGAAACCTGCACGCCATGCAAGGCGCACCAGCGCAGAACCTCATCTGTTGGATTCTCATCGGCCAACCACGTATCGTGAGCCGACTCTTGGGCAAGCATCGCCTCTAGGGTCTCGCGCACCAACGGCCACGGTTCTGAAGGCGCCTTTGTCACAACCATGCCAAGGCGCAAATCCACAGGGAACGAGCTACAGGGATTCACCCGCTGCATGCGCACGAGAAAGAAATAGGCCCAGGCCGGCATTGCCGTAACCACCACCAACAACAAGGTGTTGAAGGCCATCCCCCATGGAGCCGCCCAATGAGCCGGCTGCAACCACCAGGCCCAAAAAAGGCCCACAAAAAAAGCCCAAACCATCACAAGGAGCAGCAGCACAGCTTGCTGCTGGGGGCGAAGCACTGGAATGAATCGCGGTTCAGGTGGTGACATGGCTCAACTCATGAGAGATGCAAAGCCGTTGCCGCTGGTCCCAAGCCGCAGCATCAGACACAATCCGCTGCAATGAGGAATAGTGCGGCTGCCAACCAAGCACCACTGCAGCCTTGCGGGAATCACTGACCAGGGCGGGAGGATCCCCCGGACGAGAGGGAGCCTGATGCACCGGCACGGGGCATTGCAGCTCCGTTTCCACCGCATGCACCAGCTCCCACACCGAAATCCCGGAGCCGCTACCGAGGTTGAAATCATCACTATCCCCACCAGCCAGCAGGTGATCAAGGGCTAGTAAGTGGGCCTCTGCCAAATCACACACATGAATGAAGTCCCGGATGGCAGAACCATCGGGGGTATCGAAATCAGTACCGAACAAGTGAAGGGGGGCATCACCACGTCCCGCGGCAATTGCCAAGGGGATCAGGTGGGTTTCCGGATGATGGATCTCTCCGAGACCATGAGCGAAATCAGCACCAGCGGCGTTGAAATAGCGCAGCACAACAGAGCGGAGACCGTAGGCACGGCCGAAATCCTCAAGCAGCCATTCCGCTACAAGCTTGCTGCGACCATAAGGACTGATTGGACGTTTTGGAGAGCGCTCATCGAGAGGCAACTGCTCGGGTATTCCGAAGACTGCACAGCTGGATGAGAACACCACCGGCGGCGGCTGACCATCGGTGGCAGAGAGGGAGTGATGCAGCAGGTTGAGCGTGCCCGCTGTATTCACGCGGTAGTAAACATCAGGGCTGAGCATCGACTCCCCGACATACGCCAATGCTGCGAAATGGAGAATGGCATCAAAGCGAGTCCCCATGAACAAGCGCTGGAGCTCCTCAGAGTTGGTGAGATCTCCTTGAACAAACTCCACATCGAGCTGATCCACCGTTGAGCGATGGCCACGCTGGAGGTTGTCGAATACAACAACGCGGTGGCCGCGCCGTTTCAAACCGGGGATCACGTGGGAGCCCACAAAACCAGCGCCACCGGTCACTAACACCGTGGCCATTAGTCCTGCTCCCCAGCGCCAATGGCCCAGGTCTCCAAGCCGCATCTGCGTGCAGCCTCAAGATCAACACCACGGCGGGTATCAAAGACCCAGGCAGGACGCCGCATCAGAGCACCCAACAGAGGCCAGTCGAGTTGGCGGTACTCAGCCCAATCAGTAAGCACCACAGCAGCATCTGCATCACGAAAAATCGAACTCAACTGAGACTCCACCCGAAAACTGCTGTGTCCGGATCCGTCATCAACTGCTGAATCAAGTGCAGCGTGCACATCCTTGGGACTAACCCTTGGGTCATGAATGGCTAGGTGGGCACCCTCCCCAAGCAGCTCACGGCAGATGGCAATTGCTGGGCTCTCGCGGGTGTCATTGGTATCCGCCTTAAATGCAAATCCAAGAATGGCAATGGTTTTGTCGCGCAGGGTGCCAAACAAGTGGCGAACGATCATCCGAACCAAGCGCTGTTGAGCGTAGGTATTCATCTCCACCACGGAGCGCCAGTAGTTAGCCACTGGAGCAAGACCGTAGTGATCCGCGAGATAGATCAGATTGAGTAGATCTTTCTTAAAGCAACTACCACCAAAACCCGGGCCAGGGCTGAGGAAGTGGGAACCCAGCCGCGAATCACTACCGATGGCTCGGCGTACCTCCACGACGTCCGCTCCTGTCTTTTCGCACAGAGCAGCAATGCTGTTGATCGAGCTAATCCGCTGAGCCAGAAAAGCATTGGCGGTGAGCTTCGCAAGTTCAGAAGACCAGAGGTTGGTACGGATAATTCGCTCCGGGCTGACCCAGTTGGCGTAGATATCGGCCAGCTGATCCACCGCATGGTCACAATGACCACCCACGAGCACACGATCTGGGGATTCCAGATCACTGATGGCGGTTCCCTCCGCCATGAATTCAGGGTTGGAGAGCACCTCAAAGCCAGCAGCCGGTGCATTGGCAAAGATGCGCCGCAGCACATCGGCGGTACGCACAGGCAAGGTTGATCGCTCCACGACGATCGTATGGCCCTTGGCTACATCGGCTATCTGCCTTGCGGCTTTTTCGATGTAGGTGATGTCGGCAGCGAACCCTGCGCCATGGCCATTTTGTTTGGTAGGGGTATTCACTGACAGGAACACCATGTCGGCATTGCGGATGCCATTGGCTACATCAGTACTGAACTGCAAGTTGCGGCCAAGAACGCGATCGAGCACAGCTTCAAGGCCTGGTTCATACACCGGCAAAGGTCCACGGCCAAGATTGTTCCAGGCGTCGATACGGGCCTGATCAAGATCCACGACAGTGATATCGAGACCTGGGCAGCGATCGGCCATCACGGCCATTGACGGGCCGCCGACATAGCCGGCCCCAATACAGCAGATGGTTTGAACCATGGGGATGAACGGGTAAACAGCGCGTGTAGAAACAGAAGATGAGTCTTGCGATTGAGATCAGGTCACGACTGCCATCTCAGGATCAACCGCTGGCATGACGTCTTGCTCCTGGAGCGCCGCCACCATGCGTGCCAATCCGTCCTCTAAAGAGACCTTCGGAATCCAACCGAGCTCGTGTTGAGCCAGGCTGATATCCGGCCGGCGCTGACGCGGGTCATCCACTGGCAGAGGATGATGACTCACTGTGAGCTGGGGGTTAAAGCGGTCGATGATTTGTTCCGCCAACTCCGCCACGGTGATTTCAACTGGATTGCCAAGATTCACTGGCCAAAGACAGCTTGAATCCATCAATGCCAGCAAGCCAGACACAAGATCGTCGACATAACAGAACGATCGCGTCTGGGATCCATCGCCGTACACGGTCAGCGGTTCAGAACGCAGCGCCTGATGAATAAAGCTGGTAACAACACGGCCATCTTTGGCAGCCATACGTGGGCCATAGGTATTGAAGATACGAGCCACACGCACTTTCAGCCCATGAACCCTGTGATAATCAAAGGCGAGGGTTTCGGCCATACGCTTGCCCTCGTCATAGCAAGCTCTAGGTCCCGTACAGCTCACATTTCCAAGGTAAGCTTCGGACTGCGGCGATACCAGTGGATCCCCATAGACTTCACTGGTTGACGCCAAGAGAAAACGCGCTCCACATCGCTTAGCCAAGCCAAGCATGTTGAGGGTACCCAGCACATTAGTTTTGATCGTAGAGATCGGATTCGCCTGATAATGAATTGGCGATGCCGGGCAAGCTAAATGCCAGACACGATCCACCTCAATGCGCAGAGGCTCTGTCACATCATGGCGAATCAACTCAAAACGCGGATGCTCAAGCCAATGCGCAACATTACCCTTTGAGCCCGTTTGAAAATTGTCAACACAGATCACTTGGGCAGTTACATCTGCCATCAAACGATCAATCAGATGGGAGCCGATAAATCCGCTTCCACCTGTAACCAGGTGACGCATCCTATCTCCTAAAGGCGATGCCGCACAAACATAAGGATCAACCCGTTGAGCCCCTCGGAAATCAGCACAATCTCCAATGAAATACAGCAGTGTGCTTCAGAGTTACGCGCAGACGCTTCAGAAGAAACAAATTTCTTGACGCCCGCTTCACCCAAGCGTGCTGGGCATCAATGCATTGAAGTGGAGACTCTCAGGCCAACATCCACAAGCAGACTTATGACATTGCGACCCAAGATCGGCGGCGAAAGCATGGTCAGATTTGACAAGCATGATCAGACACAAATAAGCACCACAAGCAGATGGCAAATACAGCCATGAAAGAACAAGATTGAGACCAGAAGAGGAGGCAAGGGGGGACTTCCTTAGCTCAACCATTGAGCCGTTCCGACAAAAAAACAACTCACCGCGCTCCATAGTGAGGATCAACCCAGCACCGTGGCAACGATTCCCCAGAGGTAAACACCAGGTCACTCTTATGAAACAGTTCAGGCTCCTGCAGCTCCTCGCCGGCATGGAGACGACCCGGTAGCTGCGTCGCGAAAGGATCAAACAGCTTCGGAAGGCTTAATACCTCCATCAGCGAGCCATCCTGACGGGTTCTCAGAAACATGGCGGGGGAGTGTCTGCACTCGGTCTAGGGAGATCGAGACACTCTGGAGAGCCAAGGCCTACACCCGATCAGCGATGGATCAGCGGTTCAGGCGCTGCATCTGCCAGGTGACCAGCGTGCCCACCGGGCTCCACAGCAGATAGGGAATCAACAGCAGGGCCGCGGGTTGCGAGGAGCCGGCCACCACGACCGTGAGCGCCACCCCCCAGAGCCAACCCGCCAGGCCGACGGCCGTGCCATTGGCAAGGCGACGGGTGCGGCAGATCAACCAGGTGTAGCTCTGCACCAACACCAGCAACAGCAGATACCCGGCCATCAACCCCCAGCCGTTGGTGCGGTTCCAAACCAACAGCGCCGAGGCATAGAGGCAGCCATAAATAGCCAACCAGATCAATGGGATCAAGCCCTCAAAGCCGAGCCAAAGCGGCCGGCGGAGCCGCAGAAACCAGGCGAACTCCTCCCGGCTGGGCATGATCATCACCACCAGGGTGCCGAGCACCAACAGGATCACGATCGCGGCGGTCATCGAGCCGAAGCAACTGCTCCAGCCTGATCAAGCCAGCCTCTGCGCGCTGCACGCGGCTGCACCGATGCGCTGCGGTGCCGCTGCAAGGCGGCGCCTCAGAGCCCGGCACTAGCTGACAGCCGCCAGCCTGAATGCGGCGCAACGAGCCATGGGCTGATCCGGTCCCCTGACACAGCACGCAGCCACCCAGGGATCAGCGCCACGTTGCGCCGCACATCAATCAGCACTCGCCCCACCAGCGCATCGAGATCGCCGGGGCGTGTGTCATTCACACCATTCACCATGACAAGCCTTTCTTCTGCGGCCAGGCGTCATCCCTGGCGGCAATTCAGTGCATGGATCACCAACACCGGCAACCGCATCTACATCGGTTGGTTCGGTGTGCTGATGATTCCTTGCCTGCTCACGGCGACGCTTGTGTTCGCCATGGCCTTCATTGGCGCACCCGCAGTGGATGTCGATGGCATCCGCGAACCGGTGAGCGGTTCGCTGCTGGGGGGCAACAACCTGATCAGCGCAGCCGTGGTGCCAAGCTCCAATGCCATCGGGCTCCACTTCTATCCCCTCTGGGAAGCCTCCAGCGTGGAGGAGTGGCTCTACAACGGCGGGCCCTATCAGCTGATCGTGTTCCACTTCCTGATCGGAATCACGGCCTGGATGGGCCGCCAATGGGAACTCAGCTACCGGCTGGGCATGCGCCCCTGGATTGCTGTGGCCTACTCCGCCCCCTGGGCCAGTGCAATGGCCGTGTTGTTGGTGTATCCGCTTGGGCAAGGATCGTTTGCCGACGGCATGCCCCTTGGCATCTCCGGCACCTTCAACTTCATGCTGGTGCTGCAGGCTGAACACAATGTGCTGATGCACCCGCTGCACATGCTCGCTGTGGCCGGCAGTTTCGGTGGGGCCTTCCTGGCGGCCCTGCACGGCTCGCTGGTGAGCAGCAGCCTGATTCGTGAAACCACCGAACAGGAATCGATCAACCGGGGCTATCTGTTTGGCCAGAAAGAGCCCACCTACAACATCGTGGCGGCCCACGCCTATATGGGCCGGTTGATCATGCCCTACGCCACCAGCGACAACAGCCGCAGTGTGCATGCCCTGCTGGCCGCCTTGCCGGTGATCGGCATCTGGTGTTCAGCCCTGGCGGTGGTGAGCTTCGCCTTCAACCTCAACGGCTTCAACTTCAACCATGCGGTGCTCGATCACCAGGGCCGCGTGATTCCCACCTGGGCCGATGTGCTCAATCGCGGCAACCTCGGCATCGAAGCCATGCACGAGCGCAACGCCCACCAATTCCCACTCGATCTGGCCTCGCGGCCAGATCGATTGCACGGCTGAGGCTGGCGGCCGTGTAGCAGCGCTCTGCGCAACAACAGCGGCACTCCTGCAGCATCAGCAGCCTGATGTTCCCTGAAGCGCCTACAGCTGGATCACCCCATCTGAGGCCCGCTGATGGCAGCCCTCATCACGCTCGAACTCACGGCGCAGGAGCTGCATCTGTTGCGCAATACCATCCGGGCGCGCCGCATCTATGAGCCCTGCCAGCACACCCTGGCGCGGGGCATCTGGCAGCCCTGGATGGCGCCCTTACTGGACAAGCTCAACCGAGCTGCTTGAGGGCCTCGCCGTAGCCCTGGCAGCACGGCAACGGCGGGTAGCCATGAGCCCGCAAAACCGCCTGCAAACGCGCAGTGGCCTGGGGCAAGCGAGCTGTGGCAAGCCCCGGGAAGGCATGGTGAGCGCTGTGATGCGGCAATCCCCCGAGCCAGCCGTTCAGCCAGTTCGGAACGGCAACCGTGCGGGAGCCATACAACTGGCTCAGCAATGGATGGGGTTGCGGTTGCCAGAGCTGCCAGTGCTCGATGGCACCCCGCAGCTGCAGCAGCCCCCCGGCCACCCGCTCGACGAAGAGCCAGCTCAAGGCATAGACCATCAGGTTGCCGTACTGGATCACCAGCACAACAATCAACGCCTGCACCAGCACAATCCCGAGCCCATCCAGCACCAAGGAGCGACGCAGGGCCGGGTGCTGCGCCTGGAGCCGCAACGCCTCCTGCAGGGTGCGCAGGATCAAACCGGCCCCGCCCGCCAGCACCAGCCACCAGCAGCTCCCGGGCTGCTGGTGGTGGATTCGCTCGGGGTCGCGCTTGTCGCGCCCATTCCAGCGGTGATGCAGGCGGTGCAGCAAGCGATAGGTGAACAAGGGCCAGGCCATCGGCCAGCTGATCAGTGCCGCAAGGGCCAGCTCCAGCCGCGGCCGGCCCAGCAGGATGCCGTGGCAGGCCTCGTGCGTTGCAATCAACAGCAGCGTTTCAGCCAACGCCAGCAGCAACGCTGCCGCGAGCCGCAGCGGCCAGGCCTGAAGCTGCCAAAAGCCGACTCCGCCTGCAGCCAGTAGGGCGAGCAGCACCAGCAAGCGTCCCCAGGCTGGGGGGATGGGCCTGGCATGCAGATCAACCACCGCAGCGTGGAGATCCCGGATCAGGGGGCGCAGCGCAAGCGGATCAGGCATCAGGAGCAGGCCCGACGCAGCCACGAACAACGAAGCCACCGTATGGAGTGCAGGCCGCCACAGTGCCGAGTGCCGCAAAGCTGCGGCATCAGGCTCAGGCAGCCGTGGCCAGGGAGTAGCGCACGCCCACCTGAGGATCGATCAGCTGACTGCCGGCCGGCATCGCTGCTGCCGCGCTCGCCGTGCTGCCCTTCATCCACAACAGCCGGGTAAGCAATCCGCTGAAGACCACATCGCCCCCCGCGGTGCTCGCCAACACGGTGCGCGGTAAGAAGCGCTCCAGCAGCTGCGGCAGCACGGCCTGACCGCGCACAAACGCGCCCGCCACCGGCAAGCCCAGATCCACCACCGGTGTGATCACCGCATCGAGGGGTCGGGCGGGCAGATCGGGGCTGAGGTAGCCGTGCGGCTCAAGATAAAGCGAGCCCGCTGGATGCTCCAGCAGGTAGCCGTTCTCCACCTGCGGCACCGGCGCGCCAGCGGTGGCCGTGATTTGCAGATCGCCGTGGCGGCAATCCTCGCCAGGCCGCAGAGCGGTGACCGTTTTAAAGCCAAGGCTGCGCACCTTGGCTACTGCCGACAGCGATCCCACCACCGGAAGCGAGCGCGGCAGCAGCTCCAGGGTTTGGGGATGGGCGTGATCATCGAGCCCTTGGGTCAAGAGCAACAGATCCAACGCCTCAGGCACCGGCTGGCTGGCCGGCAGCTGGCCCTCGAAAAACCAAGCCCCCGGTGGAAACCGCAGCGCGCCGGTGAGCCAGGGATCCACCAGCACCCGCAGCCCCCCCAGCTCCAGTAGCCAGCCGTTGGCCCCGAAGTAGGTGGCGTACATGGGCGATGCAGCAAAGAATCGACCCTAAGAAGCCCCGTTGCGCGGGTGCTGGAATGCAGTACAGGCGAGCGACTGTGCCGATGCTGCGGCTCAACGAATTGAAGCTGCCACTCGACCACGAGCCCGAAGCGCTTGGCGAGGCCCTCTGCCGCCGCCTGAAGCTGGAACCCGAGCAGCTGCTGGAGCCACCCCGGGTGGTGAAGCGCAGCGTGGATGCGCGCCGCAAGAGCAACATTCAGCTGGCCTACAGCGTGGAATTCGGCCTCGAGCCGGGCCAGGAGCAGCGGCTGCTCAAACGCTTCGGGCGTGACCCGCACCTGCAACCCGCTCCCGACACCACCTACCAGCTGGTGGCACAGGCACCAGCTGACGCCGATCTGCCTCGGCCGGTGGTGGTGGGAGCCGGCCCCTGCGGCTACTTCTGCGCCCTGCTGCTGGCCCAGATGGGTTTGAAGCCCCTGCTGCTGGAGCGGGGCAAACCGGTGAAGGAGCGCAGTGCCGACACCTTCGGCTTCTGGCAGGGCAAAAGTCCGTTTAACCCGGAATCCAACGCCCAGTTCGGCGAAGGCGGCGCCGGCACCTTTTCCGACGGCAAGCTCTACAGCCAAGTGCGTGATCCGCGCCATCTGGGCCGCAAGGTGCTCGAGGAGCTGGTGGCTGCAGGCGCCAACCCCGAGATCCTTGTGCTGCACCACCCCCACATCGGCACCTTCAAGCTGGCCACGGTGGTGCGAGGCCTCCGGGCGCAGATCACCGCCCTCGGGGGCGAGATCCAATTTGAGAGCCGCGTGGATCGGTTGGAGCTCAACCCGAGCGACCACTCGGTTCGTGGCGTGACCCTCGCCGATGGCCGCTTCATCGCCGCCCAGCAGGTGGTGATGGCGGTAGGCCATAGCGCCCGCGACAGCTTTGCAATGCTCCACACGCAAGGTGTGGCGATGGAGCGCAAACCGTTTTCGGTGGGCTTCCGCATCGAGCACCCCCAACCGCTGATCGATGCGGCGCGCTGGGGGAGCTGCGCCGGCCACCCACAGCTGGGAGCGGCGGAGTACAAGCTCGTGCACCACGCCAGCAACGGCCGCTGCGTTTACAGCTTCTGCATGTGCCCAGGCGGCTTGGTGGTAGGCGCCACCTCAGAAGCTGGGCGCGTGGTGACGAACGGCATGAGCCAGCACTCCCGCAACGAGCGCAATGCCAACAGCGGCATCGTGGTGAACATCGAGCCAGGCGATGTAGAGCCCTATGGCGACGGCCCCGCCGATCCCTTGGCAGGTGTTGCCTTCCAACGGCATTGGGAATCGCGGGCCTACGCCCTGGGCGGCGAAACGTTTGCCGCTCCCGGGCAGCGCCTCGCTGATTTTCTGGCGGGCCGCTGCAGCAGCGCCACTGGCTGCGTGCAGCCCTCTTACGCGCCCGGGGTCACGCTCACGGATCTGAGCACTGCGTTGCCGGATTACGCGATCGAAGCGCTGCGAGAAGCCCTACCGGCGTTCAACAGCAAGATCGCGGGCTACGCCATGGACGACGCGATGCTCACAGGGGTGGAGACGCGTACCTCTTCACCCGTGCGCTTGCCTCGCAATGAAAAGATGGAGAGCATCAACACACCTGGGCTCTACCCAGCGGGAGAGGGGGCCGGCTTTGCCGGCGGCATCCTCTCCGCAGCGATGGATGGCATCCGCGTGGCGGAAGCCGTTGGCCTCACTCTTCTTCGTCGGCAGCACCCAGAGGTGCCAGGCGAATCTGCTTGCGGCCCAGCTTGATTTCAAACTCGTCGCCGGGCTTGAGATCCAGCAGAGCGGTATAAGCCTTGCCAACCATCAAGTTGCCGTTGAACTGCACCTTGGTGGTGAAGCTCAGCTTGCGGCCACCCTTACCCACCTTGGCGGTACCACCACCAAACTCCACGCCTTTGGCGTTGAGCAGGGCTTCGTAGAAGGCCGTGAAGTTGAGACGCTCGGAGCCATCCTTCTTCGTGGACACATAGCCGCATGCCCGAACGATGTCGGACTTGCTCACGTCGCCAAGCTCTTTGACCTTGGCGAGAAGATCTGCTCCTGTGAGCATCAGATTGTTAGTTATGCAACTTTTGCATTATCGCATCGCGACCCGAGCACTGCAACCAGACTGCCAAACTCCTCAGGCCGGCCAGTGAGTCGCCATGGCGTGCACGGTGGTGTGGTTCCGGCGCGATTTGCGTCTGAGCGACCATGCAGCCCTCAGCCAAGCCTGTCGCCGCGGGGCCGTCCTGCCGGTGTTCGTGCTGGATCGGGATTTGCTGTTTCATCCCGAAACCGCTGTTGCTCGGGTGGCGTTCATGCTCGAGAGCCTGCGGGCTCTGGATGCCGAGCTGCGCCAACGCGGCGGGCGTCTGCTGATTCGCAGCGGCGATCCAGCTGAAGTGCTGCTGCAGCTTGTACGCGCCAGTGGCGCCGGAGGCGTGATCGCTCACACCGATAGCGAACGCCTGGTGGGCCGCGTGCGCGATGCCCGCGTCAGCCGCGCCCTGGCCGCTCACCGCATCCCACTGCACTGGGTGGAGCCCGCCGGCGCCACCGGCGAGCTGATGCCCTACAGCCACTGGAGCCGCCAGTGGCATCAGGCCATGGCCAGCCCCGCCCTGCCGTCACCGGAGCAGTTGGTGGTGCCAGCCCCTTCAGAAGCACTGCCCGATCTGCCGGTTCCGAGCCTCCAAGAACTGGGCCTACGCGCCGACGCCAAACCGATCCCCACCGGTGGCAGCGCCGCTGCCTTCCAACGGCTCGAACAATTCTGCGAAGGCCCCGCCTCGCGGAGCTATTACTGGGAGCTCAGCCACCCCTCAGCCAAGGTCACCACTGGGCTGAGCCCTTATCTGAAATTCGGGGTGATCAGCCCGCGCCAGTGCCTGCAACGGCTGGCCTGGCTACTCCCCCGCAGCAGAGGCGAAGGCGGGCGCCGCGATCCGCGCAGCCGCAGCGCCGTGCAACTAGCCAGCCGGCTGCGCTGGGGCTGCGCCATCCACCAGCGCTTCCGCTACCTGCCGCAACTGGAGTTGAGCGCGCTGTGGAGTCCGCTCGAGGGCGGCAGCAGCACGGTCTTTGATGCAGCGGGGCTGAGCTCAGGACAGTCCGCCGGGGTACTCACAGCTGAACAAGAAGAGCTGTATGACGCCTGGTGTGCAGGGCGCACCGGTTTCCCGATCGTGGATGCCGCGGCCCGCTGCCTGCAAGCCGAGGGGGGCTGGCTGGAACTGAATTTCCGCAGCCGCGCCATCTACGCCAGCTTCCTCTCCAATCTCTGCGGCATCGACTGGCGCTTCGGGGCCCTGCACTACATGCAGCACCTGATCGATGGCGATTGCCCGATCGATCACTACCAATGGGCGATGCAGGCCGGCGTGACTTACCACGGGAGCAAAGCCTGGACGCGGATCTACCACCCGGGGCAGGTGGCCGTGGATCGCTGCGACCCCCATGGGCTGTTCATCCGACGCTGGCTGCCGGAACTGCGGGGCCTCACCAACGATCAACTTGGCGCACCACCCGCCATGGCCGACTACCCCGCACCGGTGCTCGATTACGAACAAGCACGCCGCCTGCGGCTGGAGTCGTTGGAAGGTCAACGTCTCCAAATCGGAGACGTTCAGGCCGCCATGGCTCGCCTTCCGAGACATCTCCATCCGTTCGGCCATGAACGGATTGCCGGATGCGATGTGGCCTGGGCGGATCTCTGGGCCAGCCAGCCGGCTTCGGCCCTTCAACCCAGTGCCGTGGATCTTGAACGACTAGATCCAGCCGGCTGGAAAGCCCTGCTGAGCTGGTTCAGCGGCACCAGCCGCACCAACAGCACCAGCCGAAGCACTGGCGCCGCCCGAAAGGGGAGCAACAGCAATGCGAGCGCAAGCCGCTCCCGAAGCCGCCGGACCCAGGAAAGCCCAGGCCAACTCAGCCTGGATCTGGATCCTGGTGATCCTGAAGAGCACTGAGCGGAAATCATGGTGGACGAGGTGTTGAAGCCACTGTCCGAGGCCGGATATCCATGGATATCCGGCCTCGGACACTGACGAAGCGCAACACCTCAACCACGGCCGCTCAGCAGGCCACGACAGCTCAGTCGGGCAGTTGCTGCGACACGATGCCGCTCCACTGCACCGCCTTCACCTGATCGCGGCGCCAGGAATGGAAGAGGAGCTCCTCTCCCACCGTGCACAGCGGGCACACGCTGATCTGCCCAGCCGGAATCCCAGCCAACTCCAATTGGCGACGCGTGGCAGCGCGGATATCGAGGCGGCAGCGGCAGGGTTCGGGATCAGTGCGCACCGCACCGCACCGCTCTAGCTCCGCCATGGCAGAGCCTGTCGCACCGCCGTCCGGCATTGGCAGCCCATCCGCTACCTGCTGAGCCACGATGAGTTCCACTTGATAGCGCTCGCCGCTCACCGCCGGGCCGAGCGCCACCAACAGATCACTGCGGCTGCAGCCTTCGGCCTCCAACTGCGTGATCGCCTCCAGAAGAATGCCGGCCGCCACACCGCGCCAGCCGGCATGGCACGCTGCCACGCGGCCGCTCACCGGATCAGCAATCAACACCGGTGTGCAGTCTGCACCGCACACCCAGAGGCTCTGGCCGCCGGCATCACTCACCAGGCCATCGGCTTCCGGCCAGGGTTCAGCGCAAGCAGTACTGGCGGGAAGCACCAGGGCACTGTGTACCTGCTTGGGGCGATGCACACTCACGCCCGCGCTCACATAGCCCGCCAGCACCTCCGGCCCGCGGCCCTGCCACTGACGGGTGAAGAAGCCGTGCTCAAAACCGGCGAGCAGATCAGCCTGAAGGTAGTAGCCGCCGTAGCAGCCGATCCAGGTCCAGCCCTCCAGCAGATTGAAGCGGGAATCTGGGCGATCAAAAGGGGGATCAACGGCTTCCGCCATGGTCCGCCTCCCTAGGCGTCGGGAAGATCACGCAGCACCCAGAAGCCATCGAAGCCGCTCTGCGCCTCGCTGCTCTGCACCGCCAGAAACTGCACGCCGCCCACCTGCTCGCGCGCCGCGCGGAAGGCCTGAGCGGCGGCTTCAGCCTCCTCGGCCTCCAGGTTGCCCAGCAGCCAGCGATCCTCCAAGCCGGCCTCCAGCACCAACTGGTTGCCGCTCACCTCCAAGCGCACCGGCTCAAGGCCGGCAATCCAACCAGCAATCGCCAAAGAGCGGGTGGTGCTGAACAAGCGCAGGCCGCTCACCATGGCGTCGTCGTCGTCGATGCCATCAAGCGGCACCAGCCCGGCAAAGCTCACATCCCACTCCGCCGCTTCCTTGAGAGCACCGAGAGGCAGGGAAGCCCAGCTCCAGCTATCACCCCGGGCAGCTTCCGGTAGGGGCACTGCAAGGGGCTGGATCGGCAAAGGCGCTGGTGCCAGTGGCCCGGCCATGTAGCCCTCCTCAGCGGGGTACACCGTGGCCTGGCGCTCTTGCAGCCACTCCACCAGGGCATAACAGCGGCGGCTGGGGATCATCTCCAGGCTCAGCTGCTCGGCCGCCCGCTGCACCATCGTGCGCATCGAGGCGCGCCAGCATCGCAGTTTGCGCGGCGCGGCATAGCCCTCCTGGGCCGCCTGCTCCATCGCCTGCTCCAATGTTTGCTTGAGCCACTGCGAATTCACGCTGGAGGCCGAGCAGTTCTGCACAAAGCGGAAACCCCGGCCTGCAGCGCCGTCTAAGGGAGTGCTGCAGATCAGCAGCTCCCAACGCTTCTTGCCATCGGCTTCGAGGATGGGGCGGGAGTAGTAGTCGAGCTCCCAGTCGGCCTGAAGGAGGGGCTGGGCGGCGGGCCCAGCGTTGGTTCGCGCTTCCTCGGTGGCCTGACTCATCCGGCGCTCTGTTCCTGCTGGCGCAGCACGCTACGAGCACGGTTGGCCCGATCGGCGGCTTCGGCCATCACCTTGTCGCGATCGATGAGCAGTTCACCGGGCTGGCCCTCCAGCAGGGCGGTATTCAGGGCAATGCGGCCGCGGCCGGGATCGAGCTCGGTGATCAGCGCCTTCACCCGATCTCCCTGGCCGAATACCTCGCGCAGATCGCGCAGTTGGCCGCCGGTGATCGACGACTGGTGCAGCAGGCCGCTGATGCCGCCGAGATCCACGAATAGGCCATAGGGCTTGATCGACACCACCTGACCCTCCACCAGCTGTCCCACCTCCAGGTTCTGGAACAGGGCGGCGGTGGCGGCCTTCTTCTCGGAGAGCACCAGCTTGCGGGTTTCGGGGTTCACCTCCAGGAAGGCCACACCGAGGGTTTTGCCCACCAGCGCTTCGTGGTTCTCGCCCTCCTGCAGCTGGGAGCGGGGGATGAAGCCGCGCAGGCCCTCCACATCAGCGGTGACGCCGCCGCGGTTGAAGCCGTTCACCTTCACCTGCAACACCTTGCCATCTTTCTCGAGCAGGCGCACCTTCTCCCAGCTCTGGCGCAGGGCGAGGGCGCGGGCGCTCACGGTCACCATGCCGTCGGCGTTCTGCTCTCGGGTGACGAGCACCTCCACCTGCGTGCCGCGGGGGAAGCGCTCTTTGAGGTTGGTAATCACCCCCAGGCCAGCCTCCTTCTTAGGCATGAAGCCGGGGGCCTTGCCCCCGATATCCACATACACGCCATCACTCTCGAGGCCCACCACGGTGCCGGTGGCCACCTCGCCGGTGGTGCCCACAAACTCCTGCTCATCGAGGGCTGCCAGGAAGGCGTCGGCATCGAAGTCGAAGTCGTCCACGGTGCGGGCGGGCACAGGGGCGGCACGCTCCGGCTGCGGGGTGGCGGGGCGTGAGCCGGCCGCTGCAGCACGACCACCGCGGCGTTCGCGCTTCTCATCAGGGCCGAGCAGATCCGCCATGGTGAGGCCTTCAAAGCCGCTCATGTCGAACAGCTCGTCGTCGCCACCGCTGACGCGGGCAGGGGCACTGGGGCGTTGCGGGGCCACAGGGGCCTCACCGCGGGAGGCGCGCACGGCGTCTTCAAGTTCAGCGGCGCGCTGGGCGGCAGCTTCGGCGGCGGCGCGGGCTTCAGCGGCCTGACGCTCGAGCTGCAGCTGCTCTTCCTTTTTGTTGATTTGCAGCACCTGGGGTGGCTTGCGAACCGGCGCAGCCGCCGCCGGCGGCCGCGGGGAGGCCGGGGGCACTGGGCGCGGCGACTGAACCTGCTTGGCCGAAGGCTGGGAGGGCTGCTGGTTGCCAGTACCGGCCATGAAACAAGCACAGATGCACAGCGCCACACTGTAGTGAGCCCCCTTCAGCTCACCCCTCTCGCGAGACGCCGACCATGCAGCCCATCCGCCCAACCGGCACCCGGCGGCTGGAGCAGCTCGCCTGGCCTCAGCTGGTGCGGGCTGCCTCCCAGCCCGGCAGCACCGTGGTGTGGCCCTTCGGCGCCTTTGAGCAACACGGGCCTCAGCTGCCCCTGGGCACCGATGCCCTTTTTGCCGACCGCCTGCTCGATGCGGTGCTGGCGGGCTTGGCACCGGAGCTGCCGATCTGGCGCCTACCGCCCCAGAGTCTGGGCTTCTCCCCCGAGCACCTCGGCTTCAAGGGCAGCTTGAGCCTGCCGGCGGAACTGCTGATCCGCCAGATCGAGGTGATCGGTGCGCAACTGGCCGATGCAGGCTTCCAGCGGCTCGTGTTGTTTAACGGTCATGGCGGCCAGATCGCGCTGCTGCAGGTGGCAGCCCGCCAACTGCGGGCCAGCCGGCCGGAGCTGGCCGTGTTGCCCTGCTTCCTCTGGAGCGGGCCTGAGGGCATCGGGGAACTGATCCCCGAGCCGGAGTGCAGTCAGGGGCTGCACGCGGGCCTGGCCGAAACCAGCTTGATGCTGCAGCTGGCACCAGAGCTGGTGGGAGCCGAGCGCCCGGTGGATGGTCTGTTGCAGGAGCCCCCGCCGTCTGGATGGAGCCTGGAGGGTGCTGTGCCGGAGGCCTGGCTTACCACCGATCTCTCCAGCACCGGCGTGGTGGGCGACAGCCGCGGAGCCTCAGCCGAGCTGGGGGCAGCCCTGGAGGAGCGGCTAGTGAGCGGTTGGCAGGCGCTGCTCACGGCGCTGCTCCAGAGCTCCTGGCCGCCACGGGCAGCCAAACCAGCGGGGGAGCGGGACTGATCCGGCAGCTGATCGCAGCCAGGAGCCGGATCAGCGCAGGTGCTCAAAAGCTTTCAGAAGCCCAACTTCACCCACAGGAGATGGTTACAGTCGACTCCATTGCGATGTGGATCAGGTAGCCATGGCGACCCTTGAAGCCCCGGAACTCGACGCAGCCACGATCAACCTGCCCGACTTCACCACCGAGACCTACAAGGACGCCTACAGCCGTATCAACGCGATCGTGATCGAGGGCGAGCAGGAAGCCCACGACAACTACATCGCGATTGGCACGCTGCTGCCCGACCAAGCCGAGGAGCTCACCAAGCTGGCGCGCATGGAGCTCAAGCACATGAAGGGCTTCACCGCTTGCGCCAACAACCTCGGCGTGGTGGCCGACATGGCCTTTGCCAAGGAGTTTTTCGCTCCGCTGCACAACAACTTCACCACAGCCCTCGAAGCCGGCAAGGTGCCCACCTGCCTGCTGATCCAGGCTCTGCTGATTGAAGCGTTCGCCATCTCGGCGTATCACATCTATATCCCTGTGGCCGATCCCTTCGCCCGCAAGATCACCGAGGGCGTGGTGAAAGACGAGTACACCCACCTCAACTACGGCCAGGAGTGGCTCAAGGCCAACCTCGACAGCTGCCGTGAAGAGCTCGAGCAGGCCAACCGAGACAACCTGCCCCTGATCCGCCGCATGCTGGATCAGGTGGCTGCCGATGCCGCTGTGCTGCACATGGATAAGGAAGATCTGATTGAGGATTTCCTGATCGCTTACCAAGAGGCCCTCACCGAGATCGGCTTCAGCACCCGCGAGATCGCTCGCATGGCCGCCGCCGCCCTGGTGGGCTGAGCATCGCCAGCCTCAAACCGGCGTTGCCCTTTAATCGGGTGACTTCCAGGCCGGTGTGTCACCAGGAGCATCTGCACGCATGTTTGGTCTGATCGGTCACTCCAGCAGCTTCGCCCAGGCCCAGGAAAAGGCCCGCGAGCTGGGACTTGAGGAGATGGCCGAAGCCGACATGCTGGCGTGGTGCTCCGCACCGCCCCAGTTGCTGGAAACCTTCCAGGTGACCAGCCGCACCGGCCAAACCATCGAAGGCACCTACATCGACTCCTGCTTCGTGCCGGAGATGTTGAGCCGCTTCAAGACAGCCACTCGCAAGGTGCAGAACGCCATGGAGATGGCCCAGAAGCAGGGCATCAACGTGACGGCCCTGGGCGGTTTCACCTCGATCATCTTCGAGAACTACGACCTCTCGAAGTTCCAGCAGATCCGCAACACCACCCTCGAGTGGGAGCGTTTCACCACCGGCAACACCCACACCGCCTGGGTGATCTGCCAGCAGGTGGAGCGCAACGCACCGCTGCTGGGGATTGATCTCAGCCGCGCCAAGGTGGCCGTGGTGGGAGCCACCGGCGACATCGGCAGCGCCGTGTGCCGCTGGCTCAGCCAGAAAACCGGCGTGGGCGAGCTGCTGCTGGTGGCCCGCCAGCACCAGCGCCTGCTCGACCTGCAAGGTTCCCTCGGCGGCGGCACGATCCTCAGCCTTGAGGAGGCCCTGCCCCAGGCGGATGTGGTGGTTTGGGTGGCCAGCCTCCCCCAGACCCTCAGCATCGATCACGACAGCCTGCGCAAGCCCTGCCTGATGATCGACGGCGGCTATCCCAAGAACCTCGACGCCAAGGTGGCAGGCGATGGGGTGCACGTGCTCAAGGGCGGCATCGTGGAGTTCTGGCAAGACATCGGCTGGCAGATGATGGAAGTGGCCGAAATGGAAAACCCCAAACGCCAGCTTTTCGCTTGCTTTGCCGAAGCAATGCTGCTGGAATTTGAGGGAATCCACACCAACTTCAGCTGGGGGCGCAACAACA
>VFQT010000322.1_pt1 | contig 72740 bp, 75 predicted proteins | sample 3512381 | NCBI WGS metagenome assembly VFQT01 (sample SAMN10412376, study PRJNA504923) | tailings metagenome | isolation source: Relicate 2 Philex TSF3 active mining site | place: Philippines: Tuba, Benguet | collected 2017-08-29
ATGCCGAGGATGGCGATGATGTCCTGGAGGTCCTTGTAGCGCTGGAGGATCTCCTTGACGCGGGCCGCGACGGCGTAGTGCTCGTCACCGACGTAGCGCGGGTCGAGGATCCGGGAGGTGGAGTCGAGCGGGTCCACGGCCGGGTAGATGCCGAGCTCGGAGATCGGCCGGCTGAGGACGGTCGTCGCGTCGAGGTGCGCGAACGTCGTGGCCGGTGCCGGATCGGTGAGGTCGTCAGCGGGGACGTAGATCGCCTGGAGCGACGTGATGGAGTGACCGCGGGTGGACGTGATGCGCTCCTGCAGCTGGCCCATCTCGTCGGCCAGGGTGGGCTGGTAACCCACGGCCGAGGGCATGCGACCCAGCAGCGTCGAGACCTCCGAGCCGGCCTGGGTGAAGCGGAAGATGTTGTCGATGAACAGCAGGACGTCCTGCTTCTGCACATCGCGGAAGTACTCCGCCATGGTCAGGGCGGTCAGCGCCACGCGAAGGCGGGTGCCCGGCGGCTCGTCCATCTGGCCGAACACGAGCGCCGTCTTGCTGATGACGCCGGACTCGGTCATCTCCAGGAAGAGGTCGTTGCCCTCACGGGTGCGCTCCCCCACACCGGCGAAGACCGAGACGCCGCCGAAGTTCTCGGCGACCCGGTAGATCATCTCCTGGATGAGGACGGTCTTGCCGACGCCGGCGCCGCCGAACAGGCCGATCTTGCCGCCCTTGACGTAGGGGGTCAGCAGGTCGATGACCTTGATGCCGGTCGCGAAGACCTCGGTCTTGGACTCGAGCTGGTCGAAGGCGGGAGCCGGACGGTGGATGCCCCAGCGCTCGGTGATCTGCAGCTCGTCCTCGCGGACATCGAGCGGCTTGCCGAGGGTGTTCCACACGTGGCCCTTGGTCACCTCGCCGACAGGAACCATGATCGGACCGCCGGTGTCGCGGACGGCTGCACCGCGGACGAGTCCGTCCGTGGGCTGCATGGAGATGGCGCGCACCATGTTGTCGCCGATGTGCTGAGCCACCTCGAGGGTCAGCGTGCGGGCGCCGCCGCCTTCGTCACCCTCGTCGAAGCTCACCTCGACGTTGAGCGCGTTCTGGAGCTCCGGCATCGCCTCGACGGGGAACTCCACGTCGACGACGGGGCCGGTGACGCGGGCTACTCGCCCGACGCCGGTCGTGGTCTCGGTCGTTGCGGTCATCGTTGTTCCCTCTCCTAGCCTGCTGCACTCAGGGCGTCGGCGCCGCCGACGATTTCGCTGATCTCTTGGGTGATCTCGGCCTGACGGGCCTGGTTTGCCTGCCGTGACAACGACTTGATCATCTCTTCGGCGTTGTCGGTTGCCGACTTCATGGCACGACGTCGTGCCGCATGCTCGGATGCGGCCGACATCAGCAGAGCGGAGTACACCGTCTGGTCGATGTACTGCGGAAGGAGCCCGTCGAGGACGGTCTCCGCATCCGGCTCGAACTCGTAGAGCGCACTGGGGTGCGAGCCCTCGGTGGACTCGACGACCTCGTCCACGACCTCCAGCGGCAGGATCCGGCGGATCCGCGCCTCCTGGGAGACCATCGACGCGAAGTGCGTGTAGACGACGTGGATCTCGTCGACTCCGCCCTCGTCGGTGGGCGTGAGGAATGCCTCGAGGAGGTCGGTTCCGATGCGCTTGGCGTCCGAGTAGGTCGGCTGGTCGGTGAATCCGGTGTACTGCCCGCCCATGACACGGTCGCGGAAGCGGTAGTACGACACTCCCTTGCGCCCGACGACATAGGGCACCACGGACATGCCCTTGTCCCGCAGGTTCGTCGAGAGCGCCTCGGCCTCCTTGATGGCGTTGGACGAGTACGCACCGGCGAGACCCCGGTCTGCCGTGATGATCAGGACAGCTGCCTTCGTCCGGTTCTCCGCGTTCGCCATGAGCGGGTGCTTGCGGACGTCAGCCGCACCCGTGGCCGCCGCGTTGATGGCGGCGTACAGGTGCGTCAGGTACGGCAGCGACGCCTCCAGGCGCTGCTGCGCCTTCACGATGCGCGACGAAGCGATCAGCTCCATCGCCTTCGTGATCTTCTTGGTCGCCTGGACGGACTTGATCCGCCGCCGGTAGACCCTCAGTTGAGCACCCATGATGCCTAGCCCCGCACCGCCCGCTTGATCTGCGTGGGGTCGATCTCCTCGTCGGCGACGGCAGCCACCGGCTCGTCGTTCACCAGGATGTGCCCGGCCGACGTGGTGAACTGCCGCTTGAACTCGTTGATCGACGCCTCGAGCACGCTGACGGTGTCGTCAGAGAGGTCCTTGGTGCTGCGGATGGCCTCGAGGATCTGCGGCTTCGAGCGCTCGATGTAGTCGAGGAACTCGGCGTCGAAGCGCCGGATGTCCTCGACGGGCACATCATCGAGCTGGCCCGTCGTGCCGGACCACACCGAGACGACCTCGCGCTCCATCGCCTGCGGCTTGTACTGCGGCTGCTTGAGCAGCTCCACGAGCCGAGCACCGCGCTCGAGCTGCGCCTTGGAGGCAGCGTCGAGATCGGAGCCGAACGCCGCGAAGGCCTCGAGCTCGCGGTACTGCGCGAGGTTCAGGCGCAGACGCCCGGCGACCTTCTTCATGGCCTTCGGCTGGGCCGAACCGCCGACGCGGGAAACCGAGATGCCCACGTTGATGGCCGGGCGCACGCCCGAGTTGAACAGATCGGACTCGAGGAAGCACTGTCCGTCGGTGATCGAGATGACGTTGGTCGGGATGAAGGCCGACACGTCGTTCGCCTTCGTCTCGATGATCGGCAGGCCGGTCATCGAGCCGCCGCCCATCTCGTCGGACAGCTTGGCGCAGCGCTCGAGGAGACGGCTGTGCAGGTAGAACACGTCGCCCGGGTACGCCTCGCGACCCGGGGGGCGGCGCAGGAGGAGCGACACCGCACGGTAGGCCTCAGCCTGCTTCGACAGATCGTCGAACACGATGAGGACGTGCTTGCCGCCGTACATCCAGTGCTGGCCGATGGCCGAGCCCGCGTAGGGCGCGAGGTACTTGAAGCCGGCGGGGTCTGACGCAGGAGCCGCCACGATGGTGGTGTACTCCATCGCGCCGTACTCCTCCAGGGCACCCTTCACCGAGGCGATGGTCGAGCCCTTCTGGCCGATGGCGACATAGATGCACCGCACCTGCTTGGTGGGATCTCCCGAAACCCAGTTCTCGCGCTGGTTGATGATGGTGTCGAGGCACACGGCCGTCTTGCCCGTCTGACGGTCACCGATGATCAGCTGACGCTGGCCCCTACCGATGGCGGTCATGGCATCGATGGCCTTGATGCCTGTCTGCATCGGCTCGGTCACCGGCTGACGCTGGACGACGGTCGGCGCCTGCACCTCAAGGGCGCGGCGGGCCTCCGCCTCGATGGGGCCGAGTCCGTCGATGGGGTTGCCCAGCGGGTCGACGACGCGTCCCATGAAGGCGTCGCCCACCGGCACCGAGAGCACCTCACCGGTGCGTCGGACGGCCTGGCCCTCCTCGATGCGGCTGCCGTCTCCGAGGAGCACGACACCGATCTCACGAACGTCGAGGTTCAGTGCGACACCCAGGAGACCGCCCTCGAACTCGAGCAGCTCGTTGGTCATGGCCGAGTGGAGACCCTCCACCCGGGCGATGCCGTCACCGGTCTCGATGACGCGGCCGACCTCTTCGCGGGCGGTGCCCGGCGAATACGCCGCGACGTTCCGCTCGATCGCATCCCGGATCTCTTCCGGCCGGATCGTCAGCTCCGTCATGGTGCCCTGCTCTCTTTCTCGGCCCGACGTGCGGGCGTGGTTTGTCTGGTGTCAGTTGTTGTCTTGGCTCAGCCGAGGACTGCCCGGCTGGCTTGGTCCATCCTCGAGGCCACCGTGCCGTCGATGACCTCATCGCCGATCCGCACGTGCACGCCCCCCAGAACGCTGGGATCGACGGCGACGTTCAGGCGCACGGTGCGCCCCTTGAGAGTCGACAGCGCGGCCGCGAGGCGTCGCTCCTGCTCGGCGTCGAGGGCCGCGGCCACCCGAACCTCGGCCACGACCCGCTCGCGCTGCTGGGCGGCCAGCTGACACAGCTCGTCGATCACCGAGTCGATGCGGCGACCGTGCAGGTGCCCCACCGCGTACTGCAGGACCTCCCTGGTCGCGCCGGTCGCCCGGCCGCCGAGGAGGTCTGCGACGATGGACGCCTTGGTGGAGGCCGACTGGGCCGGATCCGTCAGCGCCATCTGGAGCGCAGGTGAGGAGTCGACCGCACGACCGAACAGGAACAGCTCCTCCTCCGTGGCATCGAGCGTGCCCGCGGAGTCGGCGACGGCGAACGCCGCCTGATCGGCGAGCTGCTCGATGGCGAGCAGGAGGTCCAGGTCACTCGCCCAGCGACGTCCGGTGACGAGCACGAGGATGTCGATGGCCAGGTCGCTCACCCGGCCGCCGAACACCTGCCTCACGAGCGCCTCCCGCACCGAGTGCGGCTGCCCCGAGTCGGCGAGGACGCTGCGCAGCTGGGACTCGGAGTCGAGCACCCCGGCGGCGGCGAAGAGCTCGCCCGACAGCCCGGCGAACCCCGCGTCACCGCGGCGGGCGTCGAGCCCATCGCGGCTGGCCGACAGGCTCTCCCGGCTTGACCCGATCATTGCTGGGCACTCCCCTGGGCTGCAGCCTGGCGCTCCAGGTCGCTGATGAAGGCGTCGACGGTCGCCCGGACCCGGGCGTCGTCGGTCAGCGCCTGGCCCACGACCTTGCCCGCCAGGGCCACCGCGAGCTCGCCGATCTGGTGGGTGAGCGCCGCAGTCGCCTGCGACCGCTCGGCGGCGATCTGCGCCTCGGCCTGCGCGGTGACGGCCTGCGCCGCTGCACGCGCCTCGGCGCGGGCCTCCTCGATCATCGACGAGCGATCGGCTTGGGCCTGCGTGCGGATGGCAGCTGCCTCCTCGCGCGCAGCAGCCATCTGCTGGCGGTACTGCTCAGCCAGGGCATTGGCCTCGGCCTCGGCCTTGGCCGCGCGCTCGATGCCTCCCTCGATCGCGTCGGAGCGCTCGGCGAGCGTCCGCTTGATGTTGGGGAGGGCGAACTTCGCGAGACCGCCGAAGACGATCAGGAACGCGATGATCCCGATGATCAGCTCATCGATCGGCACGGCGAGGACAGAGGGCATCTCCTCGCCCCCCGCGCCTCCCGCGGCAGACACTGCGGCCTGCGCCGCAGCAATGACGTTAATCACGACGGTGACCTTCCGATGTCAGTCAGTGGATCGAGACGGGGTGACGATCACGGACCGAAGACGAAGGGGGCGACGAAGCCGATCAGGGCCAGTGCCTCGGCAAGTGCGAAGCCGAGGATCATGTTCTGGCGAATGACGCCGTAGGCCTCGGGCTGACGGGCGATGGCCTGCACGCCCTGACCGAAGATGATGCCGATGCCGACACCGGGGCCGATGGCTGCGAGGCCGTAGCCGATCGAGCCGAGCGAGCCGGTGACTTCCGCGAGAAGCGACATGTCCATTCCTTTGCTTTCCTGGCCGACGGTCGATCCGCCGGTCTGGGGGTCTGTGTGCTCCGTGCTATTCGGTTGTGATCACCCGGGCGCTGGGGCCCGGGCGTGGTGCGATCAGTGCTCGGGGTGTAGGGCACCCGCGATGTAGACAGCCGCGAGCAGGGTGAAGATGTAGGCCTGGAGCGCTTGGATCAGCGCTTCGAACCCGGTCAGTGCGACCGCCACGGTGAACGAGGCGGCAGAGCCGAGCAGACCGATGACGCTGGCGCTCAGCAGGTAGAAGGCGGCGATGCTGAAGGTGGCGATCAGCAGGTGGCCGGCGAACATGTTGGCGAACAGACGGATGGCGTGCGTGGCGGGCCGGACGATCAGGTTGGACAGGAACTCCAGCGGCGCGAGGAGGACGTACATGGCCTTCGGCACGCCAGGGGGGAAGAGCAGGTTCTTGAAGAACCCGAAGAAGCCTTGGCGGTAGATGCCGATCGGGACCCAGGTGACGTAGACGATGAGCGCGAATGCGACCGGGATGGCGAAGATCGACGTCACGGGGATCTGCGCGAAAGGCACGATTCCCATGAAGTTGGTGAGCCACACGAGGAAGAAGAACGAGAACAGGAACGGCACGAACTTCTCGCCGTCCTTGCCGATGGTGTCGCGGGCGATTCCGTCACGGATGAACAGGTATGCCATCTCGCCGACGTTCTGGGCACCGCGGGGCACGAGCTTGGGCTTGCGGAAGGCGTAGATGAAGAACGCGAGGATGACCGCGACCACCATGAACAGCAGGATCGTCACCTTGGTGATCTGGACGTCGAGCGTGCCGATCGTGAACGAGGCAACCCTGTCGAAGAGGAAGATCTCCGCGCCCGGAGCGGGGAACCCGCAGCCGGAGTTGAGGTGGCAGTCCAGACCTCCGGACGCGACCACAGCTTCAGCAGACACCAGGCTCCTCCATGCCCCATCCGACCATCACTACGGCTTGCCTATTCATGAATCTCGCTGCTCCTGTCGCTTGCGGTCCTCGCGCTCCTCGTGTTTGAGGCTTGCGAAGACCAAGTAGTACGACAGTGCAAGACCGACTATTGCACCAACGGCCATCAGAAGCGCCCGGTGCCCGACCCACAGCGACACAAGCCATCCCAGGCCGGTGTACAGGAGCAGGCCAGTGATCAGACGACTGCTGGTGGCCCACGCGGAGTTGGACATCCTCCGGGCGTCGTCCATCGTGACCGTCCGACCTCGCGCGCCAGAACGGTACCAGCCACGACGCGAACGGGTCGTCAGGGGGGCGCTCACCTGCCGCTCCCCGGCTCGACGTACAGCACCTTGGTGCGGGAGAACACCCAGACCTCGACGAAGGTCCAGGCCAGGGTGCACGCGACGATCACTCCGGCGAACACCTTGGGGGCGAAGAACGTGGCGTCCTGGAGCACCAGGAGGAGGATCAGGAGCACCCCGATCTTCACCAGGTACAGCGCCATCGCGACCATCATCGCGTTCTGCGGGTTGTTCTTCAGGACGGCGCCGAGCACCAGCTGCCCGACGCTGAAGAAGACCAGGACGATCAGGGTGCCGAGGGCCCCGGCGATCAGGCCCTGCGAACCGGCGACGACCGTGCCGATGACGGTGCCCACGGCACCCACGAGAAGGGTGGCGACGCCGGCGCTGCGCAGCATCAGGGCGTCGATCGAGGGCACGTATGGACGCTATCGCACTCGCGCGAGAGTGCCCAAGCGGCCGGTGGGGGGCTCCGACGTGGGCTTGGTCACGACCACGGGGCCTCGATCAGGCGCGCAGGATCCTGAGCCTGACGGAGACCAGGCTCCCCCGTCCCACGCGACCCGGGAGCCTCAGCCGACCCGTCCGCTGTCGATGCGCGAGACCGCCGGAGCGGCCTCGCGAGCCGGGCGCCGCACCGCCACGACGAGGATCCCGAGGCCCACGACGAAGAAGGCCGCCGCATAGGGCAGGGGCACGAAGGCCAGCAGCACCGCACTCCCGGCGATCAGTGCGGTCCAGGCGTACATGAGGACGACGGCCCGGACCTGGGAGTGCCCCATCTCCATGAGCCGATGATGCAGGTGCTGCTTGTCCGGGGCGAAGGGATTGCGACCGGCACGCGTGCGGCGGATCACCGCCAGGAGGAGATCCACGAGAGGCACGGCCATCACCGCGACGGGAAGCAGCACCGGCAGCAGGGCCGGGAACAGCGCCCCGCCCGCGACAGCACTGGGGTCGACCTGCCCGGACAGCGTGATCGTCCCGGCTGCAAGGAGCAGCCCGAGCATCATCGACCCGGTATCGCCCATGAAGATCCGGGCCGGGAAGAAGTTGTTCGGCAGGAACCCCAGGGTCACGCCCACAAGGAGCACCGACACCAAGGTGGCCAGGGTGGCTCGCTCGAACCCCAGTTCGACCGACAGCAGGTACGAGTAGGCGAAGAAGGCTCCCGCCGCCACCATGACGATCCCCGCCGCCAGACCGTCGAGCCCGTCGATGAAGTTGATCGCATTGATGCTGATCAGGACGATCAACACGGTGAACAGCACACTGGTGACCGGATCGAGCACGAAGGTGCCGCCGATGGGCAGCCAGATGATGGCGATCCCCTGGAATGCCATGACCCCGGCCGCGAGAACCTGGCCCGCCAGCTTCGTCGGTGCGTCGAGGCCCCACTTGTCGTCCACGATGCCGAGCGCGACGATGATCGCGATCCCGGACAGCAGTGCAACAGCCGTGTTCGTGCCCTCGAAGACCGCCCTCATCATGGGCAGCTTGCTGGCGAGCAGCAGCCCGGCGAGGACCCCTCCCATCATGGCCAGACCGCCGAGCCGGGGAGTCGGGGTGTCGTGGACGTCGCGATCGCGCACCTCGGCCATGAAGCCGTACCTGATGGCCATCCTGCGCACCGGCGGGGTGAGCAGGTACGTGACCGCCGCGGCGGCCAGCAGGCACAGCAGGTACTCGCGCATGCGAGGGTCAGTCCCGCGGGTACGCCGGGTGAGCAGTGACGAGGGTGGAGACCTCGGCTGCGATGGCCGCAGCATCGGAGCCGTCAGTGTCGCGCACAGCCCGCCCGATCAGCTGGGCGATCGTCGCCATGTCCGCGACGCCCATTCCCTGGGTCGTGACCGCCGGCGTGCCGACCCGGATCCCGGAGCCCTTCGACGGCGGCTCGGGGTCGTATGGAATGGCGTTCTTGTTCAGCGTGATGCGTGCAGCATCGCAGCGAGCCTCGGCAACATCGCCGGTGACGCCCGCACCACGGATGTCGATCAGGGCCAGATGAGTGTCGGTGCCACCGCTCACCGGACGCATGCCTTCGGCCGCGAGTCCGGCGGCGAGCGCCTGCGCGTTGGCGATGACCTGCTTGGCGTAGGACTGGTACGCCGGTGTCGCCGCCTCCTTGAGCGCCACGGCCTTCGCCGCAACCGCATGCATCAGCGGTCCGCCCTGCATCATCGGGAACACGGCCTTGTCGATCTTTGCCGCGTGCTCCTCCTTGCACAGGATCATGCCGCCACGGGGACCACGCAGGACCTTGTGGGTCGTGAAGGTGACGACGTCCGCGTGGGGCACGGGACTCGGGATCGCCTTGCCTGCCACCAGGCCGATGAAGTGCGCAGCATCGACCATGAGGATCGCTCCGACTTCGTCGGCGATCTCACGGAAAGCTGCGAAGTCGATGAGGCGCGGGTAGGCCGTTGCACCCGCGATGATCATCTTGGGCCGACGCTCGCGTGCGATCGAGCGGACCTCGTCATAGTCGATGAGCTCGGTGTCCTGGCGCACGCCGTAGGACGCGATGTCGAACCATTTGCCCGAGAAGTTCACCTTGGACCCGTGCGTGAGGTGGCCGCCGTGGGCCAGGCTCATGGCCATCACGGTGTCTCCCGGCATGACGAAGGCGCCGTAGGCGGCCAGGTTCGCGCTGGCGCCGCTGTGGGGCTGCAGGTTGGCGTGCTCAGCGCCGAACAGCTCCTTCGCCCGGTCGATGCCGATGTTCTCGGCCCGGTCGACGTCGGAGCAGCCGCCGTAGTAGCGGCGATCGGGGTAGCCCTCCGCGTACTTGTTGCTCAGGGTCGAGCCGAGCGCGGCAAGCACCGCCGGCGAGGTGAAGTTCTCGCTGGCGATCAGCTGGAGTCCACCGCGAAGTCGCTCGAGCTCGTCGAGGACGATCCCGGCGATCTGCGGATCCTCCGCCTGCAGCTGTGCGAAGTCCGGGCCCCAGAACGGCGTGCTGACCATGATCTCCCTCTGCCTTCCCTGCGGATCTGTCGTGCAGGCTATGCACAAGACGGCCATCGCGATCGCGGCCCGGTCCCACTCTACGCGGTCATCGACGGATCCCCGAGAACGATGCTGGGGCACCGACGTGTCAGATCCTCCACGGTCACGAGCCCCGGGCGCACCACGCGCGGTGGATCGACGGTGACGTCGACGATGGTGCTGGCGAGAGAGGGGTCCTGCGCGAGTGGCCCCGCGTCGAGCGCAAGGGCAACATCACCACCCAGCTGGGACAGCGCATCGTCGACGCTGGTCGGCGCGGCCAGGCCGGGCAGGTTGGCCGTCGTCACCGCAAGCGGGCCCGTGGCCGCAAGCAGCGCGAGAGCCAGCGGGTGAAGAGGCATCCGCACCGCCAGCGGTGCGTCGGCGGGCATGTCCCAGGCGAGGGACGACTGCGGTGACAGCAGCAGCGTCAGCGGACCGGGCCAGAAGGCCTCGATCAGGATGCGGGCCTGGTCGCTCACGCGCGCGGCGATCCCGCCCACGGTGGACCGGCTCCCCACCATCACCGGCAGGGGTGCGCCCTCGTCGTATCCCTTCGCATCGCGCATGGCCGCGAGCCCGCGTGAGGAGAAGGCATCCGTGGCGATGGCGTAGACGGACTCAGTGGGGATCAGGACGAGATCACCGCGACGCACAGCAGCGAGTGCTGCCGCGACAGCGGGCTCACGACGGACCCCGTCGGCACAGTCGATGCGCTGCGTCATCAGGTCACGATCCGATGGGCGAGGGTGAAGCGAGGGAGGCCGTTCAGGTCGATCCGGTCGACCGCGGTATCGAACACAGGGCGGCCCGCCGCCCCGCCAGACGTGCGCACCAGCTCCTCGTCCGCGACGAGTCGGTCGATCACCGACGGGACGCCGGCAGCACCTGGCCCCTGGACGTCCGCATGCTCGATGACAACCAGGCCGCCCGGGCGCAGCAGCAGTGCAGCCGTACGGACGATCCCGCGCACGACGTCGAGCCCGTCGACCCCGCCGTAGAGGGCCACGGCAGGCTCGTGGTCGCGGACCTCAGGCTCGCGCGGAACCATCGACGTCGGGATGTACGGCGGGTTGCTGGCCACCACGGCGACCGTCCCCCGCAGCCGGTCGAGCGGTCCTCCGGCATCCGCGACCGTCGTGGCATCCGCGTGGTGGACGGTGACGCTCGAGCCCACGGAGCGGATCAGCTCGGCGTGCGAATCGACGTTGCGCCGGGTCCACTCGACCGCATCGTCGTCGAGTTCGACCGCATGGACCTCGCTTCCCGGGCACTCTGTGGCGAGGGCGATGGCGATCGCCCCGCTGCCCGAGCACAGGTCGACCGCCACCCGTGAGTCGGACCCCAGAAGCGCACGCAGCGCGGCCTCTGTCACGAGCTCAGTCTCCGGACGCGGGATGAAGACACCCGGTCCGACCTGGAGCTCCAGATGACGGAAGGCAGCCGTTCCCATGATGTGCTGAAGCGGCACCCGACTGAGCCGCAGCGCCAGCAGCTGCTCGATACGGACCTTCTGGTCGTCGCCGATGTCGTCGAGCAGGAACAGCCGAGTGCGCGGCACCTGCAGCACGAGTGCGACGATCTCGGCTGCGTCGACGGCGGGCGACGGAACACCGGCGCGCTGGAGGCGCCATTCGGCATCGACCAGGACGTCACGGACGGTGGTGCGGGACCCCAGGGTCTGGCCGTCCGCCCACGACTCGCTCATGACGACGACTCGCTCACGACGACGACTCGCTCACGACGACGACTCGCTCAGCCTGCTGGCCTGGTCGGCCTCGACGCAGGCGTCGATCACGGCGTCGAGCTCCCCGTCGAGTACCTGGTCAAGGTTGTAGGCCTTGAAACCCACCCGGTGGTCGCTGATGCGGTTCTCCGGGAAGTTGTAGGTGCGGATCCGCTCGCTGCGGTCGACCGTGCGCACCTGCGATCGTCTGGCGTCGGACGCCTCGCGGGCCGCCTGCTCCTGCGCCTCGGCGAGCAGCCGCGCCCTCAGGATGCGCATGGCCGACTCCTTGTTCTGCAGCTGGCTCTTCTCGTTCTGGCACGACACGACGACGCCGGTCGGCAGATGAGTGATGCGCACGGCGGAGTCCGTCGTGTTGACCGACTGGCCCCCCGGCCCGGACGAGCGGTAGACGTCGATGCGGAGGTCGTTCGGGTCGATCACGACGTCGACCTCCTCGGCCTCGGGAAGCACCAGCACCCCGGCGGCCGAGGTGTGGATTCGACCCTGCGACTCCGTGACGGGCACTCGCTGGACCCGGTGAACGCCACCCTCGAACTTGAGCCGCGCGAACGGAGCCCGTCCGGGCTCGGGCACGCCCTTGGCCTTCATCGCGATCGAGATGCCCTTGAACCCACCGAGGTCGGACTCCACGGAGTCGATCACCTGGGGCGTCCAGCCCTGGCGCTCGGCGTAGCGCATGTACATCCGCGCGAGGTCCCCGGCAAACAGGGCGGATTCCTCTCCGCCCTCCCCCGCCTTGATCTCGACGATGACGTCCTTGTCGTCCATTGGATCGCGCGGCAGCAGCAGGGTGGTCAATCGCTCGGCGGCCGCGTCGCGGCGGCGCTCCTGTAGCTCGGCTTCCGTCGTGAACTCGGGGTCGGCGCCGGCCAGCTCCTCGGCTGCCTGGAGGTCCTCGCATGCGCCCAGCCACTCGCGGTAGGCCGCCACGACGGGGCCTAGCTCGGCGAAGCGGCGGCCAAGTCGACGTGCTGCGGCCTGGTCGCCGTGCACAGCCGGATCGGCGAGCTTGGCCTCCACCTCGGCGTACTCGGCGACGAGCTCGGCGCACGACTCGAACATGCGGACTGCCTCCCTCGTGCGTTCGCTGGACCAGTGTCGCCCACGGACCGGCCGCGGACGAAGAAACGCCCCGGGCGCCGGCCTGGGGCCTGCCGCGTGACGGGGGAGACACGCGGCAGGCGCCGGACCGGCGCCCGGGGCAGTGAAGCTACTTGTCGGCCTTCTTGCCGTAGCGGTTCTCGAACTTGGCGACGCGGCCGCCGGTGTCGAGGATCTTCTGCTTGCCCGTGTAGAACGGGTGGCACTGCGAGCAGACGTCGGCGTGGATCACGCCGTTCTTCGCGGTGCTGCGGGTGGTGAACGTCGACCCGCAGGTGCACGTCACGGTCGTCTCCCCGTAGGCGGGGTGGATGTCAGCCTTCATGGTGTCCTCTCATGGCTCCGGGTCGACACCCAGGCTGGGCGGTCGTGAACCGGAGCCCCACAAGTATGCCACCGCCCTCTCCCGGACGTGACATCAGCCGGGGGTGGGCGCTGGACCCGTCAGTCGTCGTCGCTCGAGCCGTTCGACGCCGGTGTCGTCTTCTGCACCTGGAGCAGGAACTCCTGGTTGCTGGTGGTCTCGCGCAGTTTGGTCAGCAGGAGCTCGATCGACTGCTGCTGGTCGAGGGCGTGGAGCACCCGACGGAGCTTCCAGACGATCTTGAGCTCCTCGTTCGACATGAGCAGCTCCTCCTTGCGGGTGCCCGAGGCGTCGACGTCGACCGCCGGGAAGATCCGCTTGTCGGCCAGGCGCCGATCGAGCTTGAGCTCCATGTTCCCGGTGCCCTTGAACTCCTCGAAGATGACCTCGTCCATGCGTGAGCCAGTCTCGACGAGGGCCGTCGCCAGGATCGTCAGCGAGCCGCCGTTCTCGATGTTGCGCGCGGCACCGAAGAAGCGCTTCGGCGGGTAGAGCGCGGTGGAGTCCACGCCGCCGGAGAGGATGCGCCCAGATGCAGGTGCCGCAAGGTTGTAGGCCCGACCCAGTCGCGTCATCGAGTCGAGCAGCACGACGACGTCGTGGCCGAGCTCGACGAGTCGCTTCGCGCGCTCGATCGACAGCTCCGCGATGATCGTGTGGTCCTCGGCGGGCCGGTCGAACGTCGAGGCGATCACCTCGCCCTTCACCGACCGCTGCATGTCGGTGACCTCCTCCGGGCGCTCGTCGACGAGCACGACCATGAGGTGCACCTCGGGGTTGTTCGTGACGATGGCGTTCGCGATCGCCTGCAGCACCATCGTCTTTCCGGCCTTGGGCGGCGAAACGATGAGCCCGCGCTGACCCTTGCCGATGGGCGCGACCAGGTCGATGACGCGCGTGGTGAGGTTCGCCGGGGTCGTCTCGAGCCTGAGTCGGTCCTGCGGGTAGAGAGGGGTCAGCTTGGAGAACTCGGGCCGGTTGCGGGCCGCATCGAGCGGACCCCCGTTCACGGTGTCGATCCGCACCAGCGGTGCGAACTTCTCACGACGCTCGCCGTCCTTGGGCTGGCGCGTTGCTCCGGTGATGGCGTCGCCCTTGCGCAGGCCGCTCTTGCGCACCATGGCCAGCGACACGTACAGGTCATTGGGGCCGGGCAGGTAGCCGCTCGTGCGGACGAAGGCGTAGTTGTCCATCACGTCGAGGATGCCCGCCACGGGCACCAGGACGTCGTCCTCGCTGATCTCCAGGTCGGCGTCGCTGTAGCCCCCTCCGCTGCGCTGGCGGTCGCGGCGGTCACGGAAGCGATCGCGGCCACGGCGCCGGCGGTTGCGGCCTCCGCCGTCCTCCGGGAAGTCGTTGCCCCCGCGGTCGTTGCGATCACCGCGGTCGTTGCGATCACCGCGATCACCGCGATCACCGCGATCACCGCGATCACCGCGATCACCGCGGTCGTTGCGATCACCGCGGTCACCGCGGTCGTTGCGATCGCGGTCGTTTCGCTCCTCACGGTCCGCCGCGGGCGCCTGCTCGGCCGACTTGGCGGCCCGCTCGCGCGGGGCCCGGGAGCCGCCGCTGCCCTGTCGCTCGGAGATGGCGGCGACGAGGTCGCCCTTGCGCATGCCGCTCGCACCGGGGATGCCCATCTGCTGGGCCATCTGCTTCAGTTCCGGGAGCAGCATGCTCGACAGGCCCTTGCCCTTGGCGGACGCCGCGCCTGTCACGTCAGTTTCACTCACGTGGATTCCTTCGATTCGCCCTCACGTGGGAGGGAAGAGGTCCAGCCCCCCACGGATTGAGGGGCGGGGCACCCGTCTCAGCCCGTCACGACGGCCCGGATGAGGCCGATGTCGTGGCAACTGACGGGGGTGCGTCCTGTGCTCATGCCTCGGGACCCGGGAGGGTCCAGCACCTCAGGACTGCTCCACAGTACCACCGGGGTCAGGCCGGTGGCATCAGCGGCACCTCCCGCGCGCCCGACCCCGACACCGGGACCTCGCGCACAATCCAGTCGGCCGTATCGAGTCCGGCCATCGCTGCAGCAGTCATGTCATCGGCGAAGGCGAGGACCGACGGACCGGCACCCGAGATGACCGCGGGCACGCCCGACTCGCGTAGGAGGGAGACGAGGTCGAGCGATGCGGGGTAGCACGTGGCCCGGCTCCGCTGGTGGATCCGATCCGTCGTGGCCGCCATCAGCCGGGACGGGTCGACGGTCATCGCATGGACGAGCAGCGCGGCCCGGGCGATGTTCGCCGTTGCGTCACCCAGGGAGACCGACTCAGGAAGCAGCGTGCGGGCCTTGGCGGTGGACAACTCATCGGACGGCACCATGATCACGGGCCTGATGCCCGGGTGCGGATCCATGCGCGTGACGTCGCCGCGGCCGTCATCGTCGATCCAGGCCACCGTGAAACCACCGTGCAGGGCCGCGGCCACGTTGTCCGGGTGCGACTCGCGCGCCAGGGCCAGCTGCAGGACGTCGTCGTCGGTGAGCCGCTCACGACCGTCGACCACCATCGCCCGCGCGAGCACGATCCCGCCGACGATCGCCGCCGCCGACGAGCCGAGTCCGCGCCCGTGCGGAATGGAGTTGACGCAGCGCAGCAGGAATCCCGGCACCTCGACGCCGAGGGAGTCGAAGGTCGAGCGCATCGACTGAACGACCAGATGGCTCTCGTCGAGCGGCAGGGTGTCCTCCCCCTCGCCCGACACCTCGACGAGGACACCGTCGTCGTCTGTGACCATCGCCACGAGATCGTCGAACACGCCGAGGGCCAGGCCCGCGCAGTCGAAGGCTGGGCCGAGGTTGGCGCTGGTGGCCGGGACGACGACGCGGACGGCCTCTCGACGCAGGCTCGACATCAGTCGACCAGTCCCAGCGCTCGCGCTGCCGCGTCCGTTCCGACAGGCACCACGATCGGTTCAGCGGCGCCCTCGAGAGCCCACTGGGGATCCTTAAGTCCATTGCCCGTCAGGGTGCACACGATGACCTGGCCGCGATCGAGCTCCCCCGCCGCATGCTTGCGCAGCACTCCGGCCACACTCGCCGCACTCGCCGGCTCGCAGAACAGACCCTCGCTGGCCGCTAGCAGGCGATAAGCGGCGAGAATCTCCTCGTCCGTGACCGCCTCGACCACTCCCCCGCTGTCATCGCGCGCCTGCTCCGCCTGCTGCCACGACGCCGGATTGCCGATGCGGATGGCCGTGGCGATGGTCTCCGGTCGATCGACGCGATGGCCGAGAACGATGGGTGCCGCACCGGCCGCCTGGAATCCCCACATCCGCGGACGAGAGTCGGCGAGGCCGTCCTCGGCGTACTCGACGTATCCCTTCCAGTAGGCCGTGATGTTGCCTGCATTGCCCACGGGAAGCGCGTGGATGTCGGGTGCACGACCGAGCTGGTCGACCACCTCGAAACTGGCCGTCTTCTGGCCCTCGATACGGGCCGGGTTGACGCTGTTGACGAGCTCGACGGGATAGCGGTCGGCGAGATCACGGGCGACGGTGAGGCAATCGTCGAAATTGCCGTCGACCTGGAGCAGCGTGGCGCCGTGCACGACGGCCTGGGCCAGCTTGCCCATCGCGATCTTCCCCTGCGGCACGAGGACGGCACAGCGCATCCCGGCCTTGGTGGCATAGGCCGCCGCGCTGGCCGAGGTGTTGCCGGTCGAGGCGCAGATGACGACTCTGGCGCCGGACTCGGCCGCCTTGGAGATGGCCATGGTCATGCCGCGGTCCTTGAACGAACCGGTGGGATTGGCACCGTCGTACTTCAGCCACACCTCGCACCCGGTCATCTCGCTGATGGTGCAGGCGTAGACGAGCGGAGTTCCGCCCTCACGCAGCGTCACCACGGGCGTCGCGTCCGTCACCGGGAGCCGATCGCGATACTCCTCGATGAGCCCGCGCCAGACGTGTGCCATGACTATGCCCCAGCCTCGCCCTCGACGCGCATCACGCCCAGCACCGCCTTGACCTCCGTCATGCTGCGCAGGTGCTCGACCGTGCGCTCGAGCGCCTCCTCGCCAGCGAGGTGGGTGCGCACGACGAGCCCGGCGTTGTCACCATGGCCGTCCTGCCGGACGACCTGGATGCTCACCCCGTGCTGGGCGAAAGCCGCGGAGATCGCTGCCAGGACACCCGGCCGGTCGGCCACGTCGAGATTGACGTAGAAGCGAGTGCGGGCCGCGGAGATCGGCAGAACCGGGAGGTTCGCGTAGGTACTGCGTGAAGGTCCGATCGATCCGGTCACGCGATTGCGAGCGGCCACCACGACATCGCCGAGGATGGCTGATGCCGTGGGCACACCCCCGGCGCCGCGGCCGTAGAACATCAGCTCGTCGGCCGCCTCGGCCTGCACGAAGACTGCGTTGAACGCAAGCCGCACGGACGCCAGCGGATGCGTACGAGGCACCATGGTCGGGTGCACGCGCACGATCACGCCGGCGTCGTCGGGCGCACGCTCGGCGATGGCGAGCAGCTTGATGACGAAGCCCATGGCCTGAGCGGCGCGGACGTCATCGGCCGTCACCTGCGAGATGCCCTCGCAGTGGACGTCGTCGATGGTCACGTGGGTGTGGAAGGCGAGCTCGGCAAGGATGGCCGCCTTGGCCGCAGCGTCATGACCGTCGATGTCGAGTGAGGGATTGGCTTCGAGGTAGCCCAGGGCACGCGCCTCGTCGAAGATCTCCTCGTAGGTGCAGCCCTCCTCGTCCATCTTCGTCAGCATGTAGTTCGTCGAGCCGTTCACGATGCCCATGACCTTCGTGACGCGGTCTCCGGCGAGGGACTCACGCAGAGGGCGCAGCAGGGGTATGGCCCCGGCGACCGAGGCCTCGAAGAACAGGTCGACCCCGGACTCGGCGGCGGCCTGCTGCAGTTCGGCCCCGTGTGCCGCCAGGAGCGCCTTGTTGGCCGTGACGACAGAGGAGCCGGCTGCCATGGCCTCGAGGATCAGGGTGCGCGCCGGCTCGATGCCGCCCATGAGCTCGATGACGATGTCGGCCCCGGAACGCGCAACGGCCGCGGCATCATCGGTGAACACCGCCGGATCGATGCCCTCGCGTGGGTTCTCCGGGTCGAGGGCCGCCACCGCCGTCAGCTTGAGCCGGGCACCGACGCGGGGAGTGAGGTCCGCCTCGGTCTGGTTCAGCAGCCGGCCGACCTGCGCCCCCACGGTGCCGGCACCGAGCAGGGCGACAGTGATGGTGCGATCAGGGTCTACGAGGGGCGAATTCACGGGCACAGCCTCTCAGGTCGCGGGAGCTCGCCGGACACCACCACCCGACATCGCACAAGGCCGATCCCCGCCGACATCGGGTCTGCCCCGTGTCCGTGGGTTTCACGAAGGCACGAATGGTCGAGGACCGGCGCGTCGCCCTGCTCCACCGGAATCGGACATCACAATGACGGTCAGCACCGGAGTCGACCGGCGCCCATGAAGGAGGAGTCATGTCCTTGACCGCTCGCAAGCTCGTAGCGGAGTTCGTCGGCACGTTCATGCTCGTCTTCCTCGCCGTCGGCGCCGCCATCTTCGGCATTGCCACAGTCGTGGGGGTCGACGGCAAGGGACCGGGTTCAGGCGTGCTGGGCGTGGCCTTCGCCTTCGGACTGGTGCTGTTCGCGGTCGCGTACGCGTTCGGTCCCGTCTCCGGCGGCCACGTGAACCCCGCTGTGACCCTGGCGATGCTGCTCGGTCGTCGCATGCCCGCCAAGGAGGCCATCGGCTACTGGGTCGTGCAGTTCCTTGCTGCCATCGCCGCTGCGGCCGTCCTGAAGCTCTTCGTGTCGTCCTTCGGCGTCACCGACTACACCGGCGGCCTCGGGACCAACAGCTACGACAACGGCGCCATCAACATGCCCGGCGCCTTCGTCCTCGAGATGCTCCTCACCGCGGCATTCGTGCTCGTGATCCTCCTGGTCACCGAGCGCGTCGCCGCACCCGGTTTCGCGGGCGCGGCCATCGGCTTCACGCTCGCCCTCGTCCACATCGTCGGTATCCCGCTCACGGGCACCTCGGTGAATCCGGCCCGCTCCTTCGGGCCCGCGCTGCTGAACGGCGGCGACTCCCTCGCGCAGGTCTGGCTGTTCATCCTCGCGCCACTGGTCGGCGCGGTCATCGCCGTCGTCGTCTGGAAGCTTGTGCGCACCGAGAGCGCAGAGCCGGAGAAGCTCGTGGCCGGTTCCGAGCGCGAGTAGTCCCGAACGACGAAGATCAGGCCCCCGGATCCAGGGCCAGCAGGTCGTCGACCGTCTCGCGCCGCAGCACCACGGTGGTCGACCCGTCGCGCGCCGACACGACAGCGGGGCGGGGCAGGTAGTTGTAGTTGGACGCCATGGACCTGCAGTACGCGCCCGTGGCCGCCACCGCGAGAAGATCGCCGGGAGCCACGTCGGCCGGGAGCCAGGTGTCGCGGACGACGATGTCACCTGACTCGCAGTGCTTGCCCACGACCCTGCACATCACCGGCTCAGCAGTGGAGGCTCGGGATGCCAGCACCACCGTGTACTGCGCGTCGTAAAGAGCCGTTCGGATGTTGTCGCTCATGCCCCCGTCGACCGACACGTAGGTGCGCATCGCACCCCCATCGAGCTGGACGGGCTTGACCGTTCCGACCTCGTACACCGTCACGCCCGCAGGCCCTACCACCGCACGTCCCGGCTCGAAGGCGAGCGCGGGCATCGGGATGCCCTCCTGGGCGCACTGCTTGCCGACGATGTCGCCGATCTGCAGGGCCATGTCCGTGACGTCGAGGGGATCGTCGGAGTCGAGGTAGGCGATCCCCATGCCGCCACCGAGATTGAGCTCCTCCACCTCGATGCCCTGCTCATCCCAGATGCGCTGGGCGACCGCGACCACGCGCGCGGCTGCGACCTCGAAGCCTGACGCATCGAAGATCTGCGACCCGATGTGCGAGTGGAGTCCGCGGAAGTCGAGGCTGGGGAGCTTCGCGATGCGCCGCACAGCCTCCTCCGCAGCACCTGACGAGACGGACAGCCCGAACTTCTGGTCCTCGTGGGCCGTTGCAATGAACTCGTGCGTGTGCGCCTCGACGCCCACGGTGAGCCGGACGAGGACGGGCTGGACGATCCCGGCGCGCGCGGCCGCATCGGCGATGCGGACGATGTCCTCGAACGAGTCGATGACGATCCGGCCGACTCGGGCCTCGACAGCAGCCTCGATCTCCTGCATCGACTTGTTGTTGCCGTGCATGAGGAGGCGATCGCCGGGCACGCCCGCGCGCAGTGCCACAGCCAGCTCGCCGCCCGAAGCGACATCGATGCCGAGCCCCTCCTCGGTGACCCACCGGGCGATCGCCGTGCTCAGGAAGGCCTTGGCCGCGTAGTAGACCAGCCGAGCACCGGCAGCCACGTAGCAGGAGCGGTAGCGGCGGGCCCGGTCGCGCAGGTCGTCCTCGTCGAGGAGGAAAACCGGCGTGGAGTACTCGGCCGCTAGGGCACGGACGTCAACCCCGCCGATCTCCATCGCGCCATCGGCATTGCGCCGCGCCGTGACAGGCCAGATCGCCGGCGACAGCCGGTTCATCTCCTCGGCCGTCGACGGTCGCGGCACGCCTGCCTGATCCGCGATGACGTCGCCATGCCGGGGTCCGGCGGGGTGAGCACGCATGAGCACAAGGCTAACCGCCTCGATGCGTGGCATCTTGTCGGGCATCTGCGCTCGCGCGATGCCCGACAAGATGCCACGCATCGAGGGACTACATGCGCTCCGGTGCGCTGACCCCCAGGAGGCCGAGGCCGTTGGCCAGGGTCTGCCGCGCCGCCGCGCAGAGCCACAGGCGAGCGATGTGGATGGGCGCCAGTTCCTCATCGCTCCGGGGAAGCACCCGGCAGTCGTCGTAGAACCGGTGGTAGGCGGTCGCAAGGTCCTCGAGGTAGCGCGCCACGCGGTGGGGCTCGCGCAGCTCAGCGGCGCCCGCCACGATCCGCGGGAACTCCGCGATCATGCCGAGCAGGTTGTTCTCACGCTCGTGATCCAGCAGGGCCGGGTCGAATTCGGCACCTCGCCAGTCGACCCCGAGCTCAGCCGCGTTGCGCAGCACAGACGAGATGCGCGCATGCGCGTACTGCACGTAGAACACCGGGTTCTCGCTCGTGGCGCGGGTGATCTCCTCCAGATCAAGGGTGAGCGGGGAGTCCACGGGGTAGCGCGCGAGCGTGTAGCGAGCGGCATCGACACCCACCTCCTCCACGAGATCGTCCAGGGTGACGATCGTGCCGGCTCGCTTGGAGAGCTTGACCTCCTCGCCTCCCCGGGTGATCTTCACCAGCTGGCCGATGAGCACCTCGACGTTGTCGTCCATGTCATCGCCGGCGCAGGCCGCAACAGCCCTGAGCCGGTTGACGTAGCCGTGATGGTCGGCTCCAAGGAGGTAGATGTTCATGTCGAATCCGCGGGCGCGCTTGTCGACGTAGTAGGCGGTGTCGGAGGCGAAGTACGTGTACTCGCCATCAGCCTTGATGAGCACGCGGTCCTTGTCATCGCCGAAGTCGGTCGTGCGCAGCCACACGGCACCGCCCTCCTCGTAGACGTGGCCCTGGGCGCGCAGCGTCGCCATACCGCGCTCCACGGCACCGGACTCGTGCAGGCTCCGCTCGGAGAACCACAGGTCGAAATGCGTGCGGAACAGCTCGAGCACCTGCTGCTGCTGCTTCAGCTGCAGGGCATAGGCCGCCTCGCGGAAGGCGACGAGCTGCTCGTCCTCCGGCAGCTCGGTGATGCCCGGCCGGGCGATGGAGATGGCCGCCGCCAGATCCAGGATGTAGCCGCCGTGGTAGCCGTCCTCCGGCACCGGTCGGCCGTGCGCCGCAGCCATGACGGATGCCCCGAACTTGTCCATCTGGACACCGCGGTCGTTGATGTAGAACTCCGTCTCGACCTCGGCACCGGCCGCCGCCAGCACACGAGCCAGGGCGTCCCCCACCGCTGCCCAGCGGGTGTGCCCGAGATGGATGGGGCCGGTCGGATTGGCGGAGATGAACTCGACGTTGACCCGACGGCCCCGCAGGGAGTCGCCGTGACCCCACGCGGGGCCCGCTTCGACGGCCGTCCGAGCGACGAGGCCCTGGGCAGCGCTGTCGAGACGGATGTTGACGAACCCCGGGCCTGCGACCTCGGCCGAGGCGATGCCCGGCTCGAGCGCGAGACGCTCGGCGAGCAGGGTGCCGAGGTCACGGGGGGGTATCCCCGCCGCCTTGGCGAGGGCCAGGGCCACATTCGTCGCGTAGTCGCCGTGCTCACGGCTCTTGGGCCGCTCGACGCGCACCTCGGGCACCGCCATGGCCGGAAGCGCACCCTCGGCGATCAGGTCGCTGACGATTCCCGTCACGGTACTGGCGAGGAGCTCCGGATTCACGGGTCGAGCCTATCTTCGGGTTACGGGGCCTCCGGTGAGCCCTGAAGGGCTATGCTCAGTGCAGGCAAGGCCAGTCAGCACCACCGTTCATCAGGTGCCCGCCCGCGTGGTGGGCACCGATGTTTCTGGGCAGCAGCACGGGAACGGGACGACGGTATGAGCGGCTCAGCCGCGTGCCGGTCGCCCGTCCGGCACGACGTCCCAGTAGTACCCGCTAGGAGAATGTGCATCATGGCTCAAGGAACCGTGAAGTGGTTCAACGCTGAGAAGGGCTACGGCTTCATCGCCCAGGCCGACGGTGGCCCGGACGTCTTCGTCCACTACTCGGCCATCCAGTCCGACGGCTACCGCTCCCTCGAGGAGAACCAGGTCGTGGAGTTCGACATCGTCCAGGGCCCGAAGGGTCCGCAGGCCGACAAGGTCCGGACCGCCTAGACCCCCGCACCCCGGGCAACCGGGGGCGCGTGAAGGGCCCCGCCATCCGGCGGGGCCCTTCACGCTTCTGGCGAGTGCCGTGGAATGGTCGCGCTGCCACGTCGAAACGGCGTGGGCGCGACCATTCCACGGCACTCGGCGGTGGCCGGACGCTCGGGGCGGGGCACAATGGACTCATGGCCGCCGACGACGACATCGAACGACTCCTGCGCGAAGTCAGCGCCACCACCTCCGGCACCGGCAAGCCCGCCAGCCCTGCGCAGCGCAGCAGCAGTGACATCGAGAAGCCGTCAGGCTCCGCCGGGGGCCGAGTCGCGTTCGCGGCCATCGCCGGTGGGGTGACGGGTGTCGGCGCCCTGCTCTTCGGGATCTTCACGCCCTGGACCGACGCCCTCGACATGGGCTTCGCCGCTGCCGCCGCCGCATTCGTCACCGGCCTGGTCTCAGGTCCCCCTCGCTGGTTCTCCTCCTGACACGCGCCGTTCCTGCGCGTGCGCCTCTATGACGGCGCCCCACAGCAGGGCCACAAAGCACAGGTAGAGCCACAGCAGGATCACGATGGCCGCGCCGAACACGAGGATGGTGGCGTTGATGGTGCTCGACAGACGCGTGTAGATGCCCACGCCCACGGTTGCGCCGGCGATCCCGATGGTCGCGGTCCAGGCTCCGAGCGACCTCCAGGGGACGCGCTCCGCGTGGTCCGGGCCATGCCGCAGGAGCCAGCGCACAGCAAGGAAGATCACCGCGATCATGACGGCCCAGTCGAGGATCGGCAGTCCCGTGGTCACGGGCAGGCCGGGCAGTTGCAGCAACGCCAGGATCCGCGGCACCAGGGTCAGGAGGACGACCAGCGCGACACCGATCACCATGGCCGCCAGCGTGACGACCGCTGCGATGGCCCGTTCGATGAGCCCACTGCGGGACTCCGATACGCGGAACGCCGTGTTCATCGCCATGCGCAGGCCGAGAACCACCTTGGACGACGCATAGACGGCGATCACGACACTGACAAGGGTGGCAACAGTGAATGCGCTTGCTGACGCAGACTCGATCGTGCTCGTAAGTGCGTCACTCACCGGCTTGATGGCGCTGAAGGCCTCGGGCGCCCGCACGGCCAGACGATCCAGCGCTGCACGGACGTCCGCCGGATTCAGCAGCAGGCCAGCAAGAGTGCCGAAGGCGAGCGCCGCGGGCGCCAGAGAGAGCGCGACGAAGTAGGCCAGGCCGCCGGCCGACAGTGACGAGCGGGTGCGCCGGTAGTCGTCCCCGAGCACCCGCCAGTACGCGACGACCGCATGCACTCGCTCCTTCACGAGTCCATCCTGTCGGACTCCTGCCCAGCGTGATCGTCAGGACCGCTGATAGCCTGACTCGTCCCGAGCCCCCGTAGCTCAGGGGATAGAGCGCCGGTTTCCGGTACCGAAGGTCGCAGGTTCGAATCCTGCCGGGGGCGCCACATGAACGACAGACACGACACCGACACAGGCCTCCGAGGAGGCCCCCACTTCGCCATCACCGGCGCGGGTGTCTACCCCTACGTGGTGGCCATCTTCGTCGCCCTGCTGCTGCTGTCGAACATCGGCGCGACGAAGTTCATCGCGGTGGGCCCGCTGACGTTCGACGGCGGTGCGATCCTGTTCCCCCTTACCTACATCGTCGGGGACGTGCTCAGCGAGGTCTACGGTTTCCGTGCGGCACGTCGTGCGATCGTGCTGGCGTTCGCGATGTCGATCCTGGCTGCCGTCACCCTGTGGGTCATCCAGGTCGCCCCACCCGCGGAGTTCTGGGAGAACCAGTCCGCCTTCGAGGCCGTGCTCGGGTTCGTTCCAGCCATCGTCCTGGCGAGCATCCTCGGCTTCCTGAGCGGACAGCTCGTCAACGCCTACGTGCTGGTCCGAGTGAAGCAGCGCACCAGGGAGAGCCGGCTCTGGCTGCGACTGATGTCTTCGACGGTCGCCGGTGAATTCGTCGACACGCTGGTCTTCTGCAGCATCTACGGCCTCGCATTCGGGCTGGCCTTCGGGGACTTCCTGAACTACCTCGCCGTCGGATTCGCCTACAAGGTCGCCGTCGAGGCCCTGCTGCTTCCCATCACGTATCGCGTCATCGCAGCGGTGAAGCGCCGCGAGCCGACCTACGCCATCACCTGACCGGGCCGATCGCGGCCGAGTACCTCGTCGCGCAGATCGTCGAACGTGCCCGACGCGATACTCTCCCGGACGCGGTCGATCAGGCGGATGATGTGCCGCTCGTTGTGGATGGTCGCGAGAGTCGAGGCCAGCATCTCCTTGGCCTTGAACAGGTGGTGCAGGTACGCCCGCGTGTAGTGACCGCACGTGTAGCAGTCACATGACTCGTCGATCGGCGAGAAGTCACGGCGGTAGGAGCCGTTGGTGAGATGAAAGCGCCGGACGGAGTGATACACGGTGCCGTTGCGCGCGTTGCGTGAAGGCGCCACGCAGTCGAAGGTGTCAGCGCCGTTCTCCACCGCGGCGAAGACATCGTCAGGTTCGCCGATCCCGAGCAGATGCCGTGGCAGTCCTTCCGGCAGCTCCTCGCAGACCCACCTCACGATGGTGCCGAGCTGATCCTTCTCGAGCGCCCCGCCGATGCCGAAGCCATCGACGTCCAACGCGGCGAGATCCCGGGCCGAACGGCGCCTGAGGTCCTCGTACTGCGCACCCTGCACGACGGCGAAGAGCGCCTGGTAGGGATGATCGGCACGGGCCGACGTGAGCCGCTGGTGCTCGCGCACACAGCGCTCGGCCCAGGCCTGCGTGCGGGCGACGGACATCTCCTGGTACTCGCGGGTGTTGAGCAGGGTGGTGCACTCGTCGAACGCGAAGATGATGTCGGCCCCGATGCTGTGCTGCACCTGCATGGACACCTCGGGCGTGAAGCGGTGCATCGTTCCGTCGACGTGCGACTTGAAGGTCACTCCGTCGTCGTCGACATGCGCCAGTCGGTCCTTGCCGGCGGCGATGACGTCATCGGACCTGCGGGTCGTGACATCCATGGCCAGGATCTTCTTGAAGCCGACTCCCAGCGACAGCACCTGGAAGCCACCGCTGTCGGTGATGGTAGGGCCGTGCCAGCCCATGAAGGACGCCAGTCCCCCAGCCTCCTCGACGATGTCGGCTCCGGGCTGCAGATAGAGGTGATAGGCGTTGGCGAGGATCACCTGCGCGCCGAGGTCGCGCATCGCCTCAGGCAGCACGGCCTTCACGGTGGCCTTCGTACCGACCGGCGTGAAGGCGGGCGTCCGGATGACGCCATGCGGAGTGGTGATCACGCCCGCGCGGCCGAGCCTGCCGTCGAGCCGGTGCTCGACGGCGAAGGCGAACCCGGTCATCAGCCCTCCGGCGCCAGCACGTCCATGGCCGGGAACTGAGCACGCGCAGGCGCGATCCAGGCATCGACCGCCTCGGCGGCTGCAGCGTTGGCACCTGCGCACTCGTCGAGCATGAGGTCAGCGAGAACCTTGTCGCCCTCGATCACGGCGACGGAAGTCGCGGTGCCACCCGCGCATCCCTGCTCCGAATCGACGGCCGCGAGCGACGACACCTGGTCGACGGTCGAACCCAGGGTGCTCCACACCGACGGATCTGTCGGGACCTTCTCGTCGGCGAGGACGTCGCCGTAGCTGTCGACGATGATGCGGGACTCCTTGGCCGTGACGGTGAGCTCATAGCTGCGGTGGTACTGGGGCGGCACCGAGGAGTCGAGGAACTGGTAGGTGATCAGGGCATCTTCGGAGAGTCCCCCCGAGCCCTCCGACGACGGCTCCCGGGATGCGGCATCGGATCCGCACCCCGCAACCAGCAGGGCACCGGCCATCGCCACGCCGAGGAGTCGCAACACCATGGCCCGAGCCTAAGGGGCACTCCGCTCCTCCGACACCCGCATCGCCGGGCCGTGCACCACAATGCGAACGTGAGCGCGCTACCCGACTCGTCCCCCGAGGTGGGCGAGACCATCAACGCAGGCGGCATCTCGACCAATGTCCACATCGCCGGGGACGGCCCGCCCGTGCTGCTGCTGCACGGGTCCGGCCCGGGCGTGAGCGCATGGGCGAACTGGCGCCTGACCATCCCGGCACTGGCGCAGCACTTCCGCGTGATCGCGCCGGACATCGTGGGATTCGGGTACACCGAGCGACCGTCAGGCGTCCGGTACGACCTGTCGGGGTGGACCTCGCATGCGGTGAGCGTCATGGATGCCGTCGGGATCGAGCGATGCCACGTGATGGGCAACTCCTTCGGCGGCTCGCTCGCGCTGTCCCTGGCCATCGGCCATCCGGACAGGGTGGCGGGCCTGGTGCTGATGGGCGCGACGGGAGTGCCCTTCGCGATCACCCCGGGCCTGGAGGCCGTGTGGGGATACACGCCGTCGGTGGAGGCGATGGGCGAGCTGCTCGGGTTCTTCGCCTACGACCAGTCACTCGTCGGTCCGGACCTCGCCGAGCTCCGCTACCGCGCAAGCATGCGGCCCGGGGTGCAGGAGGCGTTCGCCGCCATGTTTCCCGCACCACGGCAGCGGGCGCTGGACGCGATCACCCATCGCCCGGACGACATCGCTCGCATCCAGAGCCCCACCCTGATCGTCCATGGGCGCGATGACCTCGTCATCCCGGTCGCCAACGCCGTTGCCCTCCTGGACCTCATCGATGACGCCCAGCTCCATGTCTTCGGCCGGTGCGGCCACTGGACCCAGATCGAGCACGCCGAGGAGTTCAACACCCTCGTCACGCGCTTCCTGCAGGCAGCGACCATCTCGACGTCGGGGTCGTAATTCCGCGAAAACCCTGCGGCGGCCGGATCACCTGCAGTAGAAATCTGCCACCGCACCCCCGGGTGCGGGGCGTGGAGCACGGTCGGTCGATGATCATCGCACGATGACCATCGAACCCGAGTGCTGGCGGGTCGACCGCGGATCACGCCCGAGGGCCCCTCGATCTCATACATCGGGGGGCCCTTCGATGTATCCCCCGAGCCCACGCGGAGTTCAGGAGGCAGCGCCGTACCAGGCGCGCAGGCGCGCGAAGCCCTCTGCGAGCGTGACCCTCGGCTGCCAGCGCAGTGCGGCCCGCGTCTGGCGCTGGTCGAACCAGTGTGCCGTCGCGAGCTGCTCGGCGATGAAGGCCGTGAGGACCGGCTCGTCCGTGCGCCGGGTGGCGCGCCATCCGGCCTCGATCACGTGCCCGGCCCCGATGGCCAGCCCCGACGGCACCGACCGGCGCGGCCCGCTCGCCCCCGCCGCGTCGGCCATGCGCGCGAGGAGCTCCGCGACCGTCCTCGGCTCGCCGTTCGAGACCACGAAGGCCCGACCGTGGACGTCGGGCTCTGCGCAGGTCTCCACGGCTCGGGATATCGCCTCGGCGGCGTTGTCGACGTAGGTGGTGTCGATCAGGGCCGTGCCCCCGTCGAGGACGAAGAGCCGGCCGGCCCTGGCCCGGGCCACGATGCGGTCGACCAGCTGGGTGTCGCCCGGACCCCAGACCAGATGGGGCCGGATGGCGACCACGGACATCCGGGAGTCGTCCGCAGCCAGGGCGATGAGCTCAGCGGCGGCCTTCGAACGGGAGTACTCCCCGCGTGCGGCGTCCGGATCCGCAGGCTCGGCCCCGGCCCCCATGATGGGTGCTCCAGCGTGCGCCACCGACGGTGACGAGATGTGCACGAAGCGGCTCACGCCAGCGCGGCGGGCGGCGTCGATGAGGATGGACGTCCCCTGCACGTTGACCGACTCGAAGTCGGCTCGATCTCCGTGCATCGTGACCTTCGCCGCGAGATGCACGACGGCGTCGCATCCGGCTACCGCCGACGTCACGGCCTCCGTGTCACGGATGTCGCCCAGGAACTCCCGCGCGGATGTGCCCGACGGGTGCCGCTGGAAGGTGACGACCTCGTGGTCCCTGCCGAGCTCCGTCACCACGGCAGAGCCGAGCAGGCCGCGGCCTCCCGTGACGAGGACCCTCATCGTCGACCCGCCAGTTCCCTCGAAGCCCAGGCTGCGACAGCCGCCCGGTCGATCTTGGAGTTGTGGCGGATGTCGACCGGCAGCGTCGAGCGCAGCAGCACCGCGGCGACTTCCGGGCCGGCAGCACTCCGCACGTCGTCCAGGAGGCCGAGGTCGGCACGTCCCGTGCGGTGGTCGTCCATGACGCACACCACCACGACCTGCTGCGTCCCGACGGGTCCGACTCCCACGCAGGCCGCCTGCTGCACTCCGGCCACGCGCTGTGCGGCCTGCTCGACGGGTACCGGTGCCACTGGTCCGGCAGGAGAGGTGATGACGTGCGCAAGACGACCGGCGATCCACAGGCGCCCCTTCGTGTCGAGCTCACCGACATCACCCGTGCGGTGCCAGCCCTTGTCGCGGGAGGCCGAGCGCTCGGTCGACCACAGCCGGTCGTACCGGACCTTGCGATGCGCAGCCCTGACCAGGACCTCCCCGAGCACACCGGCGGACGACGTGCGGGCCCCGGTGGCGCAACCCCGGGCATCGACGGCACTGATGGCCACCTCGACCCCCGGCAGTGGGGCACCCACGAGCACTCCCGGCCCGGGACCGGCGGCGTCGATGTCGTCGATCGCCACGTCGCAGACCGGCAGCACCTCGGTCATGCCGTAGGGCGTTCGCACCTCCGCCGAGGGGACGAGTCGTCGGACGCCATGCAGGGTGGCCGCGTCGACGGGTGCGCCCGCACCCATGATCAGGCGCAGGGTCTGCAGGTCGGCGAGCTGTCCGTCGGTGAGGTCGCTGGCTGTGCGCAGGATGTTGGTGAGTGCGGCCGGTGATGCCCACATGACGGTGCCGCGCACCTGACGGGTGGCGTCGGCGACGGCTCGGGCCGAGAGGGTCCGAGGTGAGGTGACGTCCATGTCGGGGATCGCCGAGGCGATCCCGAGGGCCGGCCCCAGCACGGCCCAGGGCGCGAATGCCGCGACGAGCGAGTCCGCTGAGGTGAGCCGATAGTGGTCACGCAGCAGGTCGCGAGTTCGTTGGACCTGACGATGCGCGTACACGACGCCCTTCGCGGGCCCGGTCGAGCCGGAGGTGAACGCCACCAGCGCCTCATCGTCAGGCTCTGGCGGTGCCGGAAGGTCGAGCGAGGCACCGTGGCGGGCGATCGCTGCGAGGCGGCTGACGGGCACGACCTGACCGCGAACTCCGAGACGTGCACCGCGGACGAGCGCGACGCCACGCGGGATGGCGACGACGTGATCGGGTGCGGCACTGCGCAGAGCCCGGATCATCCCTCGCGCACCGAGTCCTGCGTCGGTCACCACGACGCTCGCCCCGATGCGCCAGCAGGCGTAGATGACGGCGACCAGGTCAGCGCCCACCGGGATGAGCACACTGACGCGGTCGCCCCGCCGGATCCCCGAGTCGGCGAGGCCGGCCGCGAGGTCGCGCACCGTGCGCGCGAGGCGGCCCCAGGCGATCGCCCGCCAGGCGCCGTCGACAGGCTCAGCGAGAGCCACCGCGGCGGGGGCCGCGGCCGCGCACTGATCCAGGGCCGCCCACAGCGGCTCGGCCGGTGTCTCCGGCTCCGGCTCCGGCTCGGTGACGACATCGCGGCGGGCCACGTCGTCGATCCAGGTCCAGAGGTCGTCGACGAGAGCAGGTGCGTCCTCGATCACCAGGTGCCGGGCCCCGGTGTAGCGGTGCACCTGGGCGTGGGGCACGCGCTCCTCGAGGTCGTGCAGGTACCGATCCGAGAACACGGGGTCGCCGGGTCCCCAGAGCAGGAGCATGGGCATGGTCAGACCCCGCACCCCCTCGGCTATGCCCGCAAGGGCCTGCGCGCTGATGTGGTCGTCCTCGAGCGGGATGTCCGCGACGAACTCCCCCACGGCAACGCGCCGCTCCGCCGAGCCGTAGGGAGCGGCGAAGGCCTCCGCGACATCACGTGGCATGCGACGCCCGCTCAGGAGCGTGGTGCCGCGCACGAATGCCGGTGTCGCCACCGTTGCCGCGTGCCTGACGGCACCGGCCCGCGCAAGGCGGATGACCGATGGGGCCGATGATCCGGCGGGCTGGTGGACGGCGGTGTTCAGCAGCGCCACGCCGACGACGTCGGCACGCCCCTGCAGTACCCATCCCAGCGAGATGGGTCCACCCCAGTCATGGGCGACGACGACGACCCCACCGGCCACCTGCAGCGCATCGACGACCACGCCCAGGTCACGGATGCGCCGCGCCAACGGGCGCGTGGTGCCTGTGCGCTCGGAGTACCCCATGTCGAGGTGGTCGACGGCGATGACGCGCACGTCGGCAGGTGCGGTCGCGAGAACGCGACGCCACAGGTACGACCAGGTCGGATTGCCGTGCACGCACAGCACAGTGAGTCGGACGTCCGACGTGGCGCGGCCCGCATGGGTGTCCAGGACGTGCCACGTGCGGAGAACTCCGTCGTCATCGTGCGCCGATACCAGTCGCGACCAGTGCGGCTCGAGCCCTGGGAGACCGGCAGGGGGCAGACACGCAGGTGAGGAGCTCACCACTCGATCTCGATGACCGCCGAGTTGAGGCCGGACCCGATGCCCATGCACGCGATGCGGTCGCCCGACGAGAAGTCGGACGCGTGGAGGGCCAGGGTGAAGGGGATGGAGGCGGGACCGACGTTGCCCCGGGTCGGGAAGATGACGGGAGTGCGGCCGGGATCGATGCCGAGGGCCGTGGTGATGGCCTCGGTGTGCACGCTGGAGACCTGATGGATGACGTAGGCGTCGAGGTCGCGCCAGTCGAACTCGTCGGCGGCGTCGTTCCAGGTGTCGACGGCCAGCTGGACGCCAGCATCGAGCAGCCCCTTGGAGTCCGTGGTCATGCCGTCGAGATCGCCGATGCACAGCTGGTTGTGCTGGGTGGCGGCACGCCCGACACCACCGATGAATCGGTGGCCGCCCGGGTTCTGGCTCGCACGCCCCAGGACCATGGCCGCCGCGCCTGACCCGAGCGTGAGCGTCGCGAAGTTGGCGAGGATCTCGGTCTTGGTCGTGCCCGGGCGCTGGAGCCGCTCGATCGTGCGCTGCTGAGTGCGCCGGCTCCCCTCGCCGTCGACGATGAGGGCATAGTCGACCTGGCCGGCATCGATCATCATGGCGGCCAGCTGCATGCCGTTCATGAACCCCAGGCACGCATTGGCCAGGTCGAAGTTCTGGCATGCCGTGGAGAGCCCGAGCTGGCGGTGGACATCGACGGCGGCGGAGGGCTCGAGGTGGTCGCGGCACACTGAGGTATCGATGAGCAGGCCGATGCTGCTGGGGTCGACTCCCGCCTCTGCGATGGCCTTGGCTCCCGCCATGGCCGCCGCGTCTGCGAAGGTGACGTCCTCCGGCCACCAGCGACGCTCCGTGATGCCAGCCAGCCCTTCGAGCATGCCCGGACGAAGTCCGGCTGCTGTGAGGGTCTCGGCCAGCTGGGCGTCGAACTCGGCCGAGGTCACAACGATGGGCGCCTCGGCGATCGCCACCGACACGATGGTCGTATCGCGGTACCGGTAGGTCGCGTTGCCGCTCATGCCCATCCCCTCTTCTCCCCCACGGGAGCCTCACCACTCTTTCATGCCCGGCGCCGGGCGCAACCCCCGACCGGGGGGAAAGTCGCTTACGGTGTCGTCATGCCCTCACGTGCCTGGATCCGCACGGTCACCGGCATGGCGGTTGCCGCTGCCCTGCTGCCGGGGTGCCTGGGTGCTGCCTCTGCCACCTCGTTCGCCTCTGACGTCGTGGGGTCCGCCGAGGCCAGTGATCCGCTGGCCACGTACTACGCGCAGACCCTCGAGTGGAGTCGCTGCTCGTCGGGCCAGTGCGCCTGGCTCACGGTGCCGCTGGACTATGCCGATCCCGCGGGGCCGACCATCCGCCTGCGCATCTCGCGCACACCCGCCAGCGACAGCGCGACCCGGCTCGGATCCCTCGTCACGAATCCAGGCGGACCGGGAGCTGAGGGAGTCTCGTTCGGCGACTACCTCGCCGGCGCCCTCTCCACGGACGTCACGCGGCGCTACGACATCGTCGGCTTCGACACCCGCGGCGTGGGGCAGTCCGCGCCGATCATCTGCATCGACGGCCAGGAGACCACGCGGCTGTTCCGCACGGACAGCACGCCTGACACTCCCCGGGAGGTGTCGACCCTCATGCGTCGGGCACGGGCGCTGGCGCAGGGGTGCCTGGTTCGCACCCCGCAGATGGCACGCCACATCGGATCCGACGACACCGTGCGCGACATGGACATCCTCCGGCAGGCGCTGGGCGACACCAGGCTCAACTTCCTCGGGTACTCGTACGGGACCTACCTGGCGGCACGCTACGCAGAGCTCTTCCCCGACCGTGTGGGCCGCTTCGTCCTGGACGGCGCCGTCGATCCGAGCCTGGACGTGATGCAGCTCTCCCGTGACCAGAGTGAGGGGTTCCAGCACTCGCTGTCGCGGTTCGCAGACGACTGCGCGTCCCGCTCGAACTGCCCCTGGTCCGGCGACGGCTCCGCGGTCCTCGCCGGGATCTCCCGACTGCTGCGCGACCTCGATGACCGTCCGCTGCCCGCCCCTCCCGGTCGTCCGCTGGTGCAGTCCGAGGCCCTCACTGCCGTGTTCTACTCGATGTACTCGCCTCAGCTGTGGCCGATGCTCAGGTCAGCCCTGCGTGACGCACGCCGGGGCGACGGGCGCGAGCTCTCAGAGCTGGCTGCATACGCCACAGACCGAACGGGTCCGGACAGGTACGGATCCAACATGGCATCCGCCTTCCCGGCGATCTCCTGCTGGGACCAGTCGGCCGCCCCCGGTGCTCCGGGGCTGGCGTCTGCCGCCCGTCGCTGGTCACGCGGCGTGGCCGTTCCCGAGCTCGCCCGCGCCATGGCGTGGGGCAACGCCCCGTGCTCGGTCTGGTACGGCCATGCGTCTCGCGCCCCGGGACCTGCCTCGTCGACGACGTCCGCACCCATGGTGCTCATCGGTGGACGGCACGATCCTGCGACCCCGTACGCGTGGGCCCAGGCCTTGCATCGTCAGCTGCCCACCTCGGTGCTGCTCACCTTCACGGGCGACGGCCACACGGCCTACGGCAACGGATCCGTGTGCCTGGACTCGGCCGTTGACGCCTACCTGGTGTCCGGCCGGCTGCCCGCCGACGGAACCAGCTGCGCCTAGCCCTGCGGGCTGCCCGCCCCGGGCTGGTCGCCGGAATCCAGGGAGGACAGGAACTCCTCCACCTGGGCGGCGATCTCGTCACCGCTGAGCACCTCGGCCTCGGAGATGGCTCCGCGCGCTCCGAGCGCGCCTGCCGTTCCGGCGGCAACGAGCTGGTCGTACTGCTCCTCCAGCGCCGCCACGATCGCCGCGAACTCCTCGTTGCCGGCCATCTGCGCAGCCACCTCGGCATCGGCCTTGCGTGCGGCCGGCTCCAGCGCCGCCGTCGGCAGCACGAGACCCGTGGATGCGCACACGCCGGCGAGCAACGTGGCCGCCGCCCGGGGGAAGTCGAACTGGACCAGGTAGTGCGGGACCTGGGCCGTCAGCCCCATGGACGGGAATCCGTGCTGGCCCAGATGCAGCTCGAGCATGGCGCCCACGTGACCGGGGACCTCCACCTCGCCCACGACCGACACATGTCCGGCGACCAGCGCAGGCTCGCTGCCGTGCACGGTCAGGCCGAGGGGCCGCGTGTGCGGAATGGGCCAGGGGATGGCGGACAGGCCGACGGTCAGGCGGACCCGGTAGTGCTGGGCGATGAGGTCGACCGCGGCGAGGAAGCGCTGCCACTGGTAGTCCGGTTCAGGGCCCGTCAGGAGGAGGAATCGGGTGCCGTCGCCGTCAGTCACCTCGTGCAGGGTGATCTGAGGGACCTCGACCGACGCGAAGTGGTCGACGACGTACGTCATGCGGGGACGCCGCGCCCGGTAGTCAAGAAGTTCGTCGACGTCGAAGGTGGCCAGGAGCCGGTGCTGGCAGGTGGCGAGGATGTGGTCCGCGGCCAGTCGTACGCCTGAGCCGGCATCGACGAACCCCGCGAAGGCGTAGACGAGCACCGGGGGCTCCGCGAACTCAGCCTCCCGGTGGATGGTGAACAACTCCTCCGGTGCGCGCACCGTGCACTCCTCCTCGACTCCTCGCTCGAACTCCGGTCGCTCATGCGTCCGGCCCTGCTGGATCCCTGCCCCACCTGCGTGGGTGCCTGCCACCAGAGTGCCCCGACCTTCAGGGGAACGCCTGCGGGCACCCCGTTGTTCCTCGTTCGCCCAGAGCGAAGCCCTAGGCCACGGGGTCGGACGTGCCCGTGGCAGGTCGAGTGGCGGCGGGCTTCTTCCCCGCCGCCTTGGCCTGTGCAGGCTTCGCCGACGTCGGCTTGCTCGAGGCGGGTTCGGGCTTGGCCGGCTTGCTCCCACCGGACTTGCTCCCGCCGGACTTGCTCCCGCCGGACTTGCCCCCACCGGACTTGGCCTTCGGGCTCTTCGCCTTCTCGGGCGCCGCCTTGGGCTCCTTCGCCTTGACGGATGCCGCCTTCGGCTCTTCTTCTCGCGACATCCCACCGGAGTCGGGGTCGGCGCCCGATGAGGCCACCGCCGCGAGGGGAGCGGAGACCCCGGGCTCGACTGCGGGCGCAGAGGTCCAGAGGCTGTCCGGCACCGCCGATGCGCGCCTCCTGCGCCAGACCAGCACCCCGGCGGCGATGCCCGCCACGGCCGCCAGCAACACCAGAGCCTTCTTCATCGCCGCCTCCTTGTGTGCCGTGACGCTAACACCGATCGCGTCCGCGCGGCAGGGTCGCGCTCAAGCCCGGACCGCCCGATTCCCCCGGCTGCGTCGCTAGCCGCGTCGCTCACCCTTGAGGTAGGTGAGGAACTGCTCGGTGACCTGCGGGCTGTCCAGGAAGGCATCGCGCTGATCACTGCCCATCGCCAGGGCGTACTCGCAGACTCGGGCCCAGGCGTGGCCCACCGCCTTCGTCAGGGCTCCCGCGACCGTGGCCGAGATGGCCGAGCCGGCGATGGCACCTCCCGGCACGAACTTCAGCAGGCTCGTGACGGCGTAGCGACCAGCCATCGTGGCCCCGCCCGTCAGGATCACCGATCCCGCGGTGGCCAGTGCTCGGGAGCGGCTCGGCGGCAGGCCGTACGCCGCGGTGATCCGGGCGATCATCGTGACCTGGTTCGGCACGAGCAGGGCCGCGTCAGCGAACGGGATCGGTGTTGCCCCTACGCCAGCGGCGACCACGACGGCCTGGTTGATGATCGCCGCCACGGCTTTTTTCTTGCGTCCGACATCCAGCACCTGGGCTGCGGTGAGAGCGGCCTCCGCCGCGGCTGGGATCACCTCGTAGGTCACGTCGAGGAGGTTCTGCAGCCCGTACACCGGGCTGCCGGAGAACGGGTCAGCCAGCGCATTCGTCAGCAGCACGCGTCCGTACGGGCTGATCGGCAGATCCAGGCCCTCGATGTACCGCGCGAACTCCAGGGCCTCCGGATGCACCTGGCCGTCGCGGTTGGGCACCTGGGTCAGGACGACGATCACCGGCAGGCCGAGTGCGGCGAGCTCCCGGACGAACTGCTCCTGGCCCTGCTCGAACCGTCGGTCGGACCACCTCACGAGGTACCAGGCGGCATGGATCTGCTCGTCGACAGCCTTCGTACGGTGCTGGGCGATGAGCGATCGGAGTCCGGCGACGATGGCATCCCCCGCCGTGCCGGTCTCGAATCCCTCGGAGTCGTAGAGCCCGAGGAACCCGTCGGGATGGCGGTAGTAGACCAGGCCCTTCGTCACCGGGCTGCCGACTCCGGTGCGCGCGACGTCCCGACCGAAGATGGCATTCACCAGCGTGGACTTGCCCACTCCGGTCTTGCCGAAGACGGCGAGGTTGAAGCACCCGAGGGCAGCGAACGCCTCCGCGAGCCGTTCCTCGAACATGCCCTCGACCTGCACGCGTGAGAGGTCGGGCGTGCCCGGGACGGCGGGCAGCGACCCGGAGGGCGGAGTGGTCACCCCCGACACGCTACGCGCGCTCGCACGTGTTGGACAAACATCCCCATGCCCGGGTTACCGTGATCTGGTGACTCAGCCGGGCGGGGGACGCGAGTATCGGGCTCGGTACCGCCGTCGCCGTCGCGTGACCGCAGCGATCGCAGGCCTGACGGTGATCGCTCTCGCGGGGGCAGCCCTGGCGAGTGCATGGGGCGCCTTCATGGGCACGACCCAGGGCCAGCGCCTGACCGGGGGCCCGATCGTCGTGCCGGCCGAGCTGCGCCCGGTGATCCTCGCCGCCGCTGAACGATGCGAGGCCATTCCCGTCGAGGTGCTCGCCGCGCAGATCGCCGCGGAGAGCCACTGGGACGAACGGGCCGTCTCGTCGGCGGGTGCTCGCGGCATCGCACAGTTCATGCCCGAGGTCTGGAAGCAGTACGGCATCGACGCCGATGGCGACGGGTCCGCCGAGGTCTGGAATCCGGTCGACGCCATCCACTCGGCGGCCGAGCTCAACTGCCTCAACCGGAGGCTGGTGCGCGACGTGCCCGGCAACCGGCTGCACAACACGCTCGCCGCCTACAACGCGGGCCATGGCAACGTCGTCAAGTACGGCGGTGTGCCTCCCTTCCCGGAGACAGAGGCGTACCTCGAGCGGATCCTGCGCTATGCGGAGACGATCCGGTTCACGGACGAGCCCGCGGGGTCGCAGGATCCCGCTACGCGTGCAGCCGAGGGTCCTGCGCGTCCGTCCTCTCGCGACTGATCGAATCAGCAGAGGGCACGAGGACCTGGCGCAGCACCGCATCGGCCTGGGCATCACTGCCGGAGCTGACTCCCCAGTTCTTGAACTCACGGAGCAATGCCTCCCGCGCACGGGCCACCTGCTCGGTCACGACCCGCTTCTGGGCCCACTCGAGTTCGCGCTCCCTCAGCGCACGCTCGATGTGAAGCAGCTGCTGGGCCGTCACGGGTAGGTCGTAGGCGACCGAGACGAAGCGCGCGATGTCCTCGCGGTAGTCATGCCCACGTCGGCCGAATGTTCCCGGTACGACCTCCATCGCATTGACCAGGTCGATTGCCGTGAGCACGAAGCTGACTCCCGGGCGCCACGAGGTGGACCGGGGGACCCGGGGAGGACGCTCATCCACGGGCCCCAGCCACCAGGGACGACGCAGGAGGATGTTGGTGCCGAACTTCGGGATCGGGTCGTCGTAGTGGCTGATCAGGACGTGGCGAACCCGACCGCGCTCCTCGTCGGGCATCTGGAGGTAGTCGCCGAAGGCGTCGACCTCGATCATCTTGCCGTCCGGATCGACCTTGGCCGGGTTGAGGCGCCATGCCTTCGCGAACTCCGTGGCCGATGGCGTGCCGAGGAAGATCGACGAGTGGATGAAGTCACGGTCCATGGCCTCGACTGTGCGTCGGCGGTACACGTCCTGCATCGTGAGCGCGCCCAGGCTCTCACCGAACAGGACGAATCGTGGCCGCTTCTCCGGCGCCATGCCTCGCAGGTAACCCGTGATGGCGTGCATGAGGTCGCGGTTCTGCTCGACGGCAAGCCCTGTGCGGGTCAATGACATAGACGACGGCAGCATCGAGTACTGCATCGTTGCGATGGCACAGTCGCCAAGGGTCATGTACTCCAGCGCCTCGGCGAGCACGTAGTTGATGTAGCCCGATCCTGTCGGCGAGGCGAAGCACAGCACCTTGCGGTCGAATGCCCGGGTACGGACGAGTTCGTCCATGAGGATGTCCACGCGGTCCTCGACCTCGGCGGCGGTGTCGAGCCCGACGAAGACGCGGATGGGGTCGGCCACGGCCTCCTCGCCCATGACGGTGCTTATCTCCTCGCGGGTCAGCACCATGTTCACGAAGCGACGGCCCTCGCGAGAGAGGGTGTCGAAGGGCACGAGGCTCGCGGGACTGCCCGAGACCATCGCAGACTGGGCCGGGGTTTCGTAAGCCGGCTCGACCGCGGCACCGCCCTGCTCCACGCGGCGCACCGCGTACTCATAGCCGGTGTAGATGACGGCACCCAGGATGCCGAGGGCGACGACGTGGCCCACCGGGTTGGAGACGGAGTCGTAGGTCGGCGCGATCCGGGTGAGGCCGCGAGCCACGCCATGGGCGATGACCCGCTCCCCCATCTGCAGGCCGATGACGCCCGCACCGACGCCCATGGCAATGCCGATGGACGTGGCAGGTGACACGTTGGCGATGGTGGTGTCGTCCATCTCCTTGGCCTTGGTGTGTGTGCGATGGATGTGCCAGGCGGACAGGCCCACTCCTGCCGGCAGGGCGAGCGGGATGCGGGTCAGCCAGCGCCGAGACGGGGATCCGTTCGACAGGAGGTCAGCCGCCCCGATCACCGCCGACAGGGCAGCACCTACTCCGGCCACGCGTGCCGTCCGGTTGGCGCCCACGCGCACCAGGCCGCGGCGCAGTCGCTCGTCCTCCCGCGGGGGCAGGCTTCGGGACACGGCCTCGGCGACCGCTCCGATGAGCGCGTTCGTGCCGACGGTGAACGCCAGGCTCGCTGAGCGCGACGCGGTGTCGGTGCGCCCGCGTGTGATCAGCCGCCCCAGGGATTCGACAGCGCTCTCCGCGACCGTCACAGCCGACAGCGTCGTCGCGGCGATGACTCCGGTCGCAATGGCCTGGTCGAGTGTCCTGCGGGGCTGCAGACCCGGCTCGAAGGACGGCCCGACAGCCGCAGCAGCAGCGAAGAGCGCCACTCGCTCGGTGAGGGTTCGGTCAGGTCCGAGTGCGCCGACGACACGATCGAGGGCGCGGAGGGCACCGCCTCCGCTCGGGAGGCCCGATCCTGCAGTTCCCGCAGCCGACATGCACGGCATCCTGCCACGACCGGTCGATCAGGCGCTGGCGTCCTCGACGACGCTGGTGGGCGCCTCCGTGGAGGTGTCGACCTGGCCGGAACCGCTGCCGAGCGCGGACTTCTTCAGCCAGTCCGCCCACGGGATGTTCCAGAGCCCGCCCGGACCATTCCACTCCTGGACAGTGGTGCCCCCCGTGTTGGCGTACACCACGACATCGCCCGGAATCGTCTTCTGGTAGATCCACTGGGCATCCTCGGCGCGCATGTTCGTGCATCCGTGCGAGCCGTTGTAGATGCCGATGCGGCCGTAGGCCCACGTCGCCGTGTGGATGAACTCCCCAGTCGGGGTGAGCCGGGTGTTCCAGTCGGCCTCGAGTTCGTACTCCTCCTCGGGGCCAAGGCCAAGGGAGGTGCTCCGATAGATCTTCACCGGCTCCTTGTCGGTGCTGATCACCTTCACGCCGTTGCGAGTCTCCCAGCCGGCCTTGCCAAGGGAGACGGGGAAGGTCGCGACGCGCCTGTCGTCGACGAACACGCGCATGTTCACGCGACCACCGTCGACGCGGGCGACCAGCTTGCGATCCGTGCGGAACGTCCACGTCTTGGCCAGGTCTCGCCTGCCGACGAGGTAGGTGCTGCCGGACTTGCCGAGGACAGCGCGATCGAGGGTCGAGGTCACCAGGACGGTCGCGTGACCGGGCCAGTAGTCCTTGGGCCGGAAGACAGCGGTGCGATCACTGGTCCAGCCCCAGGCACCGTCGACCTTGCGCACCTTGCCGTCGGCGAGCACAGCCGAAACTCCGAGGTGGGTCTCCACCACTCGCTTGTCGGGGATGGGGCGGGTGAACGTGATCGCCGGCAGCGTGCCTACGCCCAGACGCACCTTCGTGTAGTCGACACCGAGGCTGTTGCTCGCGGCGTTGAAGGTCGCCCCCACCCAAGCGCGGGGCTTGGGGAGAGCCTCAGGCTTGTCAGGATCGGCGCCCACGGGGACGGTCGGCACACCAGCGGCCGGTTCACTCGCCACGCTCGGTCCCACGGCATTCACCGCGCGCAGGGCTAGGCGGTACTGAGTGCCGTTGCGGAGGTTCGTCAGGACGCACTCACCAGCGGTACCCGCGCATGGCCACCACACGGCGCCGCGATCGATCGACGCCTCGTACGACGTGATCGGGGATCCGCCGTCCGATGCCGGGGGTGCGTAGGTCACGGCCAGTTGCCCGCTGGCCAGGCCACCGCGCACGTTCAGGATGGTCGGGGCGCCGGGGGCCACGGCGAGCGCCGGATCCGAGGATGGCGAGGGCGATGAGGAGGAATCAGTCGACGACGAAGCGGCAGGGGTCGGATCGGCGGCGCCGGCAGGAGCGGCCCCCGCGCCCAGAACAGCGGCAGCCACGACCGCACCTGCACCGAGCAGGCCGATCAGGCGACGCGCGAGGGACCCCCGTGGGCTCGCGTCTGGAGAAGCGGGAAGAGGACGCACGCTTGCATGGTAAGCGGCGACCCCGAACGCACCCAAACCGGACGCGCCCGAGGGCCGCGGACGTCACCACGGCACGATCTGGTGGTCCTCCCAGAGCAGGCCCGTGGCCACCGGCTGTCCGTCGACCAGTTCGGCCGGCCGCGTCGCGAGCCACACGATCGTCTCGGCACCCTCCTCGGCGGACCTCGGTGCGTCCGGACCGCCCATGTCGGTGCGGCAGTGGTTGGGGCACATGGCGTCGACGAGCACTCCCCGCTTGCCCTGCATCAGCTCGGCGGCGAGGTTCTTGATGAGGGCGTTGAGCGCAGCCTTGCTCACGCGGTACGGCGCCAGCCCACCGGACGTGCCGGGACCGGAGAACCTGCCCAGGCAGGCGGATACGGCGATCACGCGGCCGTCCCGCCGCTCGACCATGCCGGGAACGAAGGCGGAGATCGGCAGGAAGGCGCCGTCGAGGTTGGTGCGGAGCACCTCACTCCACTCAGCCGGCTCGGTGCGCAGGGTCTTGGACATGCGCGAGCTCATCACGCCAGCGCTGAGCACGAGCACGTCGACGGCCGCCAGGCTGCCCATCGCCTCGACCAGCCGGCCGACATGCGCAGGATCGCCCACGTCGCATCCGAAGCCGACGGCGTCGATGCCCTCGTCACACAGGGCCGACGCAGCGGACTCGGCCCGGCTCGGGTCCCTGCCGACCACCACGACCGTCGCACCGCGGTGACCAAGATCACGTGCCGCTGCAAGGCCTATCCCCCGTGAGCCTCCTGTCACCAGGACCACGCGTCCATCCATGCCGTCGGCCTCATGGGCGACACCGTCGGGAGCCATGAGCACAGCATCCTGCCCGCGCGTGAGGGCCGCACCTCGTGGTCGGTGCCGATGCGCAGCGCCGCTACGCTGAGGTCATCCAGCGCCCCAGCAGAAGTCAGTTGCGCGCGGCAGCCGAGAGGATTCCCGTGGCCACGGAGTCACCTGAGAGCCGGATCGCCGGCTTTGGTCCGAACGAATGGCTCGTCGACGAGATCTACGAGCAGTTCCTCGCCGATCGGTCGCAGGTCGACCCCGCGTGGTGGGACTTCTTCGAGGGCTACACCCCGCCGGACTTCTCCAGCGCAGCCCGAGCCACGACATCCGTCCCGGTCCCGGTGAACGAGACGGTCGTCGTCGAGCAGATCCCGTCCCAGGTGGCGCCGGCTGCTCCCCCCGGCCCTCCGGCCGCCGTGCCAGCTGACGCCGACATCAGCCTGCTCAAGGGGCCCGCAGCCCGTGTCGTCGACAACATGGAGGCGAGCCTGGCGGTGCCGACCGCCACGAGCGTGCGGGCTGTTCCCGCGAAGCTGCTGATCGACAATCGGACCGTCATCAACAACCATCTGGCACGCGGTCGCGGTGGCAAGGTCTCCTTCACCCACCTGATCGGGTATGCGGTCGTCCGCGCCGTGACGGACGTTCGCGCCATGAACAACGCTTTCACCGAGGTCGACGGCAAGCCCGCAGTGATCCACCACGACGACGTGAACCTCGGTCTCGCGATCGACCAGGCCAAGTCCGACGGCACACGTCAGCTGCTCGTCCCGTGCATCAAGGGCGCCCAGACCATGGACTTCGCGACCTTCTGGGCCACCTACGAGGATCTCGTGCGCAAGGCACGCAACGGCAAGCTCCAGGTCGCGGACTTCCAGGGCACGACGATCTCGCTGACGAATCCGGGCACGATCGGCACACAGCTCTCTGTCGCGCGCCTCATGCAGGGCCAGGGATGCATCGTGGGTGTCGGCGCGATGGAGTTCCCGGCCGAGTGGCAGGGTGCGAGCGAGGAGGCGCGCGTGCGCAACGCGGTCTCCAAGATCCTCACCCTCACGAGCACGTACGACCACCGCATCATCCAGGGCGCGCAGTCCGGGGAGTTCCTGCGTCGCATCCACCAGTTGCTCCTGGGCGAGGACGACTTCTACGGCGACATCTTCCGCGCACTGCGCATCCCCTACGAGCCCATCCGCTGGGCCGAGGACGTCTCCGCCAACCACGAGACCGACCTCAGCAAGACGGTGCGCGTCCAGGAGGTCATCCACGCGTTCCGCGTGCGCGGCCACCTCATGGCCGACACCAATCCCCTGGAGTACGAGCAGCGGATGCACCCCGACCTCGACGTCCTGCAGCACGGACTGACCCTCTGGGACCTCGACCGCGAGTTCGCGACCGGAGGCTTCGGCGGCCGGCCGCTGATGAAGCTGCGCGAGATCCTCGGCGTCCTGCGTGACTCCTACACCCGTTCCATCGGCATCGAGTACATGCACATCCAGGATCCGGAACAGCGCGAGTGGATCCAGGCACGTGTCGAGATCCCGCACGAGCGCGTGGCCCGCGACGAACAGCTGCGCATCCTCCACAAGCTCAACGAGGCCGAGGCCCTGGAGTCCTTCCTGCAGACGAAGTACGTGGGGCAGAAGCGCTTCTCACTGGAGGGGAGCGAGTCGCTCATCCCACTCCTGGACGCCGTGCTGATCCGCTCGTCGCACGACAGCATCGTCGAGGTCGCCATCGGCATGCCGCATCGCGGTCGCCTCAACGTGCTGACGAACATCGCGGGCAAGTCGTACGGGCAGGTCTTCCGCGAGTTCGAGGGTGACTTCGGAGACGACCTCGTGCAGGGCTCCGGCGACGTGAAGTACCACCTGGGCACGAGTGGCATGTTCACATCGCCGGATGGCAGCCAGACGCGGGTCTACCTCGCGGCCAATCCCTCGCACCTCGAGGCCGTCAACCCCGTCCTCGAGGGCATCGTCCGCGCGAAGCAGGACCGCCTGCCGTCCGACGACAGGTTCAACGTGCTCCCCGTCCTGATCCACGGCGATGCCGCCTTCGCCGGTCAGGGCGTGGTCGCCGAGACCCTGCAGATGTCGCAGATCCAGGGCTACCGCACGGGCGGAACCGTGCACGTGGTGGTGAACAACCAGGTCGGCTTCACGACGAGCCCCAAGTACAGCCGGTCGTCGGTCTATCCCACCGATGTGGCCCGGATGATCCAGGCACCGATCTTCCACGTGAACGGCGACGATCCCGAGGCGGTCGTGCGGGTCGCCGAACTGGCCTTCGACTTCCGTCAGACCTTCCACAAGGACGTCGTCATCGATCTGGTCACCTACCGCAAGCGCGGTCACAACGAGGCAGACGACCCGTCGCTGACGCAGCCGCTGATGTACCAGATCATCGACAGCAAGCGATCCGTGCGAAAGCACTACACGGAGTCGCTGATCGGTCGTGGCGACATCACCCTCGAGGAGGCGGAGACGGCGCTGCGCCACTTCCAGGAGCAGCTCGAGCGGATCTTCCAGGAGTCGCACGCCGAGGACTCCGCATCCTTCAGCTCCTCCAAGGGCGATGTCATCGCGGACGGTGAGCGCCGCCTGACTCCGCAGCATGCCGCTGCCGAGATCGACACTGCCATCTCCGCCGAGCAGATCGACACCGTCATCGACTCCCAGCTGCGCATGCCTGAAGACTTCACTGTCCACCCGAGGCTGGCGCCGCAGCTCCAGCGCCGCGAGAGCATGGTCGCCGACGACGCGATCGACTGGGGCATGGCGGAGGCCCTCGCCGTGGGCAGCCTGCTCATGGAGGGACGCACCGTGCGGCTGGCCGGCCAGGACGTCCGTCGCGGCACGTTCGGCCATCGACACATGGTGATCGTCGACAAGGAGACCGGCTGGCAGTACAAGCCGCTCAAGAAGTGCTACCGCAACGGGGCCAAGCTCTACGTCTACGACTCCCTGCTCAGCGAGTTCGCCGCAATGGGGTTCGAGTACGGCTACTCCGTCGCACGCCCGGACGCCCTCGTCATGTGGGAGGCGCAGTTCGGCGACTTCGCCGACGGCGCCCAGACGATCATCGACGAGTTCATCGCCTCGGGCGAGCAGAAGTGGGGACAGCGCTCCTCCCTCACCCTGCTCCTCCCCCACGGCTACGAGGGACAGGGACCCGACCACTCCTCCGCACGGCCGGAGCGGTACCTGCAGCTGTGCGCCCAGGACAACATGATCGTGACGATGCCCAGCACGCCGGCGTCCTACTTCCACATGCTGCGACTGCAGGCCAACGCGAAGGTCGTGCGACCTTTGATCATCTTCACCCCGAAGTCGCTCCTGCGGGCCAAGAAGGCGGTGTCGAAGAAGGCCGAGTTCATGTCCGGTCACTTCCATCCGCTCATCGCGGACCCGGATTTCACCGGTCCCCAGATCCGCAAGGTGCTGATGTGCAGCGGCAAGGTCTACTACGACCTCGCGGCCTACCGCGAGGAGCATGGCATCAGCGACGTCGCGATCCTGCGCTTCGAGCGCCTCTACCCCCTGCCCTTCCGCACCCTGCCCCCGGTGCTCGAGCAGTACCCCAACGCCGAGCTGACCTGGGTTCAGGAGGAGCCGGCCAACCAGGGGGCCTGGTCGTTCATCGCCATCAACCTGCCTGAGATCGTCGACCGTCCGATCACCGGCGTCAGCCGCCCGTCGTCGTCCTCGCCCGCCTGCGGCACCCACCAGCGCCACGAGGAGGAGCAGAAGGCCGTCGTCGAGCAGGCGTTCCGATAGGAGGCCGCATGTACTTCACCGACCGAGGGATCGAGGAGCTGCAGGCGCGGCGCGGCGAGGAGGAGGTCACCCTCGCATGGGTGGCCGAACAGATGCGCACGTTCGTCGACCTCAACCCCGACTTCGAGGTTCCCGTCGAGCGCCTGGCCACCTGGCTGGCACGCCTCGACGACGAGGACGAGTAGGCGGCTCGCGAGCTCGTCACGGCATCGGCGACTCCACGCTCAGGCCGAGGGCGCGGCACGCTTGAGTCAATCGTTCGTCGTAGGCCACGACACCCTCAAGATCCTGGCCAAGGCTGATCGCCGTGGCGCAGTGGATGGCATCAAGCGAGCGCAGGACGACGGGATCGAGTTCCGCAGCGAGATCGCATACCGAAGGCGTGATTCGCACAAGGTCGACGGCCTCAAGCACCACGCGAGCCTGAAGTCGGCAGGAGGAACTGTGATGCCTCACGGCTCGCAGGAGCTCGACACGCACGAGGTCGCTGGCGACGAGTTCACGACCGTTCAACCACGCGCGAAGGGCAGCGGACTCGGGTTCCGCAATGACGAGCTTCACGGCGGCTGACGTGTCGAGGTACCAGGCCACTACTCGCGCTCGCTGTCCCGCATTCGCCGGAGCGTCTCGGACAGGTACTGCTCACTCACGATCGCGGGAGGAAGGTCATTCACCGATCGACGCGACGGCGTGACTGCCCCTTGAGCACGGAGCTCGTCAAGGCCGGAGGCCGCCAATCCGATCAGTTGCGCGACCGGTCGCCCGCGCTGGGTGATCGTGACGGGCCCGTTCGCGACAGCGTCGGCCACGACCCTGGTGGCGTGCTGCTGCAATTCCCGGATTCCCACGTGCTGCCCCATGTGCGTCAATGTAGCACTTGCTCGCCGGGTGCTCCTACCTCGTCAGCACGAGCTTGCCGCGAACATCGCCCGCCGCCATGACGGCGAACGCCTCCGCCGCCCGCTCCATGGGCAGCACACGGTCGACGACGGGCCGCACGCCGGTCGAGACGAGCAGGTCGACCAGCTCGCGCAGCTCGCCGATCGAGCCCATCGTCGAGCCCACCACGCGCAGCTGCAGGAAGAACAGTCGGTTGAGGTCGGCAGGCGGGTTCGGGCCGGAGGTCGCTCCCGAGATGACGATGGTGCCGCCCGGTCGCAGGGAGCGCATGGAATGCGACCACGTGGCCTCCCCCACCGTCTCCATCACCGCGTCGACCTTCCCGGGCAGCTTCGCATCCGGCTCGAAGGCCTCGTCGGCTCCGATCTCCAGGGCCCAGGCGCGCTTGTCGGCGTCGCGGGACGTCACCCAGACCCGACGCCCGAGTGCCCTGCCGAGCACGATGAGCGCGGTGGAGACACCGCCGCCGGCCCCCTGGACGAGGATCGTGTCACCGGGTCGCGTGTCGGACTTCGTCTCGATCATGCGGTACGCAGTGAGGTACGCGGTCGGCAGGCAGGCCGCCTCCTCGAACGTCAGGGCGGCCGGCTTGTCGATGAGATTGCCCGCCGGCACCCGCACCTGCTCCGCGAGGGTGCCCGGGTAGCGCTCGCTCAGCAGGCTGCGTCGCGGATCGAGTGTCTCGTCACCCTCGCCGGCGGCGGCATCGCCGACGACCGCATGGACGATGACCTCGCGTCCGTCGTCGGTCACGCCGGAGGCATCGGAGCCGAGGACCATCGGCACCTGCTCGGCCTTGAGCGCCTGGCCCTTCAGGGCCCACAGGTCGTGGTGGTTCAGGCTCGCGGCCCGGACGCGGACGGTGACCCAGTCGTCAGGGGTCGGCGGCTCGGGAAGGTCGCCCACCCCGAGCACGGACAGCGGGTCATCCCGGTCGACACCGGCGGCATAGACGGAGAACATGGCTCGAGCCTCTCACGATCCGGCACGAGCGTGGCGGTCGCGGCCGTACCGGAACCACAGCCGCCCCCGGATGAGCTCAGAGGAGACCGCACCGAAGGAGCGACTGTCGTCGCTGGATCCGGGGTTGTCACCCTCCACCCACCAGCCGTCCGGCGTCTCGCGCACCAGCCGCTTGACGACCTGCAGGTCCGGACGCAGAGGATGGGTCAGCAGGACGACCTGCCCCGGGCGCAGGTGGCGCGTGCGACAGGCGACCCACCACTCGCCGTTGGCCAGCGTCGGCTCCATGGACGGTCCCACGATCCGGACGCGGGTGAGCAGGGCCACGGGGCCATCCTGCCGTGGGACCGACCCCGTGCCGAGAGGATCGCCCGGCGCTATCGTGGTGCCATCACCCCTAGTCAAGGAGTCATGCCGACATGAGCCTCTTCGCGACCCTCGTCGCTCCTCGCACCAGCGCCTACGCGCACTGCGACCTCCCCTGCGGTGTCTACGACCCCGCTCAGGCCCGCCTCGAGGCCGAGTCCGTCAAGGCCTGCATGGAGAAGCACAACGCGTCCGACGACCACGATTTCAAGGCGCGCGCCATCTCCATCAAGGAGCAGCGCTCTCAGCTGGTCAAGGAGCACCTGTGGGTGCTGTGGACCGACTACTTCAAGCCCCCGCACTTCGAGAAGTACCCGCAGCTGAACGAGCTGTTCAACCAGGCGACCAAGCTCGCCGGTGCCGGTGGCACGAAGGGCACCTGCGACGTCGCCGTGGCCGACCAGCTGCTCGGCAAGATCGACGAGATCGCCGCGATCTTCTGGGAGACCAAGAAGGCCTAGTACGTCGACTGAGGGCTGGGATCCGTGCGCGGGTCCCAGCCCTCAGTGCTGTCCGACGCCGCGTCCGAGCCTGCAGCCCGTCGGCGTGGCACAGTGCGTGCATGACCGCCGACCTGCTCGCCCACCTGCGCGAGGTCGCGCAGTCCGGGAGTCCGGCGCAGATCAGCCAGGCACGCGCCCTGCTCGGTGCCCTGGCGTCGTCGCCCGACGATCCCCATTGCCAGGAGACGGCCCGCCTTCTCGTCGACGCCTACCTGCACGATCCCCACCTGACGCGGTGACTCGCTGACGCGGTGACCGTCGCGAGCACAGGCGCATGTCGCGCGGCATCTAGGCTCCTGACATGACCCACGGCCGAGTACGGCGCGCCCGTCCTGACGACATCCCCGAGATCGTGCAGATGGTGCGCGACCTCGCCGAGTACGAGAAGGCGCTCGACGAGGCCGTCGCCACCGAGGAGCAGTTCGCGCGGGCGCTCTTCGGCACGGACCCCAAGGTCTTCGCCCACGTGGTCGAGCACGAGTCCGACGCGCACGCGCTCGGCGGCTTCGCCCTGTGGTTCCTGAACTTCTCCACCTGGGTCGGCAAGCACGGCCTGTACCTCGAGGACCTCTACGTGCGCCCAGAGCTGCGCGGGAGCGGTTACGGCAGGCTCCTGCTCTCCACCCTCGCGCGCGAGTGCGTCGAGAACGACTACGGCCGTCTGGAGTGGTGGGTGCTGGACTGGAACGAGCCCGCCCTCGGCTTCTACCGGAGCATCGGCGCCGTGCCGATGGACGAGTGGACGGTGCAGCGTGTCACCGGCGAGGCCCTTGTCCGTCTTGCCGACGTGAGCGGTGACTAGCCGCACCGACTGGTGGTGCTGACTCCAGCGGTCCTGCGCTAGAGGATGGTGACGCCGACGCCGATCTTGGCCAGACCGCCGGTCACCTGCTCGACCTGATCGTCGGTGAGCTCGTCGTCCTTGTCTTGTGCCTGCGGGTCCGTCACGGTTCCTCCTGCTCGGTAGCCGTGACAGGACGGTAGCACTGCCGGGGGAACCTGGGGTGACGTTGCCGGCCTGCCGCCTGAACGGGATCCGACATGCCTGGTGGCATCCCCGCCGAGACCCGTAGGGTGGCGCCCGTTGAGAGGAGGCGCGCATGAGCGACACCGTGGCCCTGACCTTCGCGGCGCAGACTCAGAACGTGGCACTGGCCCGCACTCTTGCGGCCGCCATGTCGGCGCGCGCCGATCTGCCGCTGGACCAGCTCGAGGACGTCAGGCTGGCGGTCGACGAGGCAGTCACCCAGGTGATCGCTGCCGTCCTGCCGGGCGCGCGCATCACGTGCACCTTCGACACCGACGGGTCGACACTGTCGGTGCGCGTATCCGGGCCGACGACCGCAGCGACCCCACCGTCCACGAACTCCTTCAGCTGGACGGTGCTCAGTGCACTCGTCGACTCGGTGGAGGCCACGATCATCGACGGGGAGCTCGTCATCGCCTTCACGGTGACCAGTGACCTGGTGGACGTGTGACCTCGACCGACAGCAGCGGGGGTCGCTGGACGGATGCCGAGCGCGAGCGCGAGCACGAGCTCATCGCCCGGATGCACTCCCTGCCCGACGGCGATCCCCTCCGCGAGGCCGCACGGGCCGAGCTGATCACACTCCATCTGCCCCTCGTGCATCACCTGGCACGTCGGTACCGGGACCGGGGCGAGCCCTACGACGATCTCGTTCAGGTCGGCACCGTGGGGCTGATCAAGGCCATCGACGGGTTCGATCCCGAGCGCGAACTGGAGCTCTCCACCTACGCCACGCCCACCATCCTGGGTGAGATCAAGCGTCACTTCCGTGATCGCACCTGGGCCGTGCGGGTGCCGCGTCGACTGCAGGAGCTGCAGTCGCAGGTGACTCAGCGTGCGGACGAGCTGTCGATCACCCTGCAGCGCTCCCCGACCGTGCGGGAGCTCGCCGCATCACTGGACGTGAGCGAGGCCGACGTCCTCGACGCCCTGGAGGCCCGGCAGGCATACATGACGCAGTCGATCGACGCGTCCGAGGATGCCGACGGGCCGGGATCAGTCGTCACCTCCCTCGGCGCCCTCGACGCGCGGTTCGACGAGATCGACGACCGCGAGGCGCTGCGTCCGCTGCTCGAGGCCCTGCCCGAACGCGAGCGCTCCATCCTGCTCATGCGCTTCGTGCAGAACATGAGCCAGTCGCAGATCGGCGAGGAGCTGGGCATCTCGCAGATGCACGTGTCGAGGTTGCTGTCCCGGACCCTCCTGCAGCTTCGCGAGGGCCTTGCAGGCGAGGCAGCCTGACCTCGATCGCACATGTGTCAGTCGCTGAGCGTGCGACGGACGCTCGGCAGGAACACCAGGACGATTCCCGTCACGGCCACCACCATGGCCACCTGACCGATGAGCCGCAGCCCACCCTCGTTCGACTGGGAGATCTCGTAGCCGATCAGGCCCAGGACCAGCTGCGCCACCACGAACGGGGACCGCGCCCAGCTGCGGCACCTCCACCAGCCCACCGCCACCCACACCAGGCCCGCACCGAAGCCGGCGGTGATCGCGACCAGCCCGGCCAGCGCTGCCGGGTTGGACACCTCCGCCGGCCCGGTGATGCCGACACGTACCGCCTCGACGAGGTCGAAGACGGCGTACGCCAGCAGGCCGAGACCCTCGATCGCGGCTAGGGCGGCCAGTAGGACGAGCACCGTCGGTCGTGAGCTCACCGGAGCACGGTATCGGGGCGCGCCTCTCGCGTCGCGGCGCTACTAGGCTCGAGCAATGCGAGGTCTCCTGGTGGTCAACCCACGAGCCACCACGACCTCCCCGCGCGTCGTCGACGTCATCGTCCACGCGTTCTCAGCGGACATCGATCTCGACGTGACGGTCACGACGCATCGGGGGCACGGGTTCGCCCTGGGCGAGCGGGCCCGCACCGAGGGCCTGGACGTAGTCGTGACCCTCGGCGGCGACGGCGTCGTCAACGAGGTCACGAACGGGCTGCTCGCCGAGGGCCCGGGACCTCACGTGCCGATGCTGGCCACCGTGCCCGGAGGCAGCGCGAACGTCTTCGCTCGGTCGCTGGGCCTGCCCAACGACGCCGTCGAGGCCACCGGTCAGATCCTGGAGGCGCTGCGGGAGGGTCGCAGCCGCCGCATCGGCGTCGGTCGCGCGGGCGATCACTGGTTCGTCGCCAATGCCGGCCTCGGCCTTGACGCCGAGATCATCGCGGCGATGGAGCGTCATCGGGAGCACGGCCGGTCGGCGACACCGCTGCGCTACGTGACCACGACCCTTCATGCGTACTTCCGCGGGACCGACCGCCGGCATCCGGCCCTGACCCTCACCCGGCCCTGGCCGCTGCCCGACGGCCGGACGGCCGAGGTGGTGGACCACGCCTTCGTGGCCTTCGTCCAGAACACCGCTCCGTGGACCTACCTCGGCAGCCTGCCGATCAACCCCTGCCCGGACGCCTCGTTCGACACCGGCCTGGATGTCTTCTCCCTGCGCAGGCTGAAGGTGCCGACCGCCCTGGCCGCCGCAGGACGGCTGCTGAGGGGCCGAGGCTCCTGGGACGCCCGCGGCGCCATGGTCACGTGGCACGACGAGACCGGCTTCCTCGTCGAGGCGAGCCGACCCGTCGCCCTGCAGATCGACGGCGAGGGCCAGGGGGATGTCACGCGGGTGGTCTTCGCCGCCCACCCGGAGGCGCTGACCGTCGTGTCATGAGGTCTGGCCCGTTTTTCGTCCTATTTGCGAAGAAAAAATCCGGACATTTCCCCTAGTCGTGACCGGATTGTGACCTAATTGACAGGACACGGACCCCTCGATCCGGCGCTTGCCCTTGTGGCTGGGGGGATCGTCTGCGACCCTATAGGCGCCCGTTGCTGGATCGGGCGGCTGTCTTCCTCCAGGGGCCCCCGGGTGAACCCCGGTCCACGACGAGCCGCTCGTGAGAGCAATCACGAGCGCCGGAGACCCCGGCGCGTGCCCCAGTGGAGTGATACGCATGGACTGGCGCCACGAGGCTGCCTGCCGTGACGAAGACCCCGAGCTCTTCTTCCCCATCGGCAACACCGGACCTGCCTTGGTCCAGATCGAAGAGGCCAAGGCTGTCTGTCGTAGGTGCAGTGTGGTCGACGAGTGCCTCCGCTGGGCGCTGGAGACGGGGCAGGACGCCGGTGTATGGGGTGGCCTGAGCGAGGACGAGCGCCGGGCGCTCAAGCGCCGCAACGCGCGCCTGCGGGCGCGCAGCAACGCCTGACCCACGCGCGCGGCATCAGGCCGCCGGAACTCGGATGGTCACCACGGCTCCACCGTCACTGCCCAGGGTGAGGCTGCCGTTGAGGTCGGTTCGCACGATCGCATCCACGATGCTCAGGCCCAGCCCGGCATCCGCCACGGTGAAACCCTCGGGCAGCCCCATGCCGTCGTCGGAGACCTCCAGGATGAGTCCGCCACCGGACTCCTGGTCCAGGCGCACCCGGACCACAGAGGCCGTCGCATGCTCGACGGCATTGTTGAGCAGCTCCGAGACCGTCATCGCCATGGGCACCGCAAGGTCGGCCGGCAGCAGGCCCCACGAGCCCTCCCGGGCGATGCGGGGCACCGTTCCGTCGAGGGAGTAGGCCGGCGCGAGATCGCCCACCAGCCCGACGATGCGATCGACCACCGCATCGAAGTCGACCTGCTCGGCGGCACCCACCGACAAGGACTCGTGCACCACGGCGATGGCGGCAACTCTCAGCTCCGCCTCCGCCAGGGCGACCCTGGTCTCCTCCGTGCCAGCGCGGCGGCCCTGCATCCTCAGCATCGCCGCCACCGTCTGCAGGTTGTTCTTCACACGGTGGTGGATCTCACGGATCGTGGCGTCCTTGCTCAGCAGTGCCTGCTCTCGTCGACGAAGGTCCGTGACATCACGGCAGAAGACCAGGGCGCCGATCCGCTCGCCCGCACGGCGCAGCGGGATGCCGTGAAGCAGGACCGTGGCGGAGGCGTTCTCCAGGGTCGTGCCCCCGGGTGCGCGGCCGCTGGCGACGGCGCTCAGCGCCGAGTCGACTGGTCCGGGGCGGTGCGCGAGTCGCACGACCACCTCCGCCAGGGGCGAGCCGACCACCTCACGGGCCAGGCCGAGGCGGCGCATGGCGTTCACGGCGTTGGGGCTCGCGTACGCCACGATGCCCGCAGCCGTGAGGCGGACGAGGCCGTCGCCCACTCTCGGCGCCTGGCTCGTGGCCACCGGCTCCTCCAGCGATGGGAACGTGCCCTCGACGATCATGGTGAACAGGTCATCGGCCGAACTGAGGTAGATCTCCTCCAGCCGCCCCGCAACCCGCGGCTCGGCCGATGCATGCCGCGCGAGAACGGCGACGACCTTGCCGTCGCGGGACACCGGATAGGCCTCAAGGCTCGATGGCGCCCAGGCCGGCTCAGCGTCACGCTCGACGAAGGCCTGACCGAATGCGAGCGCATGATCGACCGCCCGATTGCGTCCGCGGGGCATGAATCGGCCGATGACATCGTCCGGGACCGTGGTTGGCGCGGTCGTGGGTCGTACCTGCGCCACCGCGACCAGCCCGCCCTCGTTCCAGGTGGGTACCCACAGCAGCAGGTCGCTCAGGGCGAGGTCGGCCAGCACCGACCACTCCTCGACCAGGCGCACGAGCAGGTCGCCGTCGGCCGGCGAGAGATCCGTGCGCTCGCTGAGGAGGCGGTCGAGGGTGCTCACGAGTGGCGAGGATACGGGCCGGTCACCAGAAGTGGAGACGCGACGTCGGCACGACATCGACCGGGGCCATGGTCACGCGTGCGCCGTTCCAGCGCACCTCCCGACCGTCCGGATCCACATCGACCCGCCCCGTGAGGCCGTTGCGCACCAGGTCGCCAGACGTCAGGTCGCGGCAGCCTCGTACCGGCACGATGCGCCGACGCCCCGGAGCCGGCGTCTGAGCCGCGGCGTGCTCATTGGAGAACAGCACGGAGATGTCAGCAGCGACGGCGCCGAGGGCACCGAACTGCGGACCGAGGACGAGCGGCTCCGCCGAGTCGATGCTCGCATTCGGGTCTCCCGTCATGCCCCAGGCCGGCATGCCCCCCTTGATGACGAGTGACGGCTTTGCGCTGAACAGCTCCGGGCGCCACAGGACGATATCCGCGAGCATTCCCACGGCCAGTCGGCCGACCTCATGCCCCAGGCCGTGCACCAGGGCGGGATTCACGGTGATCTTCGCCAGGTAGCGCAGGATCCGGTCGTTGTCGTCCTGCCTGTCGTCGCGATCAGGATCGCGGCCGGCGAGGACACCCGCCAGGGCGAAGGTCCGCCACCATGTCTCTCCCGCACGTCCCATTCCCTGGGCGTCCGACGATGTGACCCCGATGACCCCCATGTCATGAAGGATGCCCTCGGCCGCCATCGTCACGCCACGCACGCGGGCGCGCGCGATGTGCACATCGCTCTCGCGGGTGGCATCCATGCCGTGGCTGAGCAGGATCATGTCGACGTGCTCAGCGACCGCGTTCACGCCATAGGGCAGGGTGGGATTCGTCGACGACGCCAGCACGTTCGCGTGACCTGCAAGCGTCAGCACATCGGGGGCGTGGCCACCGCCGCAGCCCTCGACGTGGTACGCGTGCACCGGGCGACCATCCATCACGGCGAGCGTGTCCGAGACCGACAGAGTCTCGTTGAGACCGTCGGTATGCAGCGCGACACGGAAGTCGACCTCATCTGCGACCGTGAGTGCAGTGTCGATGGTGCGCAGCGTGGCACCGGTGTCCTCGTGCACCTTCAGCCCGCATACATGGGCCTCGACGGACTCGCGGATCGCCTCCCCCCGCGAGGAGGACCCCCGACCGAGGAGGCCGATGTTCACCGGATAGGCCTCCGTGGCGCGCAGCCCGCGTTCGAGCACCCAGGCGGAGCCCAGGCCCACGCCCCACATCGGGCCGGCCTCCTGACCGATGACGGTGGTGACTCCCGAGGCCAGTTCCGCTGCGAGAACGCGCGGGCTCAGCGTGTGCACGTGCGTGTCGATGCCACCAGGCGTCGCGATCAGCCCGTCACCGTCGATCACCACGGTGCCGGTGCCCACCACGACATCGATGTCGTCGGCCGTATCGGGATTGCCCGCCTTGCCGATGCCGCTGATGCGTCCATCCCTGATACCGATGCTCGCCACGCGGACTCCGTCGACGGGATCGAGCACCACGACGTTCGTGATGAGGACGTCGCACGACTCCCGGGCCGAGAGAGCCTGCAGGCCGATGCCATCGCGACCGGTCTTGGCGAATCCCACCCGCAGTTCGTCTCCCGCATCCGGCACTCGCTCGGTGACGCGCAGACGAAGCTGCGTGTCGCCCAGAACGAGAACTTCACCGGCGTGTGGTCCGAAGTCGCCGCTCATGAGGACACCCCATCCGATCGCATCCGCATGAACTGCGCGACAGCGTTCTCCGCCTCGTCGATGCTGCCCGCCTGCTCACCGTCCACGACGTCGAGGTAGCCACATGCGCGAAGGGTCGCGAGTGCCCTGGTGCGCACGGCAGGATCATCCAGCGGCCCGTCCACGACACCAGAGGTGCCTACCTGCACTCGCGCACCGCCGATGGGGGTGATCGGAAGGTGCCGCGCCTCCCCCGGGTGCAGCCACACGGTGTCGCCGGTGGGGATGGCCAGGCGCATGCCGAATGCCGACGCGCGATCCAGGCGCAGGCGCGGGTTGACCTCCGCCAGGTGCACGTGGGAGGTCAGGCCGATCGCCGTGACCGCCTCGTTCGCGACGGCCAGCGACGCGACAGCCCTCGGCTCGGCAACTCCCGCGTCATCCCCGTCCCCGGGAGTTGCCGGGGCAGCAGGACCGGAGTCGTCCCCGAAGGGCCGGTGCACCACGACCAGCCGGGTGCCGTCATCGAAACGGGCCTCGACGCGCACCTCGGTCACCGTCTCGACCACGCCCGGCAGGACGTCCTGCGGCCCGAGCAGGGTCCGCGCCTGATCGCGTACCGCCACCAGGTCGATCCCGTCGCGGGCCATCTCGCACACGGCATCGGCGATGAAGGCCGTCGCCTCCGGAATATTGAGGAGCAGCCCACGGGCCCGTCGCTCACGTGCCAGCAACGCCTGCAGATGGAGCAGGAGGCGGTCGTGCTCCCCCGGCGTGAGCGCCATCTGGTCTCCTGACTCTGCGCTGACCGGTGAGTCGTGCTCGACACGCCCAGGCGTGTCGAGCACACGACTCACCGGTCACGGACGTGATCTGAGGCTAGCGGCAGGGGGAGCCGGACGTCCGGGGTGTCGCGTGCGGCATAGTCGCCGCATGGCCGATTCCGTCCTCGTCCGCGCAGCCCGCGCGGACGACCTCCCGGCAGTCAGCCGGATCAGCGTAGCCGCCTACGAGGCGGCCGGCCAGCTCGAGCAGGGCAGCCGGTATCGCGAGGTCCTGGCTGATGCGCAGACACGTTTCCGCGACGGCCACCTGCTCGTCGCCGAGCGCTCCGGCGAGGTGATCGGCACCGTGACCATCTGCCTGCCGGGCACCGACCTCGCCGAGATCGGCGGTCCCGGGGAGCTGGAGTTCCGCTTCCTTGCCGTCGATCCCATGGCCTGGGGCTCGGGAGTGGCCGACGCCCTCGTGCTCGCGTGCGAGGAGCAGGCCCGCATCACTGGGGCCGCATCACTGGCCATCTGCGTGCGCGACAACAACACAGGCGCAGCGGCCATGTACGCCAAGCGTGGATTCGTCCGTGCCCCCGAGCGGGATTGGTCACCCGTGCCGGGCACCGACCTGCTGGCCCTGACCAGGCCCGTGACATCGGAACGCTGACGGATCAGTCCAGGATCGCGAGCACATCGCCCTCGCGGACAACATCACCCGGTTGCACGCTGATCTCGCGGATGACCCCAGCCATCTCGACGACGACGGGGATCTCCATCTTCATGGACTCCAGGATCATCAGAGTGTCGCCGGCCGCGACGCTGATACCGACCTCGGACACCACCGAGTGGACCGATGCCACCATCTCGGCCCGAACTGTCTGCTCCACTGTGTCTCCTGTCGCCGGGAAGAGGCTACTCGCCCGTGTCGTCGGACACCGCCACCTGGCGGATTCGCGCGACGATCGACACGCGCAAGCTGTCGGGCGCGACCTCTCCCGCGCATGAGCGACGCACCACAACCTTCACCGCTCGCACGACGCTGACCTGCTCGTCGCACGGCGGACACTCACCGAGGTGCTGCACGATGTCGACGCGCTGGACCTCGGCCACTTCGCCGTCGACGTACTCGTGCACGAGTGACAGCACCTGAGTGCAGGGGATGGCATGGGGATTGCCGCAGCTCATGAGTCGTCACCGTCCTCGTCCGCGCTCAGGAAGCCTCGCTCCACGGCATAGTCGGCGAGCAGCTCACGCAACTGGCGGCGCCCGCGATGCAGTCGCGACATCACCGTGCCGACGGGCGTGCCCATGATCTCCGCGATCTCCTTGTAGGGGAAACCCTCGACATCGGCGAGGTAGACCGCGAGCCGGAAGTCCTCGGGCAGCTGAGCGAGGGCGTCGACGACATCGGAGTCCGCGAGCCGCTCGAGTGCCTCGGTCTCGGCCGAGCGCAGTCCAAGCGAGGTGTGGCTCTCGGCCTCGTGCAACTGCCCGTCGGAGAGATCGTCCATTCCTGTCTGGAACGGCTGTCGCTGCCTCTTGCGGTAGATGTTGATGTAGGTGTTGGTCAGGATCCGGAACAGCCACGCCTTGAGGTTGGTGCCCTCGGCGAAGGAGTCGAAGGCGGCAAAGGCCTTCAGGTAGGTCTCCTGCACGAGGTCCTCGGCGTCGGCCGGGTTCCGGGTCATCCGCATGGCCGCCCCGTAGAGCTGGTCGAGGTACTGCAGGGCATCCCGCTCGAACCGTTCAGCCCGCTCCTCGGCGGACTCGGCGGGAGCAGTGGCAGGGGCGTCGGACATCGCGTCGGAGCCTAGTACGGCGCAGGCACCGCTCCTCGGCAGCGGTCGACCCTCCACGTCTGCGCACATCAGCACAGCCCCGGCAACATCCCCGCCCCGAGGTTCATTCCCGCCCGTCCAACCGATGCCTGGCACGGTGACGCGCCTTCTCGATCCCGAGATCCCCGACAACATGCCAGGCATCGGGGGTGGTCAGGCGAGGGGGGCGATGAGCTCCGGGCCGTTGTTGCGGACGCTGTTCACCCTCGTCGACACCGGGTAGGCCTCCAGGGTGATGTCCCCCGCCGGTGCGAGGAGCCCCTGCGCCTCGTCCGCGCCCACCTGCGGATCGAGCCAGGCGGCCCAGTCGGCGCGCGCGATCGTCATGGGCATCCGGTCGTGGATCCGCCCGACGGCATCACTGGCCTCGGTCGTGATCACCGTGCACGTCAGCCGCCATGCGGACGGATCCCCCTCGGCAACTCCGGCGTCGCGCCACCACTCGTACAGGCCGGCCATGGGCAGCGAGCGTCCGTCGGCCGGGTGGATGTAGAAGGGCTGCTTGAGCGGCTTGCCCGACCGCCCGAGCGGCGCTCCTGGCTCCGTCGGCTCGTACCACTCGTAGTACCCGTCGGCCGGCACCAGACACCGTCGCTTGGCGAAGGCGCCACGGAACGCCGGCTTCGACGCCACGGTCTCCGCCCGCGCGTTGATGAGTCGGCTGCCCATGCTCGGGTCCTTCGCCCACGAGGGAATCAGCCCCCACCGCGCGATCTCGAGCGTTCGCGCGCGGGCTCCCTCCACGTCGCGGTCGACGACGACGTGGACCTGCTTCGTGGGCGCCACGTTGTAGTCGGGCGCGAGGTGGTCCTCCGAGTCGACGTGCGCATCGAACTCCACCGCGAGGGCTGCTGGGTCCGTCGCTGCCGCATAACGTCCGCACACGTTCCAAGCCTGCCACGACGAGGATCCCCCTCGCGTGGGCACGGCGTCTAGACTCGACGCGTGATCAGGGCCGGGGCGCACCGCGAGCACCGCGCACCCAGGGTCACCCTCGTCGCCGCAGCCATCTCCGTGCTCAGCCTGGCCGGTCACACGGCTGGCGGCGGTGCCATCGATCTGCTCGGCATCGCCGCGGTGATCGCCCTCGCTGCAGGACTGGCCGCCACGACGACGCGGCGGAGGCTGTCATGGGGGCGGGTGTGGGTCGTTCTCCTTGCCGCCCAGGCGCTGCTGCACGTGGTACTGACGTTCACATCCGGCCACGCCCACGGCGCGACCGCGATGAGCGTGCCCGCCATGGTGCTCGGGCACGTGATCGCGTCAGTGATCGCGGCGGCGATCGTCGTACACGCCGACTCTCTCCTACGGCGCTGGGCCGCCTACCTCGCCGCAGTGATCGGCGCACCGGTGCCGACCCCGGTCGGACTGCAGCTGCCTCCGCCCGGCCGAGTCGCCCGGACGGCTTCGCGCACCCCCGCGCTCCCCGTGACACGCCAACGGATCGTGCGTCGTGGTCCACCGGCGCCCCTCGCCTACGCAGAGCGCTAGCCGGGCCTCCAGCTCTCCTCTCGAGCCGGTACCAGGGGTCCGGTCCCCCCTGACCCACCGTTCGAAAGGAACAGCCATGAACCCTTGCCTGGATCGACCCATCCGGCGTCGAGACCGATCACGAGCCATCAGCAGGCCACGTCCTGCCATCACGACTCGGCGAGTCCTGATGGCCGCGGTCGTCGCCATCGCGGCGCTCCTCCTCCTGCCCGTTCCCGCCTCCGGTCACGCATCCTCGGCCGGCTCCTCGCCGGCCGCCGATGAGGTCCTCCCGACCGCGCCGTCGCAGGTGCGGATCGAGTTCGACTCGGGCCTGCTCGAGATGGGCTCCGCCCTCATCGTCCGCGACGCGGACGGTCGCTCGATCACGACGGGACCGGCGGTCGTAGGCGAACGCTCCTTCAGCGTGCCGGTCGACCCGACGGCACCTCCGGGCGTCTACGAGGTGGCCTACCGAGTCGTATCGGCGGACGGCCACACCGTCGAGGACACCTTCTCGTACACGGTGGGCGACGCCACGACGTCCGCCACCGCGTCGACCACGAGCACCGAGTCGTCCGACAGTCCGAGCCTGCCTCTCGGATGGCTCCTCGCCGGAGGAGTGATCGTCATCGTCGCCGTGGGGGCAGCACTACTGTGGCGCAGGTGAGCACCGACTCGTGGACTGCGCCGACGACCGCCTCCCCCGTCGAGGCGGTCGTCGCGGTCCCCGGGTCCAAGTCGGCGAGCAATCGGGCACTGATCCTCGCCGCTCTCGCCGACGGGCCCAGCCACATCGGCGGACTGCTCGATGCCCGCGACACGCGGCTGATGGCCGACGGGCTCCGCCAGCTGGGCGTGGAGATCGAGATCCTCGGCCGCGATGAGGTCGGCAACATCGATGTCGACGTGACCCCGCACTTCCTCAGCGGGCCTGCGGCCATCGACGTAGGGCTCGCCGGGACCGTGATGCGCTTCCTGCCTCCGCTGGCGGCCCTCGCGCACGGTGACATCACCTTCGATGGCGACGCGCATGCCCGCAACCGGCCGATGGCGACCGTCATCGAGTCCCTGAAGGATCTCGGCGTCACTGTCTGGGACCGCGGCACCGGGCGCCTGCCGTTCATGGTGCAGGGCTCGGGCGAGGTGACCGGCGGAGAGGTCATCGTCGACGCCTCGAAGTCGAGCCAGTTCATCTCCGGCCTGCTGCTCAGCTCACCGCGCTTCAACGCCGGCGTGACCGTCCATCACGTCGGCCCGAGCCTGCCGAGCATGCCGCACATCGACATGACCATCGCGATGCTGGCAGACCACGGCGTACGCGTGCGGCGTGACGGCGACACCGTCTGGCACGTGGACCCGCAGGAGATCCACGCCCTCGATCGCAGGATCGAGCCGGACCTGTCGAACGCGGCCCCGTTCCACGCTGCTGCCCTCGTCACCGGCGGAAGCGTCACCGTGCCCGGCTGGCCGACGCACACGACGCAGCCCGGTGATCTTCTCCGCGACATCTGGACGGCGATGGGCGCGCAGGTCGTCCACGATGCGGCTGGCCTGACGGTGACAGGCACGGGATCCATCCGGGGCGTGGACCTCGACCTGTCGCAGGCCGGCGAGGTGGCGCCCACCATCGCCGCGGTCGCCGCGCTGGCCGACTCCCCGAGCACCCTTCGCGGCATCGCACACCTGCGCGGGCACGAGACCGACCGGCTCGCCGCCCTCACGGCCGAGATCAACGGGCTCGGGGGCGACGTCGAGGAGATCGAGGACGGACTCGTCATCCGCCCGCGCCCGATGCACGGGGGCGTGTTCCATACGTACGACGACCACCGCATGGCCACAGCCGGCGCCGTCATCGGCCTTGCGGTGGCAGGAGTCGAGGTCGAGGACATCGGCGCGACGGGCAAGACGCTGCCCGGCTTCCCTGCCATGTGGTCGACCATGATCGCCGGGAGCTCGACCGCGTGACCCAGCGCCATCGCCACCTCGACGAGGATGACGTCCGGGTCCGCCCCGGGCGTCGCAAGGCGAGGCCGCGGTCGAAGGAGCGCCCCGCCCATGCCGATGCCGTCACCGCCATCGTCATGACCGTCGACCGGGGACGCTTCACCCTCGAGCTGCCCGACGGCACCGAGGTGTACGCCGTCAAGGCGCGCGAGCTCGGCCGCAAGGGCATCGCCGTCGGTGACCGCGTCGAGGCCGTAGGTGATGTCAGTGGCGATGTCGACACCCAGGCGCGCATCGTGCGGCGCCTGGACCGCACGTCCACCCTGCGACGGACTGCCGATGACACCGACCCCGTCGAGCGAGTGATCGTCGCGAACGCCACGCAGCTCGCCGTCGTCACGGCGACGACGAATCCCGAGCCGCGCACCGGACTCATCGATCGGGCCCTCGTGGCCGCTCTCGACGCCGGGATCGAGCCGATGCTCGTCCTCACCAAGACCGACCTCAAGCCCGCTGACGAGCTCCTTCGCCTCTACGGCCCGCTCGACCTGCGTGTCTTCACGATCGACGAGCGACGCATCCCGGATTCACTGGCCGAGGCCCTGCACGACGAGCGCACGGTGCTCGTGGGGCATTCAGGCGTGGGCAAGTCCACCCTGGTGAACGCCCTGATACCCGACGCCGACCGGCAGACCGGGCACGTCAACGCGGTGACCGGCCGAGGACGCCACACGTCGACGAGTGTCGTCGCCATGCACCTGCCCGGCGGTGGCATCGTCATCGACACACCCGGCATCCGGTCCTTCGGCCTCGCCCATGTCGATGTCGCTCGCGTGATCCGGGCCTTCCCGGATCTGGCTGCCATGACGCACGACTGCCCGCGCTCCTGCAGTCACGACGAGCCCGACTGCGCCCTGACATCCGCCCTCGAGTCATCCTCGGACCCGACCTTGCACGAGAGGATCTCCTCCCTGCGTCGACTCGTGCGCAGCCGCGCTGACGCGTCGGAGGACGTCAGCTGAGGCGCGACCAGACCGCTTCGGCCCCGGTGTGGCCCACGCGCACCGTCCAGTAGGTCACCAGGACTGACATCACGACGACGACGACGGCCAGGACGACCACGAGGACGGGTCGCGACCGGTTGGTCGGCCGGCCTCGATCGAGCAGCCACAGCCCCGTGACGAGCAGCACCAGCAGCAGAACCAGGATCGGCAGCGGATCCGCGAGCTCGGCGTGCGGCTGGGGGGTGCCCACGCGCTCGGCGAGCTGCTCGCCCGACAGCTTGGCCAGGGCCGACGACACGAAGGCGACGCCCGCGACGATGACGACCAGGATCCCGAACCGGCGGGAGAAGCGGGACCACAGCGCCATCACCACGGCACCGACCGCGGTCAGCGGCGCCAGGACCACCGCACCGTGCACAAGGAGCGGGTGCGCCGGGAGGCCGCCGATGGTGTCGAGCATGCCGGCAGCCTAGCCACGCCGCTGACCCGCCGCCGGGGTCTGCGACCCCGATAGATTTGTCCCGTGACGAGCCCCATCACGGACGATCTCGCCGTTGCACTGTCCCTCGCCGACATCGCCGACGGCCTCAGCATGGCCCGCTACCGCGCCGACGACCTCGTCGTCGACACCAAGCCCGATCTCACGCCTGTCACGGAGGCCGACCGTGCGGTCGAGCAGACCCTGCGGACGGAGCTGGCCCGGCTGCGTCCGGACGACTCAGTCATCGGGGAGGAGTACGGCAGCGTCGGGGAGACGGCGCGGCGCTGGGTCCTCGACCCCATCGACGGCACGAAGAACTACGTGCGGGGTGTTCCGGTGTGGGCGACGCTCATCGCGCTGATGATCGACAGCGACGTCGTCGTCGGCGTGGTGTCGGCGCCTGCCTTGGGGCGACGCTGGTGGGCCGCCCGCGGGCACGGTGCCTACGTGTCCGATCCCGCCGCGTCCACGCCCCGCCGGCTCCAGGTCAGTGCCGTCGCTGCGCTGGCCGACGCATCCTTCTCCTTCTCCGACCCGATCGGCTGGGCCGAGCGAGGTGCTCGTGACGGGCTCGACCGCCTGCTGACGCAGACGTGGCGGCAGCGCGCCTACGGGGACTTCTGGTCGCACATGCTCGTGGCCGAAGGCGCGGTAGACATCGCGGCCGAGCCGGAGCTGCAGACGTACGACATGGCAGCCCTCATCCCCATCGTGGAGGAGGCCGGCGGGCGCATCACCGCCTACGACGGAAGCTCCGCCCTCGGTGGAGGATCCGCGGTGACGACCAACGGCCACCTGCACGAGCAGGTTCTCCAGGTCATCGCCGACCCGAATGCCGCGAAACGCTGACAAAAGCCCCTCCGGGAGCGACGATGGATTCACCTGGATGCGGAGGTGCGCCATGCAGTTGTCCACGATCCTGTCAGCCAAGGGTGAGTTCGTCGCCACCATCACTCCCGAGCAGTCGGTAGCGCAAGTGGCGGCGAGGCTCAACGAGCATCGCGTCGGTGCACTCGTGGTGTCACGCGATGGCTGCACCATCGACGGAATCGTCTCGGAGCGCGATGTCGTGCGGGCTCTCGCCGATGGCCCCGGCATGCTCTCCGAACCCGTGTCGTCGATCATGACCACGCACGTGTTCACCGCACCCCCCGACGCGCATGTCGACGAGCTCATGCACCTCATGACGGACAAGCGGGTGCGGCATATCCCCGTGATCGACGAGGACGGCCTGCTCATCGGCATCGTGAGCATCGGCGATGTCGTCAAGACGCACGTGGAGGAAGTTGAACGCGAGCGCGCAGCACTGATGGACTACATCAGCAAAGGCTGACGTCAGCGACGGGTCACCACCATGGGCAGGCCCGCCGCCGGTCGCACCGTGACCAGTGGCTCAGCCTCGGGGAACGTGGTCCCGGCAGGGAAGGCCATCGAGTAGCGGCCTGCGATCACCGACAGCATCAGTGCGCCCTCGACGTAGGAGAAGTCCCGGCCGATGCACTGTCGCGGCCCGGCTCCGAATGGCACGAAGGCGGTGCGGTCGGCGCGTCCGTCCAGGAAGCGGGTGGGATCGAAGAGCTCCGGATCGCGCCAGACTGAGGGGTGCCGATGCAGCAGCCACGGGCTCAGGATGACGAGCGCCCCAGCGGGGATGTCGCGGCCGGCGAGAGTGTCCGGACCAAGGGCCTGGCGGGTGATCAGCCAGGCCGGCGGGAACAGGCGCAGCGCTTCGTCCAGCACGGCCCGCGCGTACGGCAGTCGCGCGTAGTCGGCGAACGTCGGGGGGTGCCCGCCCAGCACCTCGTCTGACTCGCGCTGGAGGGCTGCCTGCACCTCGGGATGCTCGGCGAGGAGCGCCCAGGACCACGTCAGGGCACTCGCGACCGTCTCGTGCCCCGCGACGATGAACGTGACTACCTGATCACGTACCTCACGCGAGCTGAGCCGAGCACCGGTCTCGTCGCGCGCAGCAAGCAGCATGTCGAGCATGTCGCGTGGTTCGTCCGAGGGATGTGCGGTGCGCTCTCGCAGCATGCCGAGGACCGCGGCGTCGAGCTCGCGCAGCGCCCCCTGCAGGCGACGGTTCGCGGGTGAGGGAACCCAGGACGGCGGGGTGATCGGGACGCGCGCCCGCGCGACCACGACATCCAGCGCAGCCAGGGTCGCCTGCGCCAGTCGGTGGGCATCCGTCGACAGGTCCGTGCCGAAGAGGGCGTGGCCGACCACTTCCAGCGCTGTCGTCATCATCGACGCGTCGACGTCGATGACGCCTCCGGCAGGCACCGCATCCCAGTCGTCGAACATCCTCGCGAGGGCGATGTCGACGTGGGCGACGATGCGCTCGAGGGTCTCGTGGTGGAAGGCCGGCTGCACCAGCGGGCGCTGGTGACGCCAGGGCTCGGTGTCGGCGACGAGGAGGCCGTTGCCGGTGACGAGTGACAGCGAGCGGTACTGGATAGTCGCCTTCCCGTAGTTGCGCGCATTGGCGACAAGGACACGCCGCACTGCGTCCGGCTCGTTGACCAGGTAGCTGGGGGGACGCGGAATGGGGAACTGGACGACATCGCCGTAGGTGCGCCACACGGAGTCGAGGTAGTCAACGGGGTTGCGGCGGATGGCGGCGAACGACATGAGCATCTGGGGCCCGAGCGGCCCCGGTGCCGTGGCCGGAGTGCCGAGGAAGGAGCGGCCCTCGAAGTCGCTCACGACGCGGCAACCGGCAGCGACTCCTCCGCCCGGGGCGCATAGAGCGTTGTGCGCTCGACGAGTCGGCGCCCGAGGGGCTCCACGATCGCGCGGAAGTCCTCAGCGCTGATGCCCTGACCGTGGGTCGCCCCCGCAGCGCGGGAGATGTTCTCGTCCATCAGGGTTCCGCCGAGGTCGTTCACGCCTGCCTGGAGGAGCTGCTGGGCTCCACGTACGCCGAGCTTGACCCACGAGGCCTGCACGTTGGACACCCAGCCGTGGTAGGCGATGCGGCCCACGGCGTGCATGAGGACGACCTCGCGCCACGTGGGACCTCGGCGCGCCCGGCGCTTGAGGTAGATGGGGGACGCCATGTGGACGAACGGTAGCGGGATGAACTCGGTGAATCCCCCGGTGCGCTTCTGCAGGTCCCGGGTGCGCACCAGGTGGCGCGCCCAGTGGATGGGGTGCTCGAGGTGGCCGAACATGATGGTGATGGTGGAGCGAAGTCCCACCTCATGGGCGGCCTCGTGCGCATCCAGCCACTCGCTCGTGGTGATCTTGTCCGGGCACAGGATCTCGCGCACGCTGTCGTCGAGGATCTCGGCGGCGGTGCCGGGGAGAGTGCCCAGTCCGACGGACTTCAGTCGAAGCAGGTAGGCGTCGAGTGGCTCCCCGAGCCGGCGGGCTCCTTCGGTCACCTCGAGAGCCGTGAAGCCGTGCACGTGGATCTGCGGGAACGCCTGCTTGACGGTACGACAAACATCGACGTAGTAGTCGCCGTCGAAGTCCGGGTGGATACCCCCCTGCAGGCACACCTCCGTCGCCCCGAGGTCGACGGCCTCCTGCACGCGCGCGAGGATCTCGGCATCGTCGAGCAGGTACGGACGCCCACGCAGGTTGAGCGATGCCGGGCCCTTGGAGAAGCCGCAGAAGGTGCATCGGAAAGTGCACACATTCGTGTAGTTGATGTTGCGATTGCGCACGAAGGTGACGATGTCGCCGTTCACCCCAGCCCTGAGGTCGTCGGCGAACTCGGCGATCGCCGCCACCTCCCGCCCGCGGGCGGCGAACAGCGTAACGAGCTGCTCGACATCGGCCTCCTGCCCGGCGGCGACGCCGTCGAGCACCTCCGTGACGGCGGAGCCGGCCCGGGCCGCCGCCGGCAGGATCACCGGGGGCGGGCGGTCTGCACCGGAGTACCACTGGGTCGAGCGCCGGCCGATCTGCACGACCTCAGCCCCCGTGCCGACATTGGCAGCCGCCTCGTAGCGCTCCGGGAACACCGCTCCCGGGTCATCGCGGGCCAGGCACTCAGCATCGGATCGGTCCTGCACGGCGAACCGGACATCGGCGTGCAGCCAGCGATCCGGTCGTCGCGCGAACTCCGGGTAGACGGTGAGGCGCGGCACGAGGGCCATGCCTCGCGCCTCCACGGCCTCGCGGAGGATGTCGAGGTGCGGCCATGGCCGTTCCGGATTGACGTGATCGGCGGTGATGGGCGAGACGCCCCCGAAGTCGTCGATACCTGCATCGAGCAGCACACCCGGGTCGTCGACGAGGTTCGGCGGTGCCTGCACGTGGACGTCCTCAGGGAGGATGCCGCGTGCAAGGCGGATGGTGTCGACGAGGTCGTCGATGCTGCACGCAGGCGCATCCCGCATGAGCGTGCCCGGCTTGGGCACGAAGTTCTGGACGATCACCTCCTGCACGTGTCCGTGCCTGGCGTGTGCCGCCGCGATCGCCTCCAGGGTCGCGATGCGATCCTGGCGCGACTCGCCGATGCCCACGAGGAGGCCGGTGGTGAAGGGGATCGCCAGCTCGCCGGCCCAGTCCAGGGTCGCGAGGCGACGTGACGGATCCTTGTCAGGCGCACCGCGGTGGGCCGGCAGGTCGGGGTTGACCGACTCGATCATCATGCCCTGACTCGGCGAGACGGACCGCAGCAGCGCGAGCTCCTCGCGGCTGATCGCGCCGGCATTGACGTGCGGCAGCAGCCCCGTCTCGTCCAGCACGCGGCGCGCGGCGTGAGCGACGTACTCGGTGGTGGACGCGAACCCGTGCTCGGTGAGCCAGGTGCGCGCCTGCGGGTAGCGCTCCTCGGGCGCCTCCCCGAGGGTGAACAGGGCCTCGTGGCAGCCCACCTCGGCGCCAGCGCGCGCCACCGCCAGCATCTGCTCCACCGACAGGTACGGAGCAGGCAGGTGGGCCGGCGCCTGGGCGAAGGTGCAGTACCCGCAGCGATCCCGGCAGAGCTGGGTCAGCGGCAGGAAGACCTTCGGCGAGTAGGTGATCCGCCGCAGAGGATCGGGCACCCGCACTCCTCGCTTCGGTGGACCGCTCGGGCCGGGAAGCGCGAACGGTGGTCCCATCGTGGCACACCCGCCGTGCGCCGATCATGTGACCTGAGTCACCGGATCTCGTGGTGATCCTCCTCACGATCCCGTGAGTTTGTTTGCGCCCAATACAAATCTGAGACACAATCGTGATGTCAAGGCGGGAGACCCCCGCGACGAACCAGCAACACGACAGGAGTGATCCTCCATGAAGCCGCTAGCGAAGGTGTTGACCTCGATCTTCGGGGCCCAGGGCACGGACCACGAGTCCGCGCGCATCCGGCAGATGCACCGCGAATGGGACCGCATGCGGGCCCAGGCGCTGACTCCCGCCGAGCGCGAGGAGATCGACGCGATCTTCTCCCGCAACCTCTAGCAGCGTCCGGCTACCGCCGGACCCATCACGCACAAGCCCCCAGCCCACCGGGCTGGGGGCCTTCGCGTCCCCGGGCCCGGCACAGCGGTCAGTCGAAGTCCACGACCACAGGTGCGTGATCGCTCCACCGCTCGGCGTAGGACGGAGCGCGACCGATCCGCGCCTCGCGGGCGCGCTCCGCGAGCCCGGGTGTGGCGATCTGGTAGTCGATCCGCCAGCCCGCATCATTGTCGAATGCCTGGCCGCGCCACGACCACCAGGTGTACGGACCCGGACCCTCACCGCCCAGACGACGGCCGAGATCGACCCAGTGCCGGTCGAACCAGCGGTCGAAGTAGGCCCGCTCATCCTCGAGGAAGCCGGCCTTGCCGATGTTGCCCTTCCAGTTCTTGATGTCGACCTCGCGGTGCGCGACGTTGAGATCCCCGCAGATGAGGGCGTGCCCCTTGCGTCGCGACACCGACCTGCGCAGGGCCGCCAGTCTCTCGTCCATCGCATCCAGGAAGGCGTACTTGTCGATCTGCTTCGGAGTGTCGGCCTCCCCCGTGTGCACGTAGGCCGACACCACCGTCAGCGGACCGAACGACACGGGCAGATCGGCCTCGATCCACCGACCCAGGCCGTCCATGCCGGCGATCCCCGTGGTCTCGCGCACCGCCAGCGGCTGCTCGCGACTGAGCACCGCCACCCCTGCCCGACCCTTGTCGGGTGCCTCGGAGTGCGCCACGTGGTACTCCCCCAGAGGCGATCCGGCGAGCGCCTCATGCAGCTGCTCCCGCGTGGCGCGGACCTCCTGCAGGCAGATGACATCCGGGGCCGCCTCGACCAGCCACGGCACACCACCGCGCCGCTCGGCGGCCCGGATCCCGTTCACGTTCACGGTCACGACGCGCAGCCCACTCACGAGGCCACCTTCTCCCAGTCCGTCTCAGCCGCCACCCGAAGGGCCTGGGCCGCGATCGTCAGCGCCGGGTTCTGCGCCGCCGATGACGGAAAGAAGGCCGAGTCGACGACCAGGAGGTTCGCCACGTCGTGCGACCGGCACCAGGGATCCAGGACGCTCGTCGACGGATCGACGCCCGCGACTGCAGTGCCACACATGTGACTGTTCATGTCGATCGAGAACCGCTGCTCGAAGATCGCCGCGTAGCCCGCCTTCTTCAGCAGGGAGCGGACCTTGGCGAGGAAGGCCTCGTGGCGGTCGTAGTTGGTGCGCCGCCACGAGATGCGAATGCGGCCGTCCTGGTCGACCGTGACCCGGTTGTGCACTGACGGGGTGTCCTCCGTCATGACCACCCACTCCATGCTGCGCCCGGCCATGCGATCCAGAACCCCGAGCGGCACACGTGTCGCGTGCGTCTTCATCATCGATCCCTGCACCTTGCCGATCGCCTGGAGCGCACCACCCGGGTATCCGTCACCGAGATCGTTGTAGAAGTCGTTCACGCACATGGTCTTCTGGAAGACAACGTCATTGGGGCGCCGTGGATCGATCGTGGCGATGTGCGTGTTGTTGTGCACCATGTAGTTGCGCCCGACGAGGCCGCTGGAGTTCGCCAGGCCCGTCGGATGATCGGGCGTTCGACTTGCCAGAAGCAGAGCTGCCGAGTTCGCCGCCCCTGCCGAGATCACGAAGGCCGCGCCCTCGACCACCAGCGGCTCCCCTGCGCACTCCCCGACCAGACGTGCGACGCGACCATCGAGGCCGAGTTCGACCCGCGTCACCCGCGCATCGGTCAGAAGCCGCACGCTGCCGCTGGTGATCGCCGGTCCCAGGGCGCATGTCTCGGCGTCGGACTTCGCCCCCAGCCGGCACGGAAAGCCGTCGCATGTCTGGCACCGCACGCACGATCCACCCGGCCGCAGGTCGATGCCCATCGCCGTGCTCGACGGATGCAGCCCCTGCGCGGCGAGGCGGGCGATGGTCTCCTCGACGTAGGGCTCGTGCGGCAGGGCCGGAAAGGGGAAGGGCCTGCTCCGCCACGGCTCGGTTGGGTCCTCCCCCGTCGACCCGTGCACCCGGTACAGCGACTCGGCCTGGACGTAGTACGGCTCCAGCTCGGCGTACGTGAACGGCCAGGCCGGAGAGACACCTGACGGATACTCCGTGCGGGTGAAGTCACGCTCGCGAAAGCGCGGGAGGGAGGCCCCGTACACCTTGGAGTTGCCCCCGACGACGTAGTGGACGCCCGGGTGGAACTCCTCGCCGTCGTCGTCCAGCCAGGTCTCGGTCGGCTTGTAGCGGCGCTGGGTGAAGACCGCCTCGGGTGACCAGTTCTGCGCCTCGCGGGGCAGCACCCCACCGCGCTCGAGGACGAGGGTGTCGACACCGCGCTGGGCCAGGCCCCAGGCGAGGCTGCCGCCGCCCATGCCGCTTCCGACGATGACGACGCGCGCGGACTCCCGGATCACCGGGCCAACCTACCGACCACGCTCACGTGTCGGATGCCTGATCGTCGACGTCACAGGTGACGAAGTCGATGAGCTCCTCGACCCGACCGAGAAGTTCAGGCTCGAGGTCGGTGTAGTCCGTCACTCGCGCGAGCAGACTCCTCCACGCACGACCGGTGTCGGTGCCCCACCCGACCCGGGCGCAGACTCCGTCCTTCCACGACTCAGACCGCGGTACGTCCGGCCATGCGGCGATGCCCGCCGTGGCCGGGCGCACCGCCTGCCAGATGTCGACGAACGGGTGACCGACGACGTGCACGTCGTCCGACCACCGGGCCATGACGGCATCGGCGATGCGGGACTCCTTCGTGCCCGGGAGCAGGTGATCGACCAGGACGCCCACGCGACGCATCGGGCCCGGCCCGAAGGCCGACAGGCGCGACTGCAGTTCGTCGACACCGTGCAGCTCCTCCACCACCACTCCCTCGACCCGGAGGTCCGCTCCCCACACCCGCTCGACCAGTTCGGCGTCATGCCGACCCTCGACCCAGATGCGCGAGGCACGGGCGACCCGGGCCCGCGCACCGGGAACCGCGATCGATCCCGAGGCCGTGCGCTCCGGTGCCACGGGGACAGGGCCGACGGGCCGGGTCAGGCTGACCAGCTCGCCATCGACGAGGAAGCGCGGCCCCGCGGCGAACGGGCGCGTGCGACCGTTGCGGTCCTCCAGCAGGACGGCCCAACCACCTGCACCGCGCTGCCATCCCGTGATGGCCCCGCACCAGCCGGAATCGGCATCCTCGACCACGAGCCCCGTCTCACCGACGATCGTGGGCACGCGTGGGACCGATGCCGACGAGCGAGCACCGGAAGCGAGGACATCTGATCCGTAACGATCCTGCGTCACATCGCGACCCTAGGCGTCGCGCGCGTCTACGATGGCGTTCGACGCACGGGCGCCTCCCGCGACCGACCACCACACACCCGAGGACTGACATGACTCGCTCAACGGCCCCGTCCCGCACTGCCGGGCGGATCGGCGCCCTCATCGGCGTCGCAGCAGTCGCCATCCTGGCCCTGACCGGGTGCATCAAGGTCGACGCCAACGTCGCCATCGCATCGGACGCGACCGCCTCGGGAACCTTCGGGTTCGAGTTCGACAAGGAGGCTGCGGGGTTCCTGGGCATCTCCGACCTCGCGGCCTTCGAGTCCGCCATGGATGAGGGCGCGCTGACCGACGGCGAGGAGCTCGAGACCTTCCAGACGTGCGTGTCGTCCGAGTCCGATTCCGGCTTCGTCTACACCTGCACGTTCGCGAATGCCAGCTTCACGAACCCCGACGACCTTTGGCAGATCACCAAGGACGGATCGAACATCGTCTTCGCGATGACCAACGAGGGCGAGAGCGCCGAGGACGCCGAGATGCAGGCCATGCTCGGCGACGTCGGCATGGGCAGCATCAACGTGACCGTCGAGTTCCCCGGGCCCATCACGTCGGTCGAGGGCGAGTTCGCCGAGAAGACGTCCGACACCACCGCGAAGATCAGCGCGAGCATGATGGACAACCTCAAGGTCACCATCACCAGCCAGGAGAGCGGGGGCGGCGGTATCGCCGGGATCCTCGTCGTGGCCATCGCCGCGGGCGTGATCGTGCTGCTGATCGTGGCCGTCATCCTGCTCGTCATGCGTCGCAGGGCCGGCAC